>Ga0116231_10003820_pt1 | contig 30912 bp, 25 predicted proteins | sample S1TSphgellanicum_2_FD_89695 | JGI IMG/M metagenome (GOLD analysis project Ga0116231, IMG submission 89695) | Host-associated microbial communities from peat moss isolated from Minnesota, USA - S1T2_Fd - Sphagnum magellanicum MG | ecosystem: Host-associated > Plants > Peat moss > Unclassified... | reverse complement strand
ATAAATGACACTCACATCATAGCCCCCCCCCCCCCCCCCCCCCCCCTCCTCCTCCCTTTCCTACACTCTTCTCTCATTATTTAATAATTATTATATTTCCATCTCCCCACAACATATCTAACTTACCACTTTCCCCTTTTTTTTTTTTCCCCCCATTTTAAAGACCCCCCCCCCAAACCCCCCCCCCCCCCCCCCTTTCATCGTGTTGTTTACATATGAACATTTTAAAATTGAATTTAGTGTAATAGGTCTTCCTATCCAACCTCATAAATGTGTAACATTTCCCCTTTTAGCGTATTGTTTGATTTTGACACCCCATTTTAGTTTAACACCCCATTAGAAAAAATTAGAGTCTTAGGGGTTATGTTGGGCACTATGTCATTCACATCATCCTTTATCAAAGATGCCATCCTAGAGGATGTTTGGCATGTTGACCTTCTCCCTAAAATGAGCGATGTTTAAATAACTTTTGGAATTTTAATTCATTGCTTTGTGCAACGACTGTTAGATCTATTATGTTACACACCTCCCTCTTCCACCTTCATAAACTCCCTTAAGTTCAAATTGTAAGTCCAACTTCACACAAAACATGGTCTTGAACAAGGACATGAAATATGTAAAAAAATATTCAAATGAAAATTTATTCATAATATGAGAACTTAAAAAATGTAAACAAAAGTAAATACAGATAATAGTTACATGTCAAAGTTATATGTCATGTTCATGGTTTTTTTGTTTCAATTTTGTGAGGTAGGTGGACTAATGATCATCCACAAGAGGACTTAGCCAAATTTGGCTAGAGGTCAAAGACAAAAATGGATATGTTGAATATTGATTATGAATGAAATTTATTCATTGTGAATAGAAATAGATGTTCATGGAATGAAGTAACATCTTAAAAATGAACGAAATGATTATGAATGAAAAATTGACATTCATGGATGAACTTCATCCATAAATGTCAAACTAAGTTACATGAAATATTTTATTTATACTTTTATGTGTTCTATGCATGTGCAATTGCAAGTGACAACAAAGATGAATTGCCTTTGCTGGATGAATAGTTACAATAGTCTACATTTATTTTTCATGAAACATTTATCAAGATGTTACTAAGTTTCAATAAATTTCACATACCAACTTTCAAATTAGAAAAAAACACATTAAAACTTTGCATTTAAATGGGAAGGTGATATTTGAAACCTTAAACCATTCTCATACAATGGAAGTGATCAAGTTGCAAATATTTGAATTTCTTACAACATGCACTTGTGAGGCCAAGTTGAATCAAACCCATTAAATTGTTGATCTTAGGTTCAATAAATTTGTTATTATTCAATGAAACTTTCATTTACTTAGTTTTTTCAATAACTTACACCCATATCACGTTGATATCGATAGTATTGGTGGTATTGCTAAAATTTTGAATATCCAAACATCATCTTCCATTGTAAATGTAACCTTAATGGGAGTTCTACATATACAAATTGTAGGGTAAGCCAGCTGATGTATGTACATTCAAGCCATTTTTGGTGGTTGAATCCCAAAGGCATCCAATGTACTTAGTGTACAAAGAGAAATTGTAGTTAACCTCATGGCGCATCTAATGCATAAAAAATCACAAGAAATGGATAAAAAATGGAAAATATATGCTTCCCCAAAGTAGGGGGAGTCCATATCTCTAAAAAAATAATTTTGGGACACCTCACCCCCTTTAACCAAACATAAAGATCCTATTGGATAGACTCTACCTACCCCATGTGTTGGATGAATGGAAGAGTAGATGATAAAAAAATTAGATATTGATGTTCAATTCTAAACATGTGGCATAGATTTTGAACCAAATAGGGCATAAAGATCAATGGTTATGGGTGGTTGAGGGTCTCATTAACCCTAAACTTTCAAGTGTGCATGTGGTGGTTGGAACTATGGCTGCTCCTCCTCCTCTTGCTCTCATGAAAATTCCCATCACTTTCCTCTCTATCTCGAAAGGCAATCATGTTGCATTCCATGCTTGCACCAAGTGAATATCTTTAAGCTCTTCCAAGCTCTTTTGAACTCCTTTTCCTAATATTAGTGTCCATGTGTTCTTCCTCCTCTTCTTTCAACTTGTTGTTGCTCACCAAAGGTTGCTTTTCATCCTTTAAATTTGCTAATGTTGTTCCCCAAAAGCCTATGTGTTATTCCTCTTCTTTGGGACCTTGGTCTCATGTGGGAGTGTTCTTCCTCCTTCAATCTTGTTGCTATTGCTCCAAAGAGATTGGTATTCTTCCTCTTATTCGTCTTGGTGCTCCTCCTCCTTCAATCATGTTGATGCTACTCTAAAAAGTTCCATCCTTTTTTTCTTGATCTTGGTTTTTTGTGGTGGTGCTCCTCTTCATGTTATTGCTCAAAAGAGTTTGGTCTTCCTCCTCTTCTTGTCTTAATGTTCATGTGATGGTGCTCCTCCTCCTTCAATCTTGCTAATGTTCCAAAAAGTTTCATCTTTTTCCTCTTGCTATTATTGTTCCAAAAAGTCCATCCTCTTTTTCCTAGTGTTAGTCTTTTGTGGTAGTGCTCCTTCTTTAATCCTACACTTCTACTCCAAAGATCTCGATCTCCGTCCTGCTCTTCTTGGTCTTGGTGCCCATGAGGTTGTGTTCATCTTCCTTTAATCTCGCTACTATTATTCTAAAGCGTTGCAACCCTAGCCTTGGGCTCGTGACCAAGGCAAGGGCTTGCAAGGTTGCGGGCTAAGAGGGAAGCCCGGGAGTGAAGGAAAGTGTGAGGGAATGAACCCTCACACTCCCAAAGGAGCTTCCACTTTGGGAGTTGGAGTCCTAGTGGACTCCCGAATGTTCAGAGAGTGATTGAAAAGGCCAAAACCCAATGGCTTGAGGAGTTATTATACCATTGAAAAGTTATTAAAACGTAGATGTCTAAAATGGGCTCGCATGACCCATTTGGACATTTGAAACACAAGTTATGGCCAAAAGAAGGGCCGATAATCAAATTGGCAGTTTGACTCCCGACCACTAAAAGTTAGGAATCGACCCAATTTCCTTGCGTGCAAGTGACGTGCGACATATCGTTGGAAAGCTCTCGACGATGGCTACAACTTTGTTTTAGACATCATCTCAATCAAAGGTCTACACACAAAGTTATGGGGCCCTAAAGTTGCGGGAGTCTCAACTTTAGCAATTTCGAAACTCCCATTTGGGAGACTAGGACACAAAGCCATTTGGATGTGAGTCTCGTGGAGAGGCACAGAGTATATTATAAGGGGGAAGGTGGTGGCTTCCCCTAAGTCCGGGCCGTGGTGAATCTTGTGAGTCCGAGTTACATGTGGTTTTTCCTAGCACCAAAAGTGCTCCAACTATGCACTAACCACCTTGTGTTGGTTTTGTGCATGTCTGTGTGAATAGTTGATGCTTGTCACTCTTCTTAGTCCCATCTCGAAGCTCCAGCACGCCCCTCTACCCCCTCAAAGTGCTTCAAGCCATGGAGCGTGCCCCGACTCCTTGCTCTTCTATTGTTTTCAGTTTAGACTCACATTTGAGTCCATTAAGGAGCTTGGGGGTGTGTCACAAACAGTTCCATCCCCTTCTTCCTAGTTTTGATCTCCTGTGTTGGTGTTCCTCTTCATTCAATCTTGCTATTGTTCCAAAGAGCTTCATCTTCTTCCTCTTCTTGGTCTTGGTGCTCATGTGGTTTTGCTCCTCCTCCTTTGATCCTACTTTTGCTACTCCTCATAGCTTGATCCTCTTCCTCCTTTTTTCCCCCTCCCTCCATATAAAATGGGTTGTTAGAGGATGGATGTAACTTTATTGCAATGTGCCCATGTGTTTGATTCTTATCCATAACATGTTCCTTTGATTCTTTTGTTGCTTGTTGAAATGAGTATAAAATTGTTGTTTGGGTGACGTCTACAACTATTTACGGCCTGAATGGGTTTACAAGCAAACATGATACTATTCTATGTTGAAAGAGTTCACTAGTTTCATTCACCACTAATGTAGACAAGGCTACTATAAATGGTTTTCCTATTTGCTTGTCTTTCTATTGCTATTACTACCACAACCTGAACATCCATTATTTTCCTAGCTTGCTTTTCCTCCCTCTCCTTTTGCCTCTCTTCCTTAATTGTTTATGTTGTTGCTTTGTTTAAAACTTTCTTCTTCAGGATAACCAAATAGTCAACAAATGTTACAACATGAGATTGTGAGTAATCTACTAAATGTATTTTTCCTACTATTCATCTTGCAGGTAGATGGGGCAAGGAAAAGAGATTGTGGAAGTTCATCACATCCTTAATTAAATTTGGTTATGTTTCAATTTCTTGTTCAAGAGATGGAGTTGGATCATTTAGATTGACTATAATGCTCTTCATGTTCAACATTATATATTGGAGGAGGACTATGAGGCATTTCCATGTAATAATGGTGTTCATGCTCCTCTTGGTGGCATTCAGTGTTTGATTCAACAACTATGCTTGCCATGTTGAGTAACTTTGTAACTGTAGTTTCTTGCTCTTCTTGTTAACTAGGACCAACTTCAACATTTGATGTGTAATGACCCTCACCCTCCACTTCATGGTTTGAATTCATTGCTATGTAAATGTTTGTTGGTCCAATATTGGCATCCATAACTTTAGGTTTGAAAGGCCATATCCTTGTAACCTTAAACCTTGACATGATGTTTTTCTTGGTCATGGATTGATTTGAGGCTTTATCCACCTATCCTACAAGAACAATCTTGTCAAGTTCACTGAATTTACTTTGAGCCATGGCTCTGTTTTTTTTAATTTTAAAAACAATATTGAAAGGTTTGAAACAAGAAACATCCAATGGTTAGAGCATGTGTGAGGTATGATTAAGCAAGGTAACCATGTTTAACTCGAATTCCTATGCATATTCTATGACTTTTAGTGTTACATGTGATCCAGGCCCATCCATAATCAATAAATGACAATTGGATTGTGAAATGCCACCTAGAATATATATTTTGAAAAAAGATAAGAACTCTTTGAACATAAAACTTGTCATCCATACATTCCTTTACATCACCATACACGGCCCTACTTTGCAATATTTTATGTAATCGTTTTTCATTTGTTCTCTTTTGAAAATGTAGAACCTTGGTAAAGTTGATCTCACGACATTTACCACATAATGTATGATTAACCACTCCTGATATTTAAGGATGGTGTTGTAAATTATGTGTGATCCCCTTTCGGCAAGAATCCTAGCACCAACTTGTTGAGCTACTTGAATACATGTTTCATCTGAATTCCATATATGATCTAGTTTGTAATTGTTTTGGCTAAATAAAGTTTGTAGGTTGTTGTAGAAGGTGGTGTAGGAATTGGCAGTCTGTCTTGGTGCCCTAGAGTCCTCTAATCCTTCAACAACCCCAATTGATATATCAAGGCACCTATTTTGGAACCAATCCACTATGACTTTCTTGGCATTCCATTCTTGAATGGAGTTGGTTTTATTTGGGTAACCTTTGCAACCTTCATCTTTAGTTGTTGTAATGTTATGGACAACCCACATTCTTGCATTCCTAAAATCCATGTAACTACGGCTTGATATTATTCCATTGTTAACACTCCAAAAGGCCCCATTTTTTTGGATCTTGTTTTCGTTACTGGGTGTTCAAATAGGGAAGTGATTAGAATGTTCCAAAGCCTACTTGCCCCCTCAATGAATGCGTCCCTTCTCGACAACCTCCATAGCTTCCTCTAATGTTTCATCTGTCCATTCACCTTTCATGATTGTTGATTTGGTTTGATTCCTCTTTATAGGTATAGTTTGATTGTTTATTAGTGCACATTTAGGGGGTAGATTCTCCTTGTCATGTTTTGCATGTTCCAGTAAGTTGGATCACCACTTGTGATGCACTGTTAAATGCATGTTGGTCTTGCTCCTCCTAGCCCAAGCCTTGAGCAAGTAGGACGTACATGCTCTAGACCGACCAAAGGTATGCCTTTCTTTTTCATGTACAAAAACCAAGAAATTAGGAAGTTTGTCAAGTCAGGATAGGTGTGTAAAACATAAGACTATAGATTTGCAACATTAGTGATGAGAACATTGAAATATGAAAAATCCTTCCACTCTAGGTTACATCAACTTTGTCTGTGCAAGCTCTTGGAATTAATTGCAAAGTGTGGCTCTAATGGCCTAGCTAATATGGTCCAACATATTGTAACATCTACAAATAGATTTTTGGATCCAATGGTAATAAACATACTTCTTGAATTGTTGGTTATAAAGTCTATCTATGGCTTTAATTGTTACGTCATTTTTCGGATATGGATTTTGGTGGTCTAATTGTCCTTATGCTTCCTTTCCTTATTCCACCTTGTCAGCTTGGATTTGATCTTTTTGTTTTAATTCTATCCTTACTTTCACCAATCCCTCTCCTTGTGATACTTGCTCTATTTTTAACAAATAAAAAATTTGCAAGCTTGTTCCCACTTTCTTAAACCCCTCCCCTTGTTCTATTTCCAATACTTTTGTAGTTGGAATCAAATTTGTGTTTCGCAAATTTGCCCCCTTTCCTTGCTCTACTTTTGCAGATGGAACCTAATTTGTCTTTGGTTGATTTGCCCTTGCTTTCACATTTTTCTCCCCACAACCTTCTTCACTTTCTATTTCGTCTTTCAAAAGCTTAACACTAGGAATGAGGAGCTTTAAAAAAGGATTATAGTTCATCTTCTACCCACCTTGGTAGAGAGGACATATTTAGGTAATTGAAATGTTTGGGAAAGAGGGGGAAATGAAAGGTGTTGCTAGTTGCTACTAGCTATGGGTTGGTGTTTTGGAGAGAAATGCAAACTGCAAAAAGTGGATGCTCATTTGCTTTAGGGTTTAAGGTGGAAGGCTCAATAACTTTTAGGCATATTTGTGCATTGGAAGATTGCCTAAAATACTATACATTAATGAACTATTGCATGCCCTCAAATGGACATAACAACTCCCATAACCAAATGTGCCCCTATCAAATTTGATCAACTAGCCTAAAAACACCCTATAACCAAATGCATGTATTCTTGTATTACACTAAATCACCGATATCACCAAACATAAGCCAAATGTTGGTAGTTAAGCCATTTTTTTGTTTGGGGTTCACTTCCACCCATCACCAAACATAAGCCTTCCAATTGTAGCCAAGGCATTTTTTATTTGGGGCTCAATCCCACCCATGACCAAACATAAACTAGCATGTTTGTAGGCAAGGCATTTTTTAGTTGGAGCGCATTACCACCCATCACCAAACACAAAACCCAAATTTTTTTAACACAATGTCCTAGACTGAACGTTTGGTCACATGTCACTTTTTGAACAATGAATAAGATCCTTGTGTTCGCCCATAGACGGCTCCTCTGATTGATACAAGTGTTTGATTATAGATCATGTTCGGAGATAGGCTGGCTTACCCTAGTTTGTTCCAAGTAAGGAATTAAACTTTAGTGAGTTTTTTCATGACCTTTTCCCCCTTTATTATCAATCCATGCACAACACAATGTTGTTGTAGATTTTAGGCTTAATAGCAATATGATTCAATAAGTAAAATAATTATTTGAATAGTTTGTTAAATGCATTAGTGGAAATAGCACAAGGTTTGGTGAGGCCTTAACTAGTTCAACTTATAATTTATTGGGAGAAAATCTACTTAAAGATTAAAAAAAAGGCTAAAATCATTTAATTACATTTGTTATGTCAAAATTTGAGGAGAAAATAAAAAAAAGGCATGATGAATGTCCTTACATAGAAATAGATAAGCATATAGACAAATAGATAAATTTGAGTCAAAAGCATATTTGCCCACAAAAGATATGTCCAAAATTTAGTCTACTAGACTTGTAATTGGCAACTATATCTGTTATGTTTTTCTAACTAGCTATGCTCATAGTATAGCTTCAAGGCTCTATTGGTAAATCACAACAATTCCTTGGTAGGTAGTGTCCAAGTAGTGACTAACATGTAGATATAGTTTGGAATTCCCTACCATAAAGGTAATAGAACATGGGCCCCTAAAGAAATGCAATAAAAACATTAATGAATGTCCCCATTTCAACAATCTCCACCTGACTACTGTACAATAAAATTGATATCTTAAGTGTAGTTGGAGGATGCCTTTAATGGATGGAGTTGACCTTTAGGGGGTGTATGGGGAGGCACTGCCTTATGTGTGGAAGGCGCCTCTACCTTACATCATAGCTACAGTGCCTGCCTCCGCGTTTTACACAAGTTAAGGCCTTGACATCAGTGCCTTACACAATGTAAGGTCCTAAAGGCATCTGGAACTGAAGGCGCAGCAGCATAAGCCTGGTGTAAGGTCCTAAGGACATCAGGAACTGAAGGCGTATCAGCATAATAAGCCTGGTGTGTAAGGTCCTAAGGGCAATCAGGAACTGAAGGCGCAGCAGCATTAGCCTGGTGTGTAAGGTCCTTAGGGTATCAGGAACTGAAAGGGAGAGAGAACGGTTGAAATTGACACATTACCCTACAAACTAAGGGCTAACATTGCTTTTCTCACATGCTTTTCCACAGGGATCATGGTTTGTAAGCTACCTCCTCTTGTACAATAATAGCATCCAATTCTGTATGCCAGGTAAGGGCCAGCCCTACAGAGGTAAGGACCAGACCTCCATATTTAAGGACCGGCCCTACAGACTGAAGGACAGGTACGAGGTATATAGGTAAGAGTAAGACCGTCAGAGGTTAAGGATCGGGCGCTAAAGAGTTAAGGGGTGGCTCTATACAGGTAAAGATCCAGACCTACAACTGTAAGGTCCGGCCCTACAACGATCACTGAGTCTCATCAAAGGACATTGTTCCTCGGTAGCAAATGTCTTGGACAAGAACAGGGACGAGTGAGAGAGAGAGAGAGAGAGAGAGAGAGACTGCGTTGCGCACGTCTTCTTCCTCCGCAAACCACTCCTACACTCGCGCTTGGAGTTGCGAGCAACGGAGGAGGACGGGGTTGGCGATGAAAGGAAACAAGACGGCGGCGAACAAGCGCTCTGAAAGATCCTTGGAGTGCGAACTTTGTGGTCAGCACTTGTGTGTGCTTGCTTTGGTTTTTCGAAGATCAGTTTGGTGGCCACGCGGTAAGTAAGACGCTTCGCTCGATCCTCCTTCTCCTCTTCCTTCTTCTTCTTCTGCTGCTGCATATTCTCCGTTTTTGCTCTCTGTTTTTCTCAAAATGCTTTGCATCTTTTTGTATTTCTTTCCCAGATTGGAGATCTGTTTACTGGAATCACCATATGCAAATTTGAAGGCACAACCTGTCGGGTATCGTGAGCGTCTTGAAGTCTAGCCAGGGACAGTTGAGCGCTTTCGTCCGTTTCGGAGAAAAAGAGCCTGTCATTATCGTTCTATAACGCACATTATTGTTGTGTTTCGCCCTCTCAAGATGCTTGTCGTTTCCTTGAAAGCTTCTCGTTCCTAAGACCATAGCCTCCTAAGGAGGCTCCAATTTTCTGGAAGGATGAATAGCTCGCAGTTACAGCAGCAGGAGATGCTGGCTCTGGGAATACTGCTGTTGCTAGCTGTTCACATAGCGGAGGCGCATAATGCTGTGCTACATTTGAAGCATGGGTTTGCGCACTTGGAAGGCTCGAGTGTGAAGCAAGGAGGCAGAGGGATGAGCCGAGAGCATTTCCAGAGGCTTATTGATCATGATCGAGCGCGGATGCAGCGGAGGCTTGCCGTTGTCGACTTCCCCCTCAGCGGCAACGATGATCCCTTAGTCACAGGGTCCGTCTTCCCTGGAATTCTCTCTCTCTCTCTCTCTCTCTCTCTCTCTCACACACCCCTCTTCCCTCGCATGCTTCTTGCTCTAATCATCTGGTTGAGCGAATTTCACATCAGAAAGGGAAGATGGAACCTATGCCAACATTGCATTTTTTGGCCATTCTCAAAACGGCCCAGTGATGCTAAGAAGACTTCTTTTTTTGGTGTGTGTTTGTGTGTGTGTGTGCACACTTGCATATGTGTGCCCTTATGGAATTTTTTTTCCATATATCTGTTGTCTTCTTTCCCTTCACATGTCCCTCTCTCAGACAGAATGTTAAGATGAACTTTGATGGGGAGGTTGAGATCCAAGACAGGGTTTTGTATTCAGAAGATTAATATATGGTGTCAACATTGCAGAAAGAGAACTGGTGAAATTTTCACAAATTTGTAAATATCTGTTGCTCTGTTTTTATCTGAGTTGGTTTTTCAAATCTGCTTGTGTGAATTCACTATTCTGTTTTAGTTCCTCTACAATTTCCTGTGAAATTAGTTGAGAAGTTTCTTTTGTTTGTTGGGGTGCAGGTTGTATTATACACAGGTGGGGCTAGGCACACCCATGCAGAGTTTTTACCTGCAGGTTGACACGGGTAGTGATCTTTTGTGGGTGAATTGTGCACCTTGCAACAACTGCCCTTCTTCTAGTGGGCTCAATGTATCCTTCGACTCCATGCTCCTCCCTCTTTGGTACCAAAACGCTTACTAAGAGAAAGTTCCTGTCAATATTGTGCACCTGTTGGGAATGTGTCCCACCAATGTAGTAGGCAAAGAAAATGCTAAAAAAATTCTTTCAAGAAGCAAGCCTCATGTTTGAACACTGGTTAACGAAAAAGAGAATGTTTGCAGATTCCACTTTCCATATATAATCCCGCAGGATCATCTAGCAGTGAAATACTGCAGTGCAGTAATAGCTTGTGCTTGGAGGCACCACAAAAGCTGGATTGTGATTCAATGAACAGATGCAGCTACCAATCTGTGTATGGGGATGGAAGTGCTACAAGTGGCTACTTAGTTTCTGATGCTATCACCTACAATCAGCTTGATGGTACCAGTGATTCTGCCACTATTTCTTCTGCTAATATACTTTTTGGGTAAGTATTTTTCATCTCAAGTTTCCTCTCTCAGCAATCAAACCCTTCTCAGATAAGGATATCCTGGTCTAGCCATCTCTTGGTATGTTCCCAGCCAATCCAGTGTGGTAAACAGGGCTGTCCTTGGAAACAGGGCTGATGAAGTCACTGGACAATCATGGCAGCTCATCACTGCTATTCATGATGAAGGTGGCTGTTTGATACTGAGTGCCAGCCATAAGGTTCACACACTCATTGTTGTCATGTTAGTTTTGGTTTTTGCTGGACTGACAAAACAGGTACCTTCAATGCACTGTTGAGAAGTTTTCTCTTCAATCTAATAGACAAATAGGGTTGTCCATGGTCCTTCTATGCACTCTCCACATGTCCTCAAGTGTCTTGTAGTCTTCTTGTCTCTGTGATTGAAAATTCTATCTTAAACTTTTGAGCAGGTGTGGATACAATCAAACTGGGGATTTGCTTCAGCCAACACGTGCAGTGGATGGCTTGATGGGTTTTGGCCAGGATGCAATATCAGTGCCATCACAGTTAGCTGCCCAAGGTCTCACTCCAAATGTGTTTGCCCACTGCCTCGAAGGTGAGAATAAAGGCAGTGGTATTCTTGTCATTGGCGAGGTTATGGAACCTGATGTTCTGTACACTCCCATTGTCCCAGGCCAGTAAGTCACATTCTCCCATGTGTAACACATACAACTAAACATTGAAGGTTATTTTAGAGATGGGGATTTACTATTTTTGGCTGAAAAAAGTAGAAGTTCCAGGAGTTTTGTACATGGTTGACAGAGGCTTGGGGAATGCAGGCAACATTATAATGTGGAGTTACAGAACATTGCAGTCAACAATATCAATGTATCACAACCGAATGTGTTTGCAATACCAAACTATGGGGGTGGAGGAGTAATTTTTGACTGTGGGACAACATTGGCCTACATTGTGCAGCCAGCATATGGTGATTTTGTGGATGCGGTAGGTCCCTGCATACCTGCCTGTCATGTTTGTTAGGCTATGTTTCTATACTGTCTTTCTTACAATATTACATGGATAATTGGTACAGGTAGTAAGGAATGCACTTGTTGAAGCTAATACATTGCAAGGCCAGACCTGCTTTTCCTATTCTGGAAGGTACAGGTCGCTCCCTTTTGTTTCCCATTTTAGAACAGCCCAGTAATCCCTCATAGTTTTGTCATTTTTTCTTCATGCTTATGTGAAGTAGCTCCTGATCCAAACAATCTGATGTGGAGTGATCATTTAGAAGATGTGTTGTGTTTGTTGTGGGAGTGATCATTTAGAAAATGTGTTGTGTTTGTATTCCACAACTTATAGCCAATCCAGAAGATTCATGCAATAGAGCTGCAGGCCTGCACTTGGAAGGAGAGGTATTGTTTTTCTGTTCATAAACAGTAAACTGGTGATGTGATATGCCTGATTTATGATGAAGGTGATGGTCTGATACTTAGTGAGCCAAGTTTGACAGGTTATGACCACAAATTGACACACTAATGTGAACTTTTCTCTGAAATCACATAGATATATTGTGATATGGCTCATCCAGTCTCAGTGTATGTTCTTGGATATTGCACATCCAGTTGGGAATTGCAGATTGTGTCAATTTGCCACCTCTAGAGCTCTATACTGTATTCCAAGAAACCATTGCATAATACCAGGCATTTTCTTTTGTGTCTACTCTGGTACCTCATTTACAATGAATATGGTTCTCTAGGCTTATTTCTAAGTTACTTACAGAATCTTGATTTTTTGTTTTGTTCCTCAATGTTGAGACTGGGTTTTAAGGGTGTGGCAGTTTGGATGGAGTGTTCCCGGGTGTGACACTCTACTTCGCAGGTGGAGCTATGGAGCTGAGCCCTGACCAGTACATGATTCAACAAGAAGTTGGTGTATGTCTCTTCAGTACCATCTCTCCATCTCAAACTCTGCTATCCCTTTTCAGTTCTAACCAGACATTAAAAATTTTGAGGATTGAAGTTCATGGTTTAAATCTTCTGCACCAGAATGAAGAAGTAAGTCTTCTCCTGTGGCAGGTTCCAGCACATGAATTTGCCTAGTTGCCAAACTTTGAGACCAGAATCTCTGGCTGAACTACAGCAAAAACAATCTTTGCTGTTTGTCTTAGTCTTGTTTCTTTCCAGAGCACTTTGCTGCAGATAGCTTACACTTTTGAGATACCTGTGTATATGCAGTCCTATTGTATTGGGTGGTTCGAGAGTACAACTTCACCAGGCTATCCAGCATACTCTATTCTTGGAGGTGCATTTGCTAGTTGTTATTTTGATATAAGATACCGTGTTTTGTTATTTTCTCACTCCTCTCAGGATATCTGAGTGTTGAATTCTGATGCAATCAATGGTGCATGCCAACCAGGTTCATCCAGTATGTCTAGAACATGATTCCTGATAATATCGGTTGTTCCTAAATTTATTGTTGAATAGTTTGTCGTAGATGTCCATTTTTCCTTTTGTTTACTTTGTCTATTCCTTTGCAACATTCTTGTATATGTAATTGTGTGTGTGTGTGTGATGCCAGATATAGTGTTAAAAGACAAGCTGGTGGTATATGATAATGAGAGGGGTCAGATTGGTTGGAAATCCTATGATTGTAAGTATTGACCTGACTTTCAATTGTGATTCTTAGATCTGTTACACATGCATATGCACTACCTGTAGCTTCCATTCTTCTTGAGCCCTCATGGTCCAACCAAATTAGAAATCACTGTTCCCCAAGGAAATCAAACAATTGGAGAGCAGAAGACTGTGGATTGCAGAAGTAAATTTTTGTAAACATGTGGGACATCCATCTAATATAGGAAATAGGAATGATGTATGAACTTTAGAGAATTTTAGTGAGGAAATGAGCTCTATCTGAAGTGTGGATGAAATTGCAGGTACACAAGGCATCTCAGTTTCAAGTGAAAGGGAGGGAAACAGTTCCCTCCTCACTGTCAATCCCTACCAGACTTCTGTACCTGGTGTCCATTCAGCCAGCTCTAGACCTTTGAGTATTTCATTATTTTTGTCCATCTTGGCCTGTGCATTCAGCAATATGCTACATTTCATTGTCTGCAGGTTGGATTATCTGCCCTATTGACTGTGCCATCTTCTGCATGGCTAGTAATTTCATGATCTCATTTCCTGCTTTGATACATCTTCCATTGAGATCCCACTTGTTGATGTTTGATAGAAGCACAGAGCTGCAACAAGCAGGCAATGAGAAGTCAATGCTCTACACCCTGCTCCAATTGCACATGCCATGTTGCAGTATTTATTTGGTGGCAAATATTGCTGCTATTCACAAAACATGATTGACATGATGGACCAAATCTTGCAACATCTACAAACTAACAGAAGGTCCCATCATTAGTTGATGTGATTTCTCTTGATTATTAGGGGTGCATACTTGTTAAGATTTTTTGTTGTTTTGTGATGAGCTTAGTTGATTGGCTCATCAGAAAAGAACAAGTTTGGAAACTTTTGAACACTTCCGACACAGAATGAACTGACAGCCACTAACACAGCATTAGAGATGGATGGTGCATGAATAGGAAACACTTTTCCATTATTTTCAGTTCATTGCAGTTAGTTCAGTTTCTGTTTCCACTACTACTTGCACATGCTCTTGATTGGTTAGATATATTGATTGGTCCAGGTGGTTTGCTATTACTAGGTTATGACCTTTTTCAACCCATGTTTTATGTTCGTGGGTGGGCTTTGGGAAACAATAAATCAAAGTCTTGGATGTGACAAATGCTGAGTGTGGCTGGAGCTACCATTATATGTTCCATTACTTAATATCAAATTGTAATTTTAATGTAATCTATGTTACAATAAACACCATATTGTACACTCTAATGGCTAAAACCACAAAAACATATCTCACATGTCATGAGTTGGAACTTTTTGTGTGAGAAAAACCACATCCCCTTGTAATGTATGGTCTAAATCATTATACTCATGACAATGTTTGATCTAATTGACTTGATCCCCATAGTGAAACTACACCCCCATTTCCCAATAGTGCACAGTGGCTCCTTTCTCATCCCAACCCTATATTCATAGGGATTCGACCTCCATTTGACCAATTCATCCTATTCATATCCATTTAATTAAGATGCAATTTTTTGCCCAAATAACAAGGTTTTGACTTGTGGATTAAACAATAAACCTTATTATCATCAAGTTTGTGCATAAAAGAAAACAGCAGAGAATGGACTTTAAATGTTCAATTTCCATCTCCCTGAGATGTTAGCAGCTCCTATTATTTTCCTTGATATAGTGAACCAACACATAATGACACACCATGCAAGATGGATGTTGTGTGAAAAAGAAACATGCTTCATTGTATTCCTGTCCCATCGACAACCACAAAAATTAGCAATGTACTAACCATCCATATACATCTACTTACTTAGTAGCCAAAAAGTGCTTTACCTACTTACTTCTCACACATTGTAACCACTTACATCCCTCACCTACTTACATATGTAGTTACCTAGGTACTGGGAGGGGAAGCAGGACGGTTACAAGATAGGTTATGTAGGTGGACCCTTCGTAACTCAATTATGGCTCATCCACAATGGAACCATTGTGGTTTTCAATAAGGGGTGGCTTGGTGGGTGTTTGTTAACAAAATCTTGAAATGGAGGGCTTGGCATGGCTCAACAAGCAAATGTGTGGGCCTTAAAATTTTGGAACAATCCCTTTTACTTGGGCCTTATCCAAAACAATTGGACAAATTTATTCGAAGAAACACATAAGTTCAATCCATGCCAACGATTAATATTTAAAATTTATAACTGATAATTTAATTTGGTGTTAAAATTTCTCAATTTACTTATATAATATCATTCATAATATATCGTTAGTGTGACCTATGCCGTTGGCCCAAGTGTCACCACGTGCTCAACTGATTTTTCCTTCCAAAACTCGGTTTTTTGGCATTTATTTGAATTTTCAGCAGCAGAAATCACTTAAAAATCAATATCTTCCACATTCTGAATCCAAATCTTACCACATAAATTCCATTAAATCCTGCTCATCAAGATCTTTCCAACAACACCCAAGGCACATTCCAAGTCCTCTGGAATTTTCAACTACAATTTAATTTATTTTCAGTGAAGAAATCATTCAATATTCAAGAACTTTTGCACTGCAAGTCCAACCATCATGGAACCAAGCCCATGCACCCCTCCTTGTCAAGAACTTTCCAAAGAGACCAAAGAATGTGATCTGAAGCATCCTCGTTCGGTGGATCTCATAAGTACAAACAAAACAAACAAACAACCTTCCTTCATAGATAGACTAGTGTGGCATGTGGCGTTGGCCCAAGCGTTACCACATCCTCAACTGATTTTTCCTTCCAAAACCTGGTTTTTTGGAATTTATTTGAATTTTCAGCAGAAAAAATCACTTAAAAATCAATATCTCCCACATTCTGAATCTAAATCTTACCAAATAAATTTCATTAAATCCTGCTCATCAAGTGCTTTCCAACAGCACCAAAGGCACATTCCAATTCCTCTGAAAATTTCAGCTACGATTTAATTTAATTTTCAATGAAAAAATAATTCAATATTCAAGAACTTTGCACCACAAATCCGAACGCCATGGAACCAAGCCCATGTACCCCTCCTCCTTGAGAGCTTTCCAAAGAGACCAAGAACACAATCTGCAGCATCCCGGTTCAGTGGATCTCATAAGTACAAAACAAAACAAACAAACTACCTTGCTTCATAGATAAATGTAAACATATGAATAAAATTGAAATCAATCTAATGACTCAACTAGAATTGTCACCCCATTGATCACAAGTCATTTCCAGGAAGTAAAATAAAATGGATTGCCCATTGACTAGCTTGAGTCACTCTGGACTGGCCTATGATTTAAATAGGACATTTTCAAAACTTCTTTTTTTCCCCTCAATGACTTTGATGGATAGTTTCGAAAAAAAATCCAGAAAGACCACCTCTTTGAAAAAGCTGACAGCAGGAATGAGCTGAAGAGCAGCAGCTCAACTTGAAGGCCAAGAAGCTTGTAAGTTCATGGTGCTAGATTTATAAGCTGTCATAGACCTTTGTGCCTCATCCTGCTTCTGCACTGTAATTCTCTATCAGTCCTCTGAATGACACCAAACAAACTCTATGCACAAAAACTAGCATCATTGCACACTAAATGTTCATTTTCAGCTTATTGAGTCCTAACTGAGTCAAACCCATGCCTTTGAGAGGAAGCTTCGTCAGTAGGTATGGTGCCTCTTGCCTTTTCTTTATCCATCAAAATCACCACTGATTCCTGGCTGTATTCATACTCCCACAAAAGCACTGCAAACCGAGGTCTGTCAACAAGCAAAGGCCATAGAAACACCAGAACACATGCATTGAATCCCAAACATGGTCAGGCAGATCACCTGCCCTGGAGCAGACAGGATCTGCTGGCCAGAATCTCATTGACATGCTTTAATTGAACTGACACTTGTTGGCACACAGACAAAAGAAAATACTAACTGATTGTTGTTACTTCTCTGTCAATCCCATATGCAGCATCCCATCCAACCTGCTGTGCACCCTCCCTGCCATAGTTAACCTAAGACACACATGGCACCTTATATTTTCTTGTTGTCATTTGCCTAGTGTAGTGATGTAGATCATGACTTTACTAACATAACCCCTCTTGCAGGGGTACCATTGACATCAGAGTGTGAGCTCTTGGAAGAATCATAACATGAAGTTCACCAAGTGGTGTCTGCATGCTATTGACAACCAAACTTAGTGGCAAAGCATGAGCACATTTTTTTTACAACAAGGACCTCACCTGGGCTACATGCAACCCGTGAATGCCAAGCTGAGGATAAAACCCTACACACTTGCAAACTAATTCCGCATCTCCCACAATGGTATTGTTGGTAAGTCCAGACACCTGATACATAACCACATAAAACCCAATTGGTCAAATGACACTGGCAACCATTGATCAAGTTCCATACATCACCATCTTCTTGAAGGAGCATAAATTAGTATAGAACCACATCATGAATATGCAGCACAAATACCCCTATGCACATATGGTGATTAAAATCTACACATTTAAGGCACCCATGGTCATGATATCAATCCATCCATCGGCACTAAAACATTGCTCAATGAAATTCTGTAAATTGTTCCCTGCTTTGCTAATCCTTCAACCTTACAGTAGCAGCAACAAACCATGTTCAAGGATAAAGGAGGTAAACCAGCAAAATCCAAGCCAGAAACTGAGGTAAAAGTTGTTAATGCCTTAGTTAACATGATGGATGTTAATGTTACCACTCAAAGTAAGACAAGTGAAGAACAAGTGTTCAAAGACTAAGAGCCAAAGAAGAACAAATTTGTAGATGATTGGGAAGATAAAGAGAAGTTGATGAAATCTATGGTGGAAACCATACAATACATGCAAGTAGCTAGTCTGCCACCAGACTTACCTATTCCTTCAGCAGGAGAATGTACCACCAATTAGGTTGGGATGCCAAGCTCAGCAGAACCAACAAAACCCTAGGAAGTACCTTCTACCTCTCCAAGTAAAATCATTTTTGTGGAAGAGATCTTTTAGGATATAAGCAAATGTTGGAAACTAGTTATACCTTTAACCTTGGACAATTAATTAATATAACACTAGATATGAAGAAATACATGTGGTAGAAACTGAAGGCAGATAAACCACCAATCAATACCAAACTAATGAATGAGAAAGCAACCTCGTATGTAGTACATGACATTAGCACAACAATAGTTGTTATAGACAATCACATGGTTGTGATCCAAGTACATATAGGTAGAAACACAATTGATGATGTACTCTTGGATGGGGGATATGGGGTAAATATTATCATCATTCTAACAATTAAGAGCCAAGTTAGGATTACATAAGCGAAAACTTACCCTTTGTAATTTACGAATGGCATATCAAACCACAACCAAACCAATAGGATTGATCAAAGATTTGAAGATGTATATACATGGTATTCCATACATAGCTACATTTACAATCCTACATAACATTGTTGTATATTCCAATTATTCCATGTTGTTTGGTAAACCTTGGCTCAAAGATGCTAAAGTAGCACATCATTAAGGGAATAACATGATCATGATACAAAGAAATGGTATAGTCTAAACTATAGCTATGACTAAACACTTGGGCATAAACTTGAAAAGACCCAAGTTCTTATTGTGCTTTAATTATGAGAATGGCGTTATAGATGAAGAAGAAGATCTGATGTTTTCCAATGAACCTAAGTTATTTTCTATTGGTACAATTAGCTTATTGTTAGAAATTTTGGATATAATTACAATTAATATAATATAGCTTGAAAGAATTACGAAAATTATGTAAATTCTAGAGCAGAACCCTCTTGTCATTTTAGAAATAGTGCATAAACTGCTTTTGATAAAAAAACTTGAGGCTAGTTTAGAGGACAAGGTGTATCCTGAAACCTACTATCACCACATGCTAGGTCAAGTGTAGATTGATGAAACACAACTAAGGTTTAAGTACAAGAATTGAAAATTACAAGTTGGACAATAATGGAATAACAACAACTATTGTAGATCTCAATTTGGGAACAATGGAGAATCCTCAGACAATCAAGGTGAATGTTCAATTGACTGAGTAAAGCATGAATTCCTTAAAGAAGTTGATATTGGAGTACAAGGACAAGTCTGCATGAACTTATAAACACCTTAAAGGTATACTTCCAGAATTGGCACAACATTTTATCAATTGAGTTGGACACATCGATTCCACCAACACATCAAGCCATGTAAAGAATGAATCCAAAATATGCTACAACCATTAAACATGACATAGACAAACTATTAGTAGCAAGATTTATACACCTTGTAGAAGAAGCTGCTTGGTTATCACCAATAGTGGTAATACCCAAGAAGAATGCAAAACTCAAAATATGTGTAGACATAAAAAAATTAAATGCAGTCACAAAGAAAGATCCATACCCATTACCTTTCATAGATGAAGTTCTAAATATAGTTGCAAGGCATGATGCTTATTCCTTTTTAGATGGATATTTTGGATATCACTAGATATTTATGGGTAGATGCAAGTTACAATTGCTCACTTTTTGCATCCTTATGGACTTGAATGTATTATATTCAAATGCCACAAACACATTGTAAAATCATCAGTTTGACAAAAAAAATTATGGATTAAAATTGCCACCTTGAATTGAAAATATTTATTAAGAGGTGAAATTCAATGAACATACACAATCATATAGTAATGGACTTTTAAAGTGAAATATGGACTATAATTTGGGTTCTACATTAATATTCAAATACATTTTTTGTTATGATTTCATCTCAATATTTTTTATAGGGATGAGTAATATATGATACATGATGGAAAAACAAATATGGATTGAAAAGAATTACAACAAAAAATTTAACCAACAAATAACTATGGACTTTTGAATGACCAAATTTGGACCTCATTTTCAAAAGTCCCAATCTTATGTTTTTGATTATACAAGAATTCTAAACTTAAATGATATTTTCCATCTTTTTATGGTGTCATGATCCAAGAAAGTAATGGGTAGCACTTGTCTACTTGGTAATCCATCTTGTGAACCTACATCCATATCAAAAAATACCACATGCAAAGCACTATGGTAAAACCTAGATTTTTTCAACAAAGGTTTTTTTATCCCTCCTAGGTAATCCCACATATACATCAATAAACCTTTTCTAGTTGTCAACCACCACATGTGCAATTATGTTGCAGCTTCATGTCTTATGGTAAAAGTAATCTTCAACAAAAACACTAGATGGTTTTGCTAGATGACAATGTGAATGTTGTCAACAACATCCATCACACTTGGTATACCACCCCAATTTTTGAAATCCATCATGACTTGCATTTTTCACTAGCAAGCCACATTATGAGTTTTTTGAACACCACATTGATTGCCATCACACAAGTGTTACAATGAATCTTTCGATGGCAAAAAGCTCACTACAAGTCAAGACGTTTGCACCTTGTGCAAGCTTATAGATTGTGCAAGAAACTTTAATTTCAACAAGAATTGCCTTCCTATACTTGGTATCATGTTTTGAAATGAAAGGTCCCACCTAGTTATAGATGCCTAAAAAAGCTTACCTTTGACATCTTAAAGTGTTGATCCACTTGTTTTTGTATTCTATCAACAAGAACTAGTTGAACCATACAATTGAGCAAGGTTTAACCCAATGCCCAAGCTTTTTGCCAATTTCTAAGGGCATATGGGACATTGCGTAGTGATGTAGTGTAGTAAATGTTAATAAGGGTTGAAGATTCAATTACAAATTTGTGTGTAATGCATTGAATGAAATTTTTTTGGCAAGTTCAAGTCATTTGACACCAATGTTTCTTGCAAGGCTTTGATCAAAAGCACAAAATTGCCCAACAATAGCGACCATTAATGATAATGCATGTTTTGGTTGCACAAAAAAACCTACACAAAGTTCAAAAAAAAGTTGAGAACTACACACCTCACAAACAACATACATCAAAGAAATAATCAACACTAGCACCAAAAGATTGTGCAAAATGCGAGGTAGTGGCCAATTGCGTCTTAGTGTGGATGGATTGCAAAAAGATAAAGTGTCAATGTTTGCGTTTCATTATGTTAACGTTGACCAAAGTGCCACATCATGATGATAGGGTGTTAGGGCACTCCTTAACACTACAACCCTAACACCAAATGTGGTCAACCATTTAGCCAATTTGGTCACAAGTTAAAGAGGAAAGTAAAAAAGTTTAAGATCACATTATATTTTTGTGACATCTTAAAAGTATTGTCTTAAAATGTTGATTTTAAAAAAGTTCATCATAATGTGACCATATGGTTGTCATTGCACCATGATGGAAGGAAAACATCTTCAAATAGTTCAATAGATTAAATGATTTTGTCATGTTAAATGAAGTCAATGTATAGTTTTGTGGCAAGGGTTAGGGAACTTGTTATATTGACTACTTTTTTTAAAAAAGTTGTTAGTTTTGAAACCTTATGGAAATAACTATCTTTCTGTGTTGAAATTAAGAATCAATTGTGGGCATTTACTCAAATGTTTATGCCTGGTGAAAAAGTTGTGCATGGTAGCTTATGCATTTGTGGAGTGGAACGATGATTTATGGAAGGAAGGGGATGAAAATAGGGATCTATTGTTATGAGTTAGAACATGTATGATGTTGGAGGGAGGCACAATGTAGATGTCATGGAGGTGTGACAAAGGAGATGGTGCCGATATTGTATGAAGATCTATATGTGTGAAAGGTAGAGGGAAGTTGGTAAATGATCTGTAGTGATCTCAAGGATTTATACACAACTATGACCATCGATATATTCCCAAAAGTAAATATGGCATTTAATTCAAAGGCCAAATGTGATCAAATGACTCTTCATTTAATAAAGGTAGGGTTTGCAATTTAAAGGTTGTCACTTTATATTGCAAAAGGGGCAAATGCAGTTGCACAGTTGCCCAACTTTCCCACAAGTTGAATCACAAGTAATCCCATCATTATTACTGACCGAAGTTAAAGCTAAGTTTGTTGTGATAAGGAACATCTTACATGGCCCGATGGTTAATTAAACCCACAGCAACTTGCATGGTGGGATGGATCCCAACCATTAAGGTTAGCAACTCCATGTTACAAATCAACTACATTAGTTATTAAATATTTCAGCTTGTAAACAATAGAGAATACATATGAATGATTAGTGTTGAAGGTTTAACCATGAAGACAACCCTAAAATCTATAAGGAAGGCCTGCTCCCAAGGGCCTCCCCTAATTTGAGGATCATATCTAGAGGGCATTAGCCCCAAGGGTGTAAACCCAAAAATTAAGGGAGGCCAGTGAGAGCAGGCCTTCCATAGCTTCAAGCTTGAACGCAGAAGGTCTGCATGCAATCAGTGGAAGGCTCCTTCAAGAGACAAAAGAGTCTCTTGTGCAAAGAGGTGCATTCAAATTCAATGTGAAAAACCTTGGAGTGCTTTACATACTTGTCAGGCACCTTGAGAAGAAGTGGCCTTAAATGTTTTTCATTAGTTACAAAAGGCTGTAGTGAAAGGTAAGGGTTCCCCATTGAAGGCAGGATGGTTGAAGAACCAACAAACTACCCAAGATTAATTCATGTTGCACCAAAGAATCTTGGGAAACTATGAATGCAAGTGGAGTTGGTAAAAACACTAGAATCAAACTTCAAAGAGTCTGAAGTTTCAAAGACTTTGGTGAGACATTTCAGGACAGCTCTTGGCAGCTGCACTAGTGTACACTGTATTCTTTGCATTTCATATGCTGCTATCTTGACCCTGCATCCTTTGCAGCCTCAATCACTTTTACAGCTTATTGGTTATGCTAGGTCAAATTTGGTGTGTCCATATCTGTGACAATTTTGCACTATTCAAGCTATTGTGGACCTATATCTCTGCATCCTTCTCCATTCAGTCTTTTAGATCTTCACTGATGCTCCTTACAGAATCTTTGTAGGAAAATATTTACAGCTCATCACAGCAGAATACCAGAACACAGTTCTATTAACAAGATCCTTAAAAAAGGACAGAGGCAACGATTGTTTCCAAGAAATAAGTTTTCTTCAATCTTATTCTATCATCAGATGAAGAAACTCTCTGCTGCTAGAAGCATCAGAAAGCAGATTTTAGAAACATATCAATGTGATTGTGGAGATGACTCCACAAAACACTTTTAGGGTTAGTCAAACAAATGTGCTGATTATGAACACTTATGCTCTGTGCCAGACATCCTAGCTGTGAAGGTTTGTAAGAGACTGCCAACTCCTGGTGGATCCTCCTAATGAGACTGAACCAAATCTATATCTTTCTTCACTGTGTAGCAATCAAGTTACATAGAGAAGAATTAGGTCTAAAGTCAAAACTCTGGGATTCTAAGTCCCTTTCCATGGCATGACTACAATTCAAATACACAAATACGCAGCACTTCAATATTCAGATGGCATCACCACATGACGATAAGACCTGCTGATATGTACCACTTGACTCTACAAACTAGAGGACCAGCAAGATAAAGATGTAATGGAAATTCTGATGAATACAAATGTAAAGGGAGGTTAGATTACCAAATCCCAGGTGAGCAAGAGTTTGTGCACTTGGTATTACAGGCTCAATGGTCGTCAACTTCCTTCATGCAAAATCATTTGTTGGTCACACTTGATGAATTCAGGGCTACTTTGGTATAATCCACAATATCACTGGATGAAATGCCCCATGGTTTCCCAGACCATGGATTCAACTGTGACCATCAAAATGTCTTCTTAGCACATAGAAAAGGATTTAGGCGCCTACTGAAACCTGAAAGATTAAATGCAAGGTGAGACTCACCCTTGGGCTTGTACAAGAGCACCAAGCATCATTGAGCCCTCTAGTATTTTGTTTGATGACAACCTGGATGAGAAGTACTCAAAGAGTTAGTTTTGGTTTGTTATTCATCAATACAGCATAAAAAAGGTAGCATCAGGAAGATTGCTGCTGCACTTAAAAATCAGAAACCCACATCTTCACTCTCTTTTCCACTCCAACAGATGCTTTACATGGTGCATCCACAGCCAATCATACAACACATTCAAACCTCAAAGAAAGACAAGTAACCAAGAAGGCCTGATCGCATTATGGGGCCCCAAAAACGACAATAAAAGTGTACAAAGGTTTCGCCATCTCCTAGTCTATATAGTGCACACAACACCAACTATCAAACACTTTCCTACCAAACTCCTATACTAGTCTTAAATATTGACCATGTGCAACAATCAGTGCCCTAGTCGAACTTTCCGTGCAAACCTTGGCCGTCACGAGATATCATCACCATCCACAGATTAAAACATGAGATCAAATATCCAACTAGTTGTTGGCTGTGTGCGAAATGGCCCCAAATTGCGCTGCACAAACGCCACAAGAATCAAAGAAAAAGATTCTGGTAAACCAAATAGTAGTAAGACATCATGCATCAACTGTCAGAAAATATCGTACTGTTCTGAGGAACAGCGCATAGAGCAATAACACCTCTCACATACGCCTTCGTTATTGACCACAAAAACCACCGGCAAGAACAGACTCCAGAGTACTTTGTACCAGATATACGAAGACCTCGACAAACCATGCTGAGGAACATCTAATATCTAGACATCTCTTGGGGAGGAGGGGGTGCGGTCTCCCGAGGAAGGAGTTTCCCGTCCCTCTTGTCGAGCTCCAACTTGTGCTGTGTCTGGAGACAGGCGCAGACGGCGCAATAGGAGATATCTGCAACGCGATCGGTGACAATGGCAGCATCGTCGAGGAAAGGCACGTTTGTAAACATGGCCACCAGCCAGCAAATGCAGTTGAGATACTGCGCGAAGAACATACTGGCGATGATACAGTTGTCGCATTTGGTGTTCTGGATCTGGAGCGCATCCTGGAGCATAAAGCGCGTAGCAGAGACGGAAAGGGTGAAACACAGAGTGACCTCCAAAATGGCACACAACTGCGGGCAGCTCTCTTCGCCGCAGGAACCACTGCAAGGCATACCACCACCGCAGCACTGATATCGCGACCAGTCGTTGTAAAGGACTCGGCCGCGCAACCCGTAAGAGGCGGCGCAAGGACACAACATGCTGTATAAGCAGTAGACCGGATCGTCAACAGGCGTCCGGATCAGCTCCGAGTGCCACAAGTTGGGCAAACCCTTTCGCGCCTCGTAGACGTGCATGTTCTTGGACGACGCCATCGCCGCAAGCTCTCCTGGATCACAGTCGCGCCCGAAACCCTCGTCCTCCCCTGCTTCCCGTTTGCGTCTACTGCTGCTCTGCACCTGAACAACTTCTTGCGAATTTTGTTCCGACTTTTCTTTACCAACAGGACGACGATGATAGGTACCTACCAAGTCGATGAGGTATTAACTACCTATTAACCGTTCATCATTACCAATGACTGTTTTTTCTTTTGGGCGAAATTTCGCACCGTGCCGACAGGAAAAATGGAAAAAAAAAGGGGTCCAGTGCGAGCCCTAGAAAGGGCTTTTTTTGTTTGGAAAAATGTGCGAATCGCGCTACATTTCAAGGATTTTGAGGGAAAAAAAGAGGGCCAAAGTCGACATATTTAGACAATCAGCCTCTGGACATCGCCTGACGTTCACAGGGGCATTCTAGAAAATTTCTACTTTCTTATGTCTAGCCAAGTTTGACTTGTTCCTCTTGTGCATTATCGTCACTCCACCTACTTGACAAAATTGAAAAAAAAACACCTCAAATTTTAATTTGCCATGACTCTATTTTCATTAGCTTCCATGTGTTTTTTTCACCCCACTGATAATGATGTGCATTATATTTGTATTAAGACCAGATGAAAGCAAAGAAAATGGGTGTTCATGGTACCGATTAATTTATTTTTGTGAATTTTCGAAAATTTTCAGCCTCAGAAACTGAAAACGAACATTTTGTTGCAAATTCCATATTTCTCAAGAAAAAATTGCCGCATTTTTAAAGAAAAAACCTCTGGGAGAAAATTTTGGACATGGTTTTAGTTTTGGGGCAAATTTTTTTTGCCAATTTTTCACAGTTTGGACAATTGTTTACAAAAAAGTATCCTCAATTAATCCTAAATTAATTTGCGGACGATCCCTAGTGATGCGGCAAGCATCAAACAATGGTAATAAGGTACACGAAGCGCGATCTTCAACGCAAAAAAAATACACGTTTTCAGAAGGTTGCCGAACAAGAAATTAATTTTCCAAAAAAAATCTTTCGGTCCCATAATAAATTATGACGATTGTGTTAAATAGGGCTGGGGTACTGCACTTATGTAAGGAAAGGGTTAGTAGATCGAGGTGCGGAGCAAGAGCAACGATGGCTCTGCCCTAATCAACCCCCGCTTTTTCTTCCTGCATTGTTAAGTTTGATTTGTTTTCATGGAATGTCGAGAAGGTCAGTGCAAGCAATGTCGGTTAAGGAACTTCCGCTTCAGGATGAGGCGATGGCAGAATTTCAAGGGGCAGTGAACACTGGTCAATGAGAGGGACCTGTTGATCGAACAAGTGAAGGGCAGCATAACATTTCTCACGAGATGCATCCGTCTGTCTCCATTCCATCTTGTTGGGCGGAGCCTACTTTTGAAGCAGCTTGCAAGCTGAACCAAGCAACAGTGCACTTTGTTACCAGTGACAAAACCCCAGATGCCGGTGCAGCAAAGCCGAAGTGTGTGGAAAAGAAGCTCATTTGTGAATTCTTTGAGGCAATGTTACAAATCCTCGCCAAGTACCACAAGGCAAGAATGCCAGTCACGATCATTGGTCAAAAATCCCAGGCAAAAACCCAAGGTTTGAAGCTGTGGCAGAATGGGCCAAGCAGTCATTTCATGAGTCCCTGGTCTCCATTAGCATGATTGACAATGGATTATTTGAGAAGTATCATTTTCAAGCGTGGAAGGCCAGAAGCACACTCTGCATAATGTGTTTAGGATGCAAAATAAAGAGGTCTTTTCTCTACTTGGCATCTTGGATTCTCAAGTGGTGTCGAAGAATCCCTGGCCTTTTTCAAATTCCCTGTTTGGGTCTAATTCTTAGGAATCAATTGATGCTTGCACAATCCAAATTGTGTCAGTTTGTTGGGAAGTCAATTGGGGAAGAAGGTGTTGTTGGTAGAAAATGGTGATTCCTTTAGAGCCAAGACTTCCACCCCCAAAATCAAAGTGTTAGTAGGCAACATTTTCAACTTTCCTAGCAAGTTAAAATTGCTAGGACCATTCACAATCAAAACAAAATTGTGTATTTGGGAGTTCCAAATCAGCGCTTCAGATGCAAGAAATTCAACCACATGGTTGACTTTTGCCATGCTACCTAGAAGGGGAACAAGAACCAGTGTATGGTTGCTGCTGAAGATCAAAAGATGTCAGGTGGAAAGGGACCTGCAATAGCTCCAATGACTAGCAAGAGGCATATGTAGAAAAGTCAGAATAATTAAATTCATTGGAGCAAATCACAATAGGGCAAGAGATGGTAGTCGACATCTTAAGGAGAATGTTCGTCTTTTGGCCACTCAAGGTCCTTCCCAGCTCCATTTCAACCTTGCTAGATGAAAGAACAACCTAACATTAACAGAATTGCACATTACCCTAAATCCTCAAAACACAAGGAGAGTGTAGGAATGTATCCTTAACATCCAATTGGACTGTAAAGATGGGGATGAATCTCAAGGGGTAATAGACAAGAGAGGATACCAATTCAAGAGTTATCATGAAACCTCCACTAGATAAACATACCGACATCTAAAGTCCTGATGTTGCTTACATGGGAATAGGCCATAAATCACCAAACTTTCATGAAGCTAACTTTCATGTGGGGGAATTTCAAATTCCTCTGAAACAAGACATGCCTATCAAAGTAGTGAAGATGAATAAAGCCAACACATGAAAAGAAATTTCGTTTCCAAAAGATGATTTCACATCAAAGGTGGGTACTTATAAGGAATAACAAACATTTCTAACAAATGTTTCTCCCCATCCAGAGGCTACTGGACTTTCCAAGAAAGACAAGTCTCCACATTTGGTCACCTCCTTATTCATTGATACGACAAGCACTAGCATCCCCTTGAGTAAAAGAGCCTCCAATAATGTAGCAATTAACTCCCAAGAAATCATCACCCCTAGTTAAGGCCTCTACATTAGTATCTATTCCTTTAGAAGCTACCAACGCATCTCTTTCCATAGAAGATGACACTTTAGATGAAGCAGAATTTGAATTTGTTTGAAAATTTGATAAGTAGAAGAAAATGAAAAACACAACTTTTCAATTCAAGTACAGTCACTCTAGATGTTCAAAGGCTACAAAAGTGAGGTTATTGCACAACAAAACTTCCCTATGTTTTTCGGAAGTGGTCAAGTTCCAAACCCCGTTCAACACAAAGACAAAGAAATGTCAAATTTTCCTTATTTCCATTTCTTCAAAATTTGATGAAGAGGGGAAGAAATCTTATATAACCTTGGGAAACACCTCACTAAAAAAACCTAGTTTAATTTCAACCATCCAATTAACTATTGTGGAAGGCACATTAACTGAGATTAAGGAGGAAGCAATGGAGTTGATGGTCAATGAAACCTCATTAACGCTCTGGAAAGTAGTGGTGAAAATGTTTACAATTACAACAACCTTTTGAAGAAATGGGAAGATGCAATCTAGTACTACATGTGGGTAAAAACATATGCAAAAACTAATCATTGTATCTATTTTGTTTTTATTCCCATTAGAATAATTGACCTAATTTTCCAAAAGCCCAAGGATTACATTTGGATTTGGCCAACAAGGAAATCCATCAAATGTTGTTGAAAACAATAGAAATCAAGAAGGCGAATTTTGTTGAAGCCATTTATCTTCAAACCTTCAAGGGGCTACTTGGATATGAATTGATTGATCCATACCCTTTTTTTCCTAAGCCTAAAACCAAGAGAAGAAAGGACGTACATGCGTTTCAAGAGTTGGTAGACCTTGAGGGACATTCCTTTGAATCAATAACCAAACTTATTGATATTTTTATGAAGATTAAACAACTAGTTAATAGCCCCTTTGAATTAACAAAGTTTAAGGCAAGGAGTTCAAGGTGTTCATAAAAAACACAAGATATAAGATTTTTTCCACAAGTGAAACCCTTTTCTAGAAATCATTCTTTTGCAAAAATACCATATGAACTTGGAGGATTATTTACACAACACAAAATAGATTCAGTTTAGAGGTGGTTCAAGGAATAATGCACTATACATAGTTCAAGGAGGTATGTTTAAAGGAGGAACATGTATTATAGTTTCTCATAAGGTGACCCTGCATATAAGGATTTAAAAGTGCTCATAGAAGCTCATGCCTTATTCATCATCCTTGAGTTTCATGGCCAAAAGTATGGTATTCTCAACATCTATGCAAACAATAGATCTGCCCAAAGAATGAACATCTTTGGATGCACCTTCTTCAACATCCATTTCTTGTAGCAAATTGGATAATTTCAAGAGATTTCAATATGGTGGAACAACATGAAGATAGGAAGTAAGATTTTTTTATGCTTAGTAATGGGGCAAAGATAAATGAATGCATGGAACAAGCTAGTCATGTTACTAAGAGTGTTAGATTTTTTGATGAATTCCATAGGGTTGGATTGAAGAACTACACATGGAGCACGCAAAATCCCACAATTGCATGGTCAAGATTGGATAGGTTTTATGTGAATCCTTCAATCCAATTGTAAGGGGGTAGACACAAAAAATTTAATTAATCATCTGAATGAGGAGTCTTGAATTGACATCTTAACATAGGATTGCAATCCCTAATACAAAAACCAAGACAAAAAAAAAGTTATTAGCAACTACAAGCCAATCTCACATTAGCTTACAAGGTAGCTATTAAGATATTGGTTGTTTGACTCCAACTATTGCTACATGAATGCATCAAAGCCACACATATAGGTTTTGTGAAATAAAGATACATTTTTAAAATGTATTTGTGGCAACAAAAGTAATGCAATGGGCTACTAAGTATAATCAAAACCTCATAGTGTTGTTTCTTGAATTCGAAAAAGTCTATGATTTTATAAATTAGCAAATTCTCTAAGAAACAATGAGAGACATGGATTTTCAATAAATTTGATTCAATGGACATCCACCCTACATGAAAATGTAACAAGCATTCTAATGAATATGTCGAAAGCAAAAGAATTCCAAATGGAAAGGGGGGTAAAACAAGGTTGTCCCTTTGCCCACTACCTTTACCTCTTTGTAACAAATGTCTAAAGTGTTATGTTTGTGGACTTAACATATCAAGTACATGGTCTAACTTTACCAAATGGCTATATTTTACAAGACCTTTTTTTTGTTGATGACATTGCCTTCTTTTTAAAAACACTTAAGGAGAACTTGTAATGGGCAATTCATGTCATGATTAGTTTTTTTTTTTTTTTTTTTTTTTTTTTTTTTTTTTTTTTTTTTTTTTTTTTTTTTTTTTTTTTTTTTTTTT
>Ga0116231_10003819_pt1 | contig 30919 bp, 19 predicted proteins | sample S1TSphgellanicum_2_FD_89695 | JGI IMG/M metagenome (GOLD analysis project Ga0116231, IMG submission 89695) | Host-associated microbial communities from peat moss isolated from Minnesota, USA - S1T2_Fd - Sphagnum magellanicum MG | ecosystem: Host-associated > Plants > Peat moss > Unclassified... | reverse complement strand
TTCATTATATGAACAATATACATACGTATGCATATTATATATATATATATAATTTTAGTACATACATTAAAATACACCCCTATGTCATTGTAAAATATCTTTAGGATGCAACTAATTTTGTGACTATTGCAACTAATGGGACATATCAACCTATTAATGGATGAAAATTAATGTAAAATTAATGTAACTAATAGGATGAAATTTTTAATAGTTGCATCATAGTTAAGAAAATGACCAAAATAGTTGAAAGTTGGTCGTGTAGTTGCAAGTATTCCCAAATTTAATCGCAAATGACTACAAGTCGCATGTAGTCATAAATGGAATGGTTACATTTTGGCTGATTTCTACTAGTCTGAGCATTGCAGTGGTAAAACTACATTTGAAAGTTCAAGCAAAAAAAGACCATTCCGATTGAATATCGTGTCTATTAATAATGTCCAACAATGAATGCTATGAACGTCATTTGATGGCCTTATATTTCTAGTAGGTTTGGGTCATATGTTGTTGTTGGCAGTGGATTTAAATATAACCATTGTTACCTAATTAATCTTTCTAATTATCTTATTATCACATTCACTATCAATGTTGCATTTGTAACAAGATTTTCTAGTTGATTACATGTTAGGTCATTTGTGAGGTTTTCCAAGTTGGTTGTTATGTTCAAAAACAATTTTGAAAAAGGGATTAGAACTATGTATGTGTTGAAGGTAAGAGCAACAATAACTTGAACATATTGATCCATTTCTTGTATGTTTGCAATTTGTGTCAACACATAGTATTTATGATTTTATTCAAAGGGAATCAAGTACATTCAAGATGGTCATTATTGGGATTTACATCAAATCTTCAAGCTTATTTACCTTGATAGTTACATATGGTTATGAAGCTAAAAACATCCAAGCCTTGACTTTGTTTCAAGAGTTTTCTGGCCAATACATGGATCTTGTGCAAACCTACCATACTAATAAACTAGCAATATTGACAATCAAGAACATTGGGAATGCCATATATGGGAAGCATCAACTAATAACGACCTATTCATCCATACATGATTCTAGTTCATAATAATAGTGTTGTGGAAAATTTGACAAAAATGCACCCAAAAAAAAACCAATGCATAAGATTTTAGCACAATATTTAAAGTAATGGAACTGTGAATTTTTTGTTTTCTAACTTGTAGCAAAGTTTGTTGTTGTTTTGTGACTACTAATAGTTCATGGTTATGTTGTAAGTTTTCAGAAAGCTAAGTATTTTAGTGAATGTGTCATGTTTTGACCAATAGGGATGTTGCTTACTATTGCTATGTGTGCAAGTGTTTGGTGGGGGCCAAGGTAAAAGCTTGGATATAAGCTACAAGAACCAACAATTGAGGAGGAACTCAATTACATTTTATATGGGCTTTAGATCTAGTGATTACCAAGTAGGGGGACATTAATTGTTAAAATTCTACACTAGTTACTTATGTCAAACAAGGTTTTGGAGGGGGGATTAATATGTAGGAGGAATTTTTTTTTCCCCACCCTATTATTACCTAATTTTTTAACATGCACATATTTCAACCACCTTATTTTTATTTTTATTTTTTTTGCATGCAGTTTGAATAACCTATATTCATTTAAATTTTAATAAGCCTAAAGTTGGAAAGGGAATCAAAATTGCTCTTTAGAGGTGAATCATTTGCACAATGAATTGGGAAATGTAAGAATAATTGCTTTGGTGCCTTTTATTACTCCATTTTGCAATAGGTAAGGTCAACACATTTTGTGGCCAATGCAAGTTTGATTTTCAATAGTTTTTGATACACAAATGAAATAATACAAACAAAACAAGAAACCTAACCTAACAATAATTCTTATTATTTTGCAACATAACATGTTTAACACCTCACATGATCAAAGTAAATTATAAACTTATTACTTCTAACCCATTATATATGATGGGTTTAGCATATTTATTATGATGTTTATTAACTTTGCACATCATGTTGATGTTGTTAATGATTCCTTATGACCCAATACATTGTCTCATAGACTTTGTGAACTTTGTGAAATGGTTCACAAAGATATATGAGCTTGATAATTGATTTCTCAATAAGTTAAATGTAATAGATCATATCTAAATTATGAATGAGAAATGAAAGTGAGAGAGAGGCACATGAATAAAAATACAATTATAATCCTAGGATAAAGTTGAATGAACTTGTTTTCCAAAATAATTAGAGAACAAGGCTTCCATTGATAATAAATAGAGGTTGTAAGATTTAACAAAAAAATGGAAAACAATACAAGAGCTCCTAAGATCTATTAATTGAACTTATTAACAATTGTTACCTAAAAAGTTTAGTACATATGAATCATATTTTTCTATTTTAAAAATATATAAATGGAAACCCTACATTTGGTATTAAAAAATATTATACCATTTACGATAAAAGGTATAAAACAACTTATATTTTTACTCATGTATTTTATAAATTCAAATAAGAATGCACACTTACTTATCATTGTTTGTTTGTAACTTCAAAACTCTAACAAAGTTCAAGGGTACACAAGGACTTTATATGATCTGTTTTAGAGACCTCATATATCTTGTCTAAACTTGTATATCAAACTAAGTCTATTAGTAAAAATCGTGGGATATTCCATTATGAAATGTGAAACTTAACCTTGAAGTTCATTAAGTAAAAAATTATATCTACATTTGTACATTTGTTTCATTTGTGGATGTTGGGTTTGTAGGTGTATGGTTTTGCTCATCCAATACACAACAATTTTGGATTCAAATATTGGGATTCTGGACTTGAACTTGGATATTGGTAATTTGGAGTTGCATGTTGGATTAAACTATTGGAGTTTTGGACATTTGAGTAATATATTGGGATATTGGTTTTGAAAATTGCATATTGGTATATAAGATATATTGAGATGCTAGTTTAGATGGGTTTTGAATCAAACTAAAAATCTAATTTGAGGATTGTAATTGAATGTGTTGTATATAAAATTTTTGTTTTGAAAGTTTTTTGAATATGTAAATTTTTTATTAAAGTTAAAGTTTATACTTTTGAGTTTTTTGTTACAATTTTTTAATAAATTTCTTCTCCTTTTTTTAATTTAGTTTAATTGAAGCCCAAATTCAATGAACTAATTCACTTTTTAATTCACCAAAGTTAATGAAATATATATAAGGGTTTGTTTTGAAATGGTTTGAATATATCAAACCTATATTCCAAATGAAGTTTAGAGTTGTTTGTTGATGACTGTGATGGTTTTAGTTGAATTTTCATAATTGTTTGAAAGGTTTTCTTGATGCATAAAACATGTATTAGAGTTGATTAAAATTTGAGCTCATCATTCTTGTTTTAGCATTCTAGAAAGTGCATCATGCGATTAACTCAATCAACTTTTATGAATCAAGTTCAAAATCAAATATACATATAGTTGATAACTTCACAAAGTCATTCTACAAAAATATAGTCCTAAGTCCATCACCACACACTAGTCACCACTAGCACCCAAAACCATCAACTTAACACCTATAAATCCACACACAAGCATAACAAAAAATCCTATTATCCAAAACAATGTTTGAGATAATAAGTCTTCATGCTTTAAGGTTGAAGGTTGAATTTGAATCAATTAAACTTTTGACTAAGAATTTAAAATCATAATTAATTTTGGAATCATAGTATCATTGTTTAGGTTTTCAAGTTTCATATCAAGTTTTTTAGTTTAGTGATTAGGATATGGCTTGATGTTTTGAATTGATTACTAGCATTTGGGGTCAAATTACTATTTAAATTTAAATTTGAATTTGGGTCAAATGATAAACCTTTGCATTGGGTTTATGTGGAGATTAACAATCAAAGTTTAACTCTTTGGGCTTTAAATTGAAGAATCTAAAATTTGTCAAAATCAAGGTTCAAATGACACTAGTAGAATAGAATTGATGAGTTCCCCATGAAGCCCAATTATTGAATAAATAGAAAATAATTATGACCTTATCTGTATATACATTTGAATGGTTACACACCAATCAACCCTAACACAAAATAGGTACATTTGTGCAAATCAAGGAATTCACAATAAAAACCTTGTTATGAATTCTACAACTTATGATCATATCCTATACCTAATTGAAATCAATTAAGTTGCATGGTAGTGATTGGGTAGCTAGTTGTCCTTTAAATTGCCCAATGTTCATTGAACAAAATAAACCAAGTGCAATTCACCCCATATCAAGATGAAATTTCATAGGGAAAACAACAACAATGGGTTAATCACACTATGCATTACAACACCTAAGCTTTTCAAAAACAAGATGAACATTCACTTGGAACAGAAAAATATCACACATGTTTTTCAATCCCCACAGCTATTCAATTTAGAAAACAAAAATCCCAATGAATTCAATGGATACAATTTCACACCATAATCAAATAAAAAATCGTCCAACACTAGAAGCTTCACTAACATTGTTGTTGTAGCCACTCTCCCACCGTCTATTTGTACATTTAAGTCTCATGTTTGCAAGTTGAATAGATAAGAAGTTGTTTAAATTATGTGATCAAATAGTTCCAAAAAATAGCAAAGACCCATTGATAATTCACAATCCATGTTATTACAAATTTTTTAAAATGCAAATCATCAACTCCATAATGAATCACCCATTGAATGAGCCAACCTACCTACTTTGATGGAGGGATGTCAATTTGTCAATTTTATATATTGTAATACAAAGGTAGCTTCAACCCATGTATGTTGAATAATTAATTAATTTTTAAAATTCCATTTCAAAAATTTGAATATTCCAAAATATTTTATATATATTCTTTCACCCAAAACAGTTTTGATTTCTTTACTTGAAATTTTCAACATTTCTATAAATAATATAATTTGTGTTGAAGTTGCCAAGGCACGATGCTATTCAACAATTTTGTGCAGGGTAAAACCCTACCATGTGGACATTCTCAAAATAAGGGGCCTAGGGCGAGGCAATAACCAAGTTTGGCCCCAAATTTTGGGAATGTCCTCCACATGTGAGCTTCACCTCTCCTAAAAGATGAGGTGAAGGTTATCATGAACTTCAACATACGAAGATCACAAGGTGCAGGAATTGGAGGGTTCTCACATCTAGAAGTAAGTGTAAGATCACACTCTTGAGGAGTAGGGATAATAGGTTCCTCGTCTTTTCTAGGAGGGATATTCATGGACATAAGGTGCCCTCCAAAAACACTAGGAAGAAGTTTCTCCAAGTGCTTTGGGATCGCTGAAAACTCAGTTAGTAACTAAACAACATGACTAACATCTGAAACAAAAATATGTTTAACCCTAAACCCTAAATGTTTTTCATAACCCTAAACCCTTTGATGAGAGGGTCTAACAGGGGAAAGGAATAGGATCTAATGATTTGGTGTCCTTGTACTCCTAACCTAGTCTGACCTCAACTTGTGTGTGCAAGTGTCTGAAATTTGTCACTAGATGAGATGATACTACGACTTGTTCATTTTGTATTCAGATGATGTGCGAATGGTGAAGTAGCATCACATATGGCATCATGCCATAAACTTGATAGATATTTCTAGCATGCATCATGTTTCAATATCAAAATGGCAGATAATATTCCCATTATGCTTATTGAAGCAGCAATCCCATCTCATCCTTCAATAAGATTGTAGTGAGATATTTGAGGGAACAACTGATGAACAACCTCGTGGAGCCAATTATCACAGTGGACATTTGTGAAATCCCTAGTTCCTGTCAATTGTAGACAAACAAGCCACCTTGCATAGAATTACATTCCTGCCACAAGATAGCTCACAAACTCAGAAAAATCTCTCTCACACCTTAGCCTACATCAAAAACCCATCTGCCAAATTGAGCTCTTTTGTCTTCATCTAGGATTTCTCTGAAGGGCTTCTTAAGTTGCTGAAAAGAAGAAGAGCTCATGCCTTTGGCTGTAAACAAAACCTGAAGTACCTACCTAATTGTCTCACAAAAATCAAGAGAAAAGTAGATCTAGTGTATGCCATGATACCAAGGGACCTTTCTGGTCATACATAGCCAGGGTGGTGCAAGGAGAGACCACAGCATCTAGCTGAACCACATTCACCTGTAAATATCCACACGGAAACCTGTAAGATACTACAATTCACAAACCACATAGCTTTCTTTACACATCTTAAACAGCACAGCTTCTTGACAATTCAAAGTGGAGTACAGAGTTGCTGGATCAGCACGAGACACCAATGGTTTTTCTTTTCTTACTGTGGTGAACGGAAAATGGAGCTCCCTTTTTCCTTCTCCCTTCAAATCACACTGCACAAATTGGGTATCTGACAGATCTAGCCCAGCATTGATCATCTGACTCACCCTATTAATTGTCTTTTTAGTTCTGCATGGATTTTGGGGATGGATGGTCATGATCATCAATCTAGGCACAGAGTGTATGTATGTGCCTGCCTCACCATTCAGTAGCTCAATCCATGTGTGCCCTTGTTGTGAGATTGCAATCGATCCAAGAGTACACTCAGTCCCCCACAGATTTGAGATAGATGTTTGAGCATGAAAACCAAGATCCCACTTGCCAGCAGCCAGTATAGATGTATCATTGCAGCAATGTATTAGCCACACAATCCTCTTCTCGTCAGGGGCTGCTGAATTCAACAAGTTACTCACTTTTCTATCCTTCCTCCCATCTCAACATTACCATGAATTCTGAAGGCACTGAGGCAATGCAAAAGCACTTGGGGTTCAAAGGGCATCATATTGATCACATCCTCTGCCTCCTGCAATTGGCCAGCACATCGAAGAAGATCAACCATCCATGCAAGCATACTGCTCTGCAAAAATTGCAGAAATTTGTCAACTGAATCCCACAGATTCAAAGGCCTTGAACAGATGACATCTATGGATACAGTTCCAGTGCCTTTGTCCCTTGCCCCACATTCCAAAGAATCCCAGAATTATGACATTACTGTGTGACCATCTTAGTGAGCACTCTCCAGGGATACTCTATGCTCCCACATTTGGCACACATTTTCACATATCCCAGAGTCATTTCACTCCAAAAGATAGAACTCAGTGACATGATCCTATTGAACACTCTCCTAGCATCCTCTAGCACACTCCCACATTTGACATACATATCGATGAGGATATTACCGCCCATGTAATGGTTTTCATGTGGCCTTTTCTGTCTCTTTTTAGTCCCATTACAAGGCACAATGGACAGGTCTTCATGGGTCTACATGACCCAACCAATCATTGTTCAAAATCCACCATGCCCATTGTTCAAAATCCACCGTTCCCATTGCGCAAATCATGAGAACCATTCCATTATGGAATGTGCTGGATAGAGACCATTGTGCACATTTGGAAAATACCGGGTTTTGCCCAAATTCCTCAAGGGCACCTTACCAGGCAGAATTGCCTGTATCTGGCACATCCCATAATATGAAAATATTAGATTCATATCCCACTTTGCATAATCTGTTCATGAACCTCTTCCAGTGCTGCAGTATTATCAGTTGTAGTTCATTTACAATTGAACCATAATGGGTTTCCAATGGATGGTGGAGTGCTGGGTGCTGGGTCAAGAAATCAATTTTGCTGCCTTCCCATCAATCCTTTACATACCTTAGTACATGCGAAGCTACATGGACAGCTTCCACACATGTAGCATCCACTCAAGTTCAAAGTTCAATTAAAAGTTCCAGATTTCATACCGAAAATGGAGTTTTCCTGAATATTCCAAAATAATCTTTATTTTCCTTCACAATTTTTTTTCTTTGATTTTTTTTTGGGAGAATTTCAACATTTCTACAAATAATATAATTAGTTTTGAAGCTGCCTCGGTACCATGGTAGTTCTCATTACATTATACAGTTTCAGTTGTAGCTCCACTGGTACTCCACTAAGTAGCTTCTGCAGCTGCTACCCCAGGAACAAGTAGTGAACTTAAATTGCTCACCATTGGCATAGGTGGACACTATGGCCGCTACCCCTAAGTCATGTACAAATTTGGTGCTGGGCAAGCAGACAGTCGTTCTCCTCTCTTGCAAACTTCTGTTTCAAAACCAACAATTTGTTGGCTCTGGCTGTGAGGGAGAGACTGCAGAATGATCCAGAGTTCCTTCCTTCCCACAAGAGGGTTACTGTCACTATAAGCCCTGCCAATATCACAGTGAGGGTTTTCTACTATAGATTTGGGGGTCCTCAAACCAACATGCACAATTTGTAAGTCATGACACAATTGCATGGTTTGCCATTTGAAAGAGACTGTACAAAGGATTCATATGGGTCATAAGTCTGAAAATACTTCAGTAGGTTTTTAATACAATTGCTTTGATCACACAGTGCAAATCATAGATATAGCTCTGTTGACATTCATCACTGGACTCACAGATGTATTGTATGCAAATAGATCAGGCAATTGATAAGGTTGGTGAAAACGAGATTATATTAACTGTCTTCAGTAGTTGACAGCAAAATTTTGGTTAAATGTTACAAATTGGAGGAACCAATAGCTGCTACCACAAAATTTGAAGCCATGCACAATGATGCCAATGGCAAATGATTTAATAACTATGGCAGCTGAAAAATTTGCAGTTTTCTCATTGACCCTTTTTCAAAAGGTTTCAGCTTCATCTATTAGAATCGTTCTGGCAGTTCAAACAATACCTGGATAAATTTGTAGAGGATCAAATGGGAAGAGTACACTTGTGTGATATCCTTACAGGCTTGGAGTTCCCTCAGAAATGTGCTGAAGTGTTGCAAGTGAAAACTCAGGATCTGTTTGGTAGAAAACAATATCCCCACTGTCTGAAACATAATGATCTTCTTTCAAGCTTGTAAGCAGAGGCTCTACTAGATGCAAGGGAATAGGACCTGATTTTTTGGGGTCCCTGTAGTACTGACCCAGTACAGGCTTGATTGCTTCCGTCTACAAGCAGCACAAACACAGTGAGTCAGCTTTTCATCATTAGATGACAGTAACATCACATTATGTTTAGAAATTAGATGGCCATGCGACCAAGTATAGTCTTGATCAAATATTGGCATGTTAACTAGCCTACAATACATGCTGATTGGAGAGATAAGAAAAGCAGAATAATTACACAACTGGACAAAACCAATAGAAAAAGAAATAAGTACCGCTTCTATAAGATGGTAGTGAGGGATTTGAGGGAATAAATGATGGACAACATGAGTCCCAATATCGTGGTGAATATTATTGAACCATCCATAGTCCCTGTCAATTGTTGACAGGCCACCTCGCATGTAATTCCATTCCTGGCATTCAAATGCAAACACACTCATCAGAGACTGCAAGTATGTCTAAACACCCATGCATGAAATTCTTTCTCCACAAATTACGAAGGCCATCATGTCTTCAGGTGCATAAAAGTGCATACCATGCCCCGGTACCAAGGGACCTTTTTCTCATAACCATGGTGGTGCAAGTATGTCACCACATCTAGCCATACCACATTCACCTGCAAGTAACCCCCCACAAGAGAACAGGTGAGTTACTACAGGTAATAATTCAATGCCTTATTCAACTTCATCTTAAAGAAGACAGCATACAAAGATCTGATGGAATGTGTTCCAACAATGGTATATACATGATGCATGAAGTGAGGACTATGCAACCAAATTAGAGAAAACCAAAAACATCATAAGATGGACTTGGAGCTGAAGACACATTATTTGACAGTAACCAGAATCAACAAAGTTTGGAATGCATGCATTAGGGAAGCTGTGGATGCTTTCATAACAGTTCATTCAAACTCCACTACTTTTGAGGTACATCAATACCTGAACCCTTAATGTGAAATCAATGGAATCACAGCAAATGTGCATAAGACCAAGCCAGAGCTCAGTTGATAGAAATAGATCCACCAACTGGTTGCAGCAGTTGGTGGATCTTTTTCTAAGCTTGGTGGCTGCAAGTCGAATTCAACAAGTCTCTTCAATCATTAAGGACTCACACCACAAAATTAGCATATGGAGGAAATAAACCATACTGTACTATTTGGCCTACTTCGGATGAGGTTTGAGTGATCACCCAGTAAGGCACAACATAGAGCTTGAGCATCCACAGGGGGCCAACGATAAAGGTGAGACCCACTAGAGTTGCCAGCATGGCAGTCCAGCAAGCAGTAGATGTCATCACATCCTTAGCTTCGTTTGGTACAAACAAATCACTTTTGGGGTCAAAATGTGAACCCTTCTTGCCAGGACTCCTTGACCACTGCACAAAAGGAGTTATCATTAGCCATGCAAGAACCTTTGTCATAATGCTGAAGACAGAGGACTGCTAAAAAAGCACATGAACAAATTAGGAGAGTTGAATGGGGTGTAATTTAAATTAATGCCCAGGAAAAAAAACCAATAAATTCCAAGCAAGAAAAGGAAAAGGCTTTTATTAACTAGGTTTGATTGCTTTTGAAGGATTACAAGGAGATGTGGAAAATGGAGGTGAAATTTTGGATTCCAGGCTCTGCAATACCTCATGCCATACTCGACCAACATGATCTCCCTGACATGGATCTAGGGGTACAAGAGTAGAAGAGTACCAACCAGGTAAAATGGATATGCTAACATGGCCCAAGGAAAGGACAGACGCCCTGTCTTTGCCCAAAAGTCCATATCTTTGTAGATAGACTCTGAAATCTGTCATGACAACAAGTAACTTTTCAACATGCCAAATGCACTGAGCAAGAAGCCTGTTTCTCTTTCACTCTCTGTTTACAGGTCAGCCAACAACAGTAGTTCAGACGTTGCGACAAATTGCTTTAGGTTGGGGGAAAGGATAGTCTTACAGGATGCCAGGACTCATCTTTCTCCACATGGCCATGGTTTTGGTGGTGTGTGCGGTGGCTGACACGCCTATTGTTCCAATGGGAAGACAACAACCAGTAAAATCACATAGTTCAATAAAGGACTTGAATGGTATGACTTAGATTTGTACAAAACTGTTAGTGCATGCATCTGGTTGACCATGCAGCAACAACTTCAATGCCAAGTTCAAAAAACAAAAACAAGAAAGGGGGGGGTGGGAGAAAGAGGAAAAATGGTCTAACCAGCCATGATAAGGAACCAAAATAGATGAGTGCGTCAAATGGCCAACAAGATTATTCAGGTTCTTGTCATTGGAGAAGCTTCCATGGCCACTGTGCACAATCAACCCCCCACACACACCAAGCACAAAATCAGGACAGACTCTGAGTAACATTGCAGCCGTATTATCAGCATAATACTGATATTCTCAGGGTACAATTCATGCATGTTGGCCACAAAGTTCATCAGAAAATCCAACCTCATCATAAGCATGCCATGCTTGCTTGTGAGGGTTCCAAGGTCATGACAGAGTCACAGTTTCTGGCACAGAGAGTTGATGGTTTGGAGAAGAAGCCTTTAAAATGTGTTCAGTCTATTCTCAATTCAGACATTTTGCAAGAGGAAGGCCCGCTGCACGGATGACGATTATGATGATGGTCCATTTTTTTCTTGTAAACTACGATGCAGTCCAGACGAGGAAGGAAGGAAGGAGGGGGAAAACAACATAAAGAAGGGGGTTCAGAAACAACAGCGCACCAGTCGTGTCCGAGGACAAAGAGGGCCCAGAACATTGTGCCTTGCGCCAGCCAATACAAGGGCCAAACGAACCAATTGTTGAGGTAAGCAGCTCCGGCCGCCAATCCAAACACAATTGCGACGTCTCTGGCCACGAAACTCATGGACTTCCATACATTCTTTTCCCAGCAATGCTTGGGAATGGCAGCTCGAATGTCAGCCAAAGTAAATGGAGGAATCGCCGATGGATCAAACTCCCTCTTCTCATCATCATCACCATCATCTTCTGCTGCTCCCGGTTCTTCCGTTGGAAGAGTAAGAGGCCTAAACGGTACCGCCACCATAGCCACCACACCACCATTCTCACTTCTTCTCCTACTAGTAGTACTAGTCCACTTCCTTCTCCTCCACCTACTCAACTCCAAACCCAATCCAAGCCCTGGAACAACAGAAGAAGAAGAAGAAGAAGAAAGTGAGAGGAATCCCGAACACTTCCTATGCAGCTCTGCATTGTACACAACTGAAGCCACTGGTGTGGAAGCTGCTCCTGCTGCTACTGTTACGCCTAGCATCTTCCGAGCGACCATAGTCGCTGTCATCGCCGCTTGCTTCTCCACAAGAGAGAGAGAGAGTCTGAGGCGGAGGAGACAGGAGACGCTAGCCGCAGGGCCCAGACAGAAGAGAAGCTGCGAAAATCAACTCCCTTCAACCGGTCCTTACCCAAAGCTCTCTCAAGCGATGAATGCTCCACAAGACAAGCGGCATTGCAGTCCACACAAATGCGCGCGGCGTGGCCCGGTTAAGAAACCACCAACAAGAGGTACTACTAGTGAGCCTGTCAGTCGGCCAGTACTTTAGACCTCGCCTCGTTCTTCTCAAGTGGGGCTCAAATTTCTTTGCACTTCTTTCTTTCCCCTTCCTTTCAACTTGAGAGAAAGAAACAAACAAACAAACAAAGTTACTTCCCTACCTACTTCTCTCCCTAAAGAAGTACTTGTTTTTCTTTATTATTTTTTTCGACCCACTCCCCTGCCCCACCCACCCACCGCCTCCTCAAATTTGCAAAAGACATTTTTGCCGTCGGAATAGTCCTGCCCTTCTTGTTATGGACTCTGTAACTGGCTAGAGCTGCCGGGTTATCGCATATAATCCAGCTGTGGGAATGGCGAGATTATGCGTGGTAACTATGCAGCTCGAGCTGATTACAAGGCATAACTGGTTATGTCGTGTATGGGGCTAAAATTGCTATAAACTAGACATCATGGGTTTTCATGTGGCCTTTTTTCTGCCTGTTTTTGGTCCCCCTTACAAGGCCCACAATGGACAAGTAGTCATCTTGGGTCTACATGACCTAACCATTGTTCAAAATCCACCATCCCCATAATGCAAAAAAAATAAAAAATTCACATGCCCATTCTGTATATCCACATGCCCATTATGCAAATCATGAAAACCATGTGGTTATGGAACATGCCGGGTACAGGCCATTACACCCACGAAGGTGCCCATGAGGAATTTGGGCATAGGTAGGTAGCATTTGGTTGGTCTGTATTTTGAGGTGAGTGGCAGCCTGGGTTTTTCTTTTTCAATTTATGATTTTTTTTAAAATTGCTGAACTTTTCCCCCCTAAATTAGCAAAAATAGTCCAATTTACACTAGAAAAAACCTCCCCCAAAAAAATCCAAAATTTCTCAGGAATAAATAAATAAATAAATAATCTGGTGGTCAAGGGGTAGGGAAGATGGGCATTTGTAGGTAGGTAGGTACCTTGTAAGATGGGCCCTTGTGGTAGGTATCTAGTAGATATGATTGGTCACTTTGGCAGGTACCTACTAAATATAATTGGTCTGATTTCTCACTCCGAACAGTAGCCTACCATTCTCCATGAAATTTCATGGAAATTTTGGAAATTGTTTGTTAGTTCCGGGAATTTGGTTGTCAAGTGTAGGATGAGCCCCCCCCCCCCCCCCCAGTGGGGGCCATTGCCCCAAATAAGGGGCCTAGGACAAGGTGGAGCCCCCTAGAACACCGCCTTTGTGGAATGTCCTCACTCACTCAAGGGCCACTCAAAAGCACATTGAGACGAGACTAGGGAGCCATGTAGTAAAAAAGCACAACTTGGGAAATGTTATTTATTAGAAGCATAAGAGCAGCTCCAACAATTCCATTGGAAATCACTTGCAATCACTAAATATAACATCGATTTTTAACCTAAATATTTACCCCTTCCCCCACACATAAACATTATATAATTTACACATTATTTTCTTAATTAAAATTAAAAATGAATGACAAGCAAATCGACTTGTTGTTCTTGATTGTGGCCAGCCACCCAAAAGCATGAATTTCACGTGATAGAGGGCTTTAGGGCCGTTCATTCACCACCATGGCCATTGTGACTTGAAATGGCCCAATAATACCATTTCACGTCACAATGGTGGTGGAGGGCTCATCCAAACGGCCTTCTTCAGCAAACCGCTAGTGCTGCTCTAAGTATGTCACAAGGTGTGGGAGCAAAGGCACCGTACACCTACTTGAGGCCTCTTTTATAGGTCTAAGGAGGCCTCTTTTGTAGGTCTAAGGTACCCCTTGGTTTTGAGGAGGCATTATTCAAATACTCTAAATATTTGAGGGAATTTCTTTCAATGCTTTTTATGACCTTTAATTTTGACCCCAATAAATAATAGGGTGTGAAAATGTAGCACACAAGTTCAGAAATTTTGCAATGAGGCTTTTCTTTGTGTTGATTTTGGCAACAAAGCCTCAACCCTAACCACTATAGTATAGCTTGGTGTCTTAATAGAGCATGAGGAGAAGGTGGTCCAGTTGGGATTTTAAACTGCCAATCGTCTGCTTCATAGCCTTACCCTTTAGCCGCTGGGTAGCTGAATGTCCTCACATTGAGCCTCTTTGATTGGCCCATCACATTAAAAAGTTGGTCAGCTTCACAGCCTTACCCTTTGGTCGCTAGGTTAGCCAAATGTCCTCACACTTAGCCTCTTTGATTGGCCCATCACAAAAAGTTCTGAAACCTTGGAGACTTCTCAATATAGAAAGTATTCTCTCCAAATATAGAACCATGTAAGTCTCAATTTTCAACAATCTACAAGAATACAAGATTTGCTCAAAGCATATGGGATAAATTCAACAATCTACAAGAAGGGAAGATTTGGGCAAAGCATATGGGATCAATTCAACAATCTACAAGAAGACAAGATTTGGGCAAAGCATATGGGATCAATTCAACAATCTACAAGAAGACAAGATTTGGGCAAAGCATATGGGATAAAAGTGAGGTGCTATTGGGAACATGTTGAGGAACACCTTGAGAACTAGGGGAACATTTTGCAAACCCATTAAGAACTTGGTGGAAACAAAAATTTTTTTTTGGGAAACATTCAACAACCCCCACCCTCCTCAAAAGAAAAAAAAAAAAATTGGTCTATTGGGTGCATGCTACAATTTCTCATTGGCTGAGCAGAATTTCTATTCCTAACTCTATCCATCACCTATTTTGGCCTAGGTTACTAGCAAGGGCATGAATTATGGGGGACATGCCTTATATTGTTGGCCCCAAGTGTGAACTGGTCACCCAACTAATTTTTTCCTTCCATAACCATTTTTTGTAATTTAATTAAATTTTCAATGACAAAAATTACTCAAAATTCAATATCTCCAAAAATTTCCAAATCACCTTCATTGAATCACACCTGCTAATGGATTTCCAACAATACCAAAAATGTACCCAAATTCCCCTATATTTTTTAGTTCTGATTTAAATAAACTTCAATGAGAAAGTTGTTCAATATTCAATAACTTCTCCATCATAGGTGGAAATATTATGGAACCACCTCGTTGCACCCCTCCTCATCCAAGGCTTTCCAACATTACAAAGTGTGCAACAAATGTGTATACTCTTATGTGAGTGAAAAAACATTTTGATCATCTAGATTTGGAATATGCATGACTTCTATATGTATTTGTAGTTAATCTAAATTTTAAAATCAACAAATTCATATTCGCTAAATGAAATATATATATATATATATATATATATGCATATATGCCTTGATAAATAAATTGTTGGAATTTTTTTTATGCATATCTATTTTTTTCACAAAATATTCCTTATTGATATCCTGGACCTAACCTTAAAACATGATATTTGGCAAACGACGATAACTAGGTACCCACACAACCAACCAACCAACCAACCAACTTCCCTCACACTGGCCCCCTTTACATTACATGATATGAATGTTGTGACGGAAGATCCTGTATGAAAACCAAAACAAAATGAAAACTCCAAACTTGTGAATAGCTTTCTCCACCACAAAGAAATGCTCGTAGTAGTGAAGGGACCCAGCATTACGGCCAAGTTCAAGTAACCTTATTTGACCGAAGAATCCTTATCAAAGAGATGAAGAATGAAGAGAAAAAGGTAAATGGGAAAAGTTGAAGATTGAAGATATTATACACAAAAAAAGGTTATCATATTCCTTGCAATGCTCCAATGTAAGGCCAGAGTTCCCCACCCCCAAAACCTTCTCCCCAAGAAACCTAATGGTCTAAAAAGTGGGGTAGAGTCCATATGTGTCCCATTGAGAGCCACCCATCCACACCATGTTGGTTTTCTTTCTAGACTCTATTTCTAGGGTTTTGTGTGTGTGTTTTCACAAGACTAATAATAACTAGGGCTAACCTACCCAAAACTTGTCAATAAGTCAATAATACCCTCTTTTCTTCTCCTCCTTTTTGCCTTAGTGATTTTAAAAGGACAAAAAGCATCCAAATCCCCGAGTCCTTTTTCATGTGCCAAAGAATCGGGGCAGCTCAACCAATGAAGAGCCCAAACATTTGTGCATACTTTACAAGCCCAAGCTGATGATGGTTGCTATGACATTAGCATGACCTTACATACCATCACTGTCTCAACATTGTCTGATTTGGTGCTCCATTTGTGTCCTGAATTGTCATTGGTCTTGTAACGATGAAACCTTGGCAAACTCCATTACACAAACCATCCAGCAACGGGAAACAAAGGAACAAAGAGAGAGAGACAGAGAGAGAGGACCCAAGTCTGAACCAAAAGAGCAGAACTCAGAGTGGGTCCCTGAGGATCGTCGCAACAAATCATGTTCAAAAGCCACCACCAATCACAAGAAGCATATCAGAAAGAGATGGCAAACCTGAAAGAGTAATAAAGCTTAGAAAAGCCCTCACCTGCAATGGTATGTGGGTGATTTGAGAGTAATCTTTTGGACCGCCCAATTGGTATAGCACACTAGGCTCAAACTTTTGAAAATGTTGATTCATTCAAAAGGAGCTCACTCGGATGCTAGGTATTTTGATTCATTCAAAAAGAGCTCACTTGGATGCTAGGTATTTTGATTCATTCAAAAGGAGCTCACTCAGATGCTAGGTATTTTGATTCATTCAAAAAGAGCTCACTTGGATGCTAGGTATTTTGATTCATTCAAAAGGAGCTTAGCTTGAACATGAATGCTAGGGGTTTTTATTTGTGTAAAAGGAGCTAGCTTGAACATGGATTCTAGGTATTTTTATTCACTTGTAAAAGAACTATCAAAAACCGAACTCACACAGATCCCCTAAGTATGGGACTTGGGGAATCTCCTCTTCATTAGGGCAGCTCTAACTAATTTGAGGTGTTATTATCTTTACCAAAATCCAACTCCAGTAGCACATGTATGGATTCAGCCTAATTAAATTATTCTAAATATTGTCAATTTTTGGAGAACTTGTTTTGTCTGAAGTGCATTGAGCCTATTTTTTGCATGGTGAAAGTAGTTGTTCTAAAGAGAATTGTGAGAAACATACACATTACTAAGAGCATCCCCCCACCAGTGCTTAGTATGTGACCCTGCAAAAATTATTTCTCACATCCAAGTTTAGTTATTTACTTTTCTGCAACCCCACCCATGAAACTGGAACCGCAAATTGGTGGGAACTACTAATAGCAAACCACCTGGACCAATAATTATGTTTGGCCAATTAAAAAAACAGGGAGCAGCAGTCATATCATATTTATTACACTCTTCTCCAGCAACTGGACAGCTTTGCTGCGCCTTTCACCAGCCTCAGCAAACTGACGATGTATCGAAGAGCAAAATCACTTCGTGAGCCGAACAGGCATGTTTTGACTTTTCTTCATCCAATTTTAATGCTCAGGATTACGTACTGAGCACAGGTGGGGATGCTCTAAGTCCAAAATTTTGGAAAATGATATATTATATGCTGAAATGCATTTGATTACACTAATTACTTATTTGACTCCTCATTGCTGAATCCACTTGTGTACCATGATATGGAATCCTCTTTATGGTTAAGTGTTTGAATGTGTTTTCAAATATTTTTTGAAAATTATTTTGCAATGTCATATCAATGAGACTGATAGTTTGATATATAGGCACTCTTTGACATTCACCATTTTTCCATGTTATTAGAGTTAAGATGCCATGGGGACTAGTTATAAGTTACTTTCATAGTCATTTTTTTTGAAATAAGGACTATGTTATCTCAAGGTTAGTGGTTTTTCTTAGTTCGGATTGTGGGGATTTTCTCAAAATAATGAGAATTGCACAAAGAAATTATGTTTTTGAGATTTCTTTATACCCATTTTTTAAGGACTTGGAAAAAAAAAATAGAAATGTAGATGGATGCATTAAAAAATCTATGGTTTGGATAGTTGTCACCAATTAATGCTAGATCCTTTTTGGAATGACCACCAATACAACAAGAAAGTGGTTTTTTCTTATAAAAATTTGTGATGATGCCATACTTGTGATTGTCCACAAGGAGATTTAGCCACATTTAGCTATAGACCAGCCATGAAAGTCGAAATTATTAATATTATTTTATATCATGACTAATTGCTTGTACAATTTGTGAAGACATGGTGATTTTCTAGAAATATTTTTCAATTCTTGGAGATGTTTTTAAAAGGGGAATATCCAACAAAAATGTTTTTTGCCAAACAACACAGGTTTGCCACACAAAAAAATCATGATGGGAGATAATGAAAAAGTAAACTAACTTTCTTTTAAATGAATTTCTTTGAATCATTATTAAACATTAATTTTACTTCTATACAAAAATAAGTATGGGGTCATAATGACTTTCAATCCATGGGAAAAAGACTCCAAATTATATTATAATATTATCTGTAAAATAAAAGCTTGCATTGAAAACTTTTACCAAAATTATGGATTTGATACTATGAAGCATAGAGTTGAATGATGACAAATGAACTCCCATTGCCATTGTTGTGTATGTGCATAATATTATGGTTCATGTAAATGTGAGATCTCATTGCCATCCTACATCTTCACAAACTTGCCATATTTTATATGTTGAACCTCCTTGTTGTTTAAGCTTTCCTAAGTGAATGGCAACTTCCTTTTGAGCACAAATACCATGTCCCACCGAAAAGGGAAAGGAATCTCATGGGCCTTCAAGATTTCTACAACTTTTATCGGTTAATTGATACCAAAATGTGGTCAAAAAATAGCCTACTAACCATGCTATCGTATTTTTCATTGATACCAAAACGTGGTCAAAAAGTAGCCTACTAACCATGCTACTGTAATTTTCCATTTTTATGCAACAACATTATATGAAATTTTGAATATTATATTTTAATTGCATAACACCTTGTCATAGTTTTTATTACATGATTGTTGCTTAGGATTTAAGGAGTTCATAAATATTTCACCCTATTTTGGTTAATTCTATGTTGCCCTCATGCATACGTTAATTCAATTTTGGTTGAAAAAGTTGAACAATATAACATATAATATAAGGAAAGCACACATACATTGACATACCTTTAAACAAAACTACCATTTGCATTGATTGTACTAGGTGCATAGACAAAGTAAGGAAAGAGTTTCCTTGATAAGATTTTCACTTTTGTTTTAAACATTCAAACTTTTTTTTCCAATATATGTCTCACACCTTGAAAATTCAAGGCAAGTTCAATAAAACCCCTATTTATTCACCTTGGTAAATTAATAGCCAAATTGGGCCCTCTTGCACCCACCCTCTAGTTCAAGGGCTACATCAAATGATAGATGTTTTATGAGACTTGTGATGTTTAGTTTATGTAAAGGTGGTTTCCCACACTAGTTGCATTTTTAGTCATCAACAAGGACCCCATTTGCTCAAAACTATTATGTGCATAGACCTTATAAATCCTTTTACAATTCTACATTTCCCATCTCAATCATTAGTGAGTTACTTCTCCCCTACAATTACATATGTGTATAATTATTTTTACTTAAATACTAATGTCAAACTTTTGCTCCATGTTGCCTTACACTACTAAATTGATAATCAATTATTAGGACATAATGCATAACTTATTTAAGATTTTTTTGGTTTCATATGAGTATAATGCTTCAAGTTAACTAAGGTCTATGAAGCTAAATGTATAAGTAAACATTATTGAAGTACAATTTTGTTTGTGACTAAGCATCAAGACTATGAGATTGCATATTTTAGCTGAAAAAAGAATGATCTTGTTTTTTTTTTTTTTTGCAACTCCCAATTCTCCATTCCCATTGATTCAATTGTGAAGATTGACTCATGATACCATGACTACAAATCCCAAAAGAAAGTACCACAAACCCACATAATGGATCTAAATGACAAAACATGCAAACTCACCCCAACAAAAAAGCCAATTTTGAATACGGGACTCACCTATTTGGTCTTCAATTGTTTGAAAGCAATTCTTTGTCTCGCTAAATCTCCTTTTTCATTCATAAATCTTGGTGAGATGTGTTACTTTGACAAGAAACCTCTTTGAAGAACTCAAAAACAAAGATATTTGAATCAAAGCAATATCCAAATGCAATACATTGAGTTTTTTTGGCTTTTAAATCATTTGTTGAAAACATCTACCACAAGACATTCCACACAACTCTCTCTCGCAAAGTCCCTAACATGGAAATATAGAAGGTCGATGATTTGATACCACCAATTGGAATAAATTACAAAGTCATTGGCATGCAAAAGAAGTTTCAATAACATCATTGATATGGACACTATTATCATGTGTGTTTTGAGAATTGAACCAAATCTCCACCAAATATTAAAGGTGGTTATAAAGGTTCATAATCACAATCCCCTAAAAATCAATACCTAGTTGTGATTTATAACCATGGTTTTCAAATATATCTAGAAAAACCAAATAAAGTATCTTGAGAATCACTAATTCTTTGTGATAATTAATTTAGGTTGGTATTTTTTTTGACAAAATATTTTATGGTTTGGCACTTGTCTTGCAAAAACATTGGATTAATGACACATTTGATTCATTGCTCTTGTTTAACACTATAATGTTAGTTGCAAAACAAAGGATCATGATGTCACTTAAAAACACACATACACAAACATATATGTACACATACATTTTTGAAATCAATAAGAAATCAAAGCACAATTTTTCTTTTGAGCTCTTTTGCAAAAAATGGGGTTGAGCTCTTTTTGGAATTTTAAAAATAATTTAGTGTTTTCTAGGTGAATTTTTTTTTAAAAATAAAAATTGGCCTCTTGCAAAATTAAATTTTTAGTCAAGTTTGTTAAGTAGATAAATGTTTATTTTCTAGGCGTTATTAAAAGGTGTAAAAGTTCAATTGCACTAGGGGATGGGTTCTTCTAACAAAAGGCTATTCCTTAACATTGAAAGTAGGGGTCTACATTTTAAAAAAATAAAAAGATGAAAATCCAATCTTAATCATATATATATAATAAAATTATATATTTCACTAACATAATGTAATATAATATATAGATAAATTTATAATTAATCAACATATTCCCTTATTTTGAAACAAAATGATTTACAATAAAATTCCAAATAAATAAGTAAATAAGGAATATTTTATTTATTTAGGATTAAATTAAATAATTTATTATAATTAATAATATATTACTCTATTTTTATTATTTATGAACATATTATCTATAATAATATAATATACATAATTTATTAATATTTAAAATTAATGTAAAATATTTTAAGATAATTTTATTTCAATGTATTTATTATATCAATCAATGATATAATGTATTGTTAGTTGATGTAATATTATCAGTTTTAAATCCAAAATATATATTATTGAAATGAAATTGTATTTTAAATCTGGAAAATAAGTCAGATTTTTTTATTTCCTTTATTTAATAAAATGCTAAAATATTTTTACAACAAAACACATAAATATTATGTTTATAAGATATAAAATACATAAGATATAAAATTATGTACATATTACATATAATTTTTTTAACTAAATAATATTTTATTGTAAACTTCATTTGATAAAAATGGATAACATAATATTCATCCATGGAAATTTTAAAAATTGATCCAATTTTTTATCATATAAATATCATTTATATATTATTTGAAAATATTTATTTTTATATAATATATTATTCAAAATAGTTTTGAATAAAATTAATATATTATTAAAATTATTTTTAATTTGTAATAAAATTTTCATTAAAAAATATTTGTATTTTCAGATTAATTTATATTTTATAATTATATAATATACCTCATATCATAATATTAAATTTAATTTGTATGTATTTAAACCACCATATTTGAATGTATTGTATTTTTTAAATACACTAAACAATTAAATGGTTTTGAGAATAATGTTATTATGTGTTCATACATCATATTTTATGGACTATTTGTATTAAATTTCATAATTAGAATGTATTATGTAATACAAAAAAAATTCCTATTTTAAAACTTTTTTTTGTTTGGACAAAGTATGAGAAAGATAACGATGGTTTTTTTTTTTAAATGTTTTCAAGACATCATTGTTGAAATGCAAGATTTACATGCAATTTTTTTCAATTCAAGTGTTTTTTTAATAATTTCAATAATGTTTTGTGTAGATTTTAGAAAACCTTTCAAAATGAAATTTAAATCATTTGATTTGGATAATATGAGAAAGATATTACTAATTAAACATGGCTTTTGGAAAAGGCTTAATTGCATTTCAATTTAAAACCAAGGTGCAAATAAAAGGTTTAACCCATATGTTTTGTCTTTGAATCTCATTTTACAAATTATATAAACAACGTATCTTGCCTTGACTTGTCATATTGAAATGCATATGCCAATTTGAGATGAGTGAAAAATTGTTTAACCCTAAATGGAAATTGCAAAATAAATGAAATATTTTGTTATTTGTTCATTCTGTCTACATTTTTCCTTTCCTACCTATTTGCCTACTACACAACCAAGTAGGTGTTAGTTTTCTACTTAGGTAAGTAGGTAGGTTTAAATATTCCTAAAACTTTAAATTTTTAAAAAAATCCAATAATCCAATAAAAATCGAAATAAATTATGTATGAAATACTATATTAAATAATTTGGAATAAATAATTAATATTAGATAATCTAGATTAATCATTAATATTCAATAGTTTGGATTAAATAATTAATCTTGAATAACCTAGATTAAATAATTAATATTAAATAAACTGAATGAAATAATTAATTTTAAATAATCTGAATTAAACAATTCAAATATTCAAAATGTCCTAGTTGTTTATGTGTTAGTGAATTTACTTGTCCTTATCAACCCATCGCCAATCACTAAACAATTGACAAATTTGCTAGGAATTCACTAGGATCAAAATTCACCTAATTCATTACAAAACCCAATGAATTCATTAATGGATTTGGACTCATTATGTACGAGTGTAAGATCCTTACATTCATGGAACCTTCATGAAAAGCTTCCTAAAGAAAGTTTGTCATGTCTTCACCTACGTTTGGCCATAATTCATGGGATAATACCATGAGGATGCCATCCACTCTCAAAGTGTTGTGTTTGGGCAAAGAAAAAATAACTTTGCATACCTCTCCTTTAATGAATTCATGTAATAAAATTCTATTCTACTCCTTTGTCACTACACCGTAGGAACACTTTTCAAACATTGTTGTCTAATTTGAATGTTGTTCTCCATTGCATCATCCCTTATGTAGAGGCCTTGGTAAAAAAATTGGACATATTGTGCAATGTCCATTTCCTCTAGATATGATTATCCTTCATCTAATAATTCCTCAATGATCTATTGTGCTCTATGGCCTTAATGAAATTCAAAAAAAAATTGTGAACATCTATTTCCAACTATAGTCCATTAACTACCATTACATTTTTGGTGGATTCCAATTTTTTAATCTTTACTTCCTCCAACATATCTTGAACCTTGTTGAGCTTCTCCCAAGCTTGCACATTATTTCAGTGGTCACATGAGCTATGCCTCAACAACATTACTCTTTGCAAATTGCTCTTCACATAATGTCTTGCCTTGTGTTTTATATTTTTAGTAATAAAATCACCGCTCTTGACTAATTGAAAAGTTCTTGCCACCTTCAATCCAACTTTTTGATCCACATTTTCCTCCACCCCATGCTTCCATGTATCTAACAACTATTGTTGTGTCCTCTTTTTAAAGTAGGTGTTGATTGAATCTTGATTCGCCTTTACATCTATGAGATCTCAAATAAAAACTACCACAAAATGTGGGTGCGGTTCACTAGTCCCCATTCACTAAACTAGTGAATTCACTGCTTCCTCGCTAAGTCCCATTCACTATGACCAGTGAAATCACTCCACGTATAGGACACCTTTTGTTGTAGTGAAACTTGAACAAAAGTTGGAGCACGATTTGAAATGTGGGCCATTGTAAACCTAATCCCATAACTTGCTCCATATTCTTGTATATGTGCATCCACATAAAGCCTATCCAAGCATGACCATATGGGTCATGGGGATTTTATGCTCCAAATGAAGTTTTTATTTGTTATTCTTTTGAAGTCTTCCAAGTTCCATGCATTCTTCAAACCCATGCTCATCAAGAAATAGTTCCATGCATTAATTCCCTTCCCCCATTGTGCTACAAAATAGCCCTAATTATAATCCTCCATGGATTCCACATTGTTAAAGTTTCCCCCTATTAACCATTTTGCTTTTGGTAACTCCATTGAGTTGCCAATGTTCTCCATAACCTTGCTCTTCCTATTGAATGGTTTTGTGCATAAATACACATTATCCCCACTTTCACCAATGGAGATAATATGAATGTCATAAATTGAACTTGACCAAGCATGAAAATTCCATGTTTTTCCACCATTGGTGTAAAGTCTAGCTGAGACAATGATGCATGTGCTTGCCTTAAATCTATTGTTTTATGCTAAGTAGAAAACATCATTCCAAATGTCGACAACATAAAATAGACCAAAAAAAAAAGTAGTCCGCCCAAAATCCATTTTAAAAATGAAACAATTTTTGATATGGACATAAGAAAGTAGATTCAAAATATTTTGAAGTAGAAATATAAAGCCATAGGGCCTTACATTTAATTTATGAGAAGTTGGATACGAAGTTTGAACAACTTTGTATTACACCAAAATGCATTTTAGTTCATTTTGGGTTTCACTAAATTTTGAATGAATTTGCACATTTTTACCATGGTGAAACTACTCAACCCCTTAGTGAATATGGACCAGTTGTTACAAACAATGAATTGATTCACTAGTACCTATTGAAACAAGGTTATTCTAAAGTGAAATACAAATTTACCAAGTCATTCAATTGTTAGTCAAATAATTAGACAACATGGAAATCAATTATATTTTTAATTATTTAATATATAATATTATTGATAATTTCATGATTTTCAACCTATGAATTACTAACACATGTCACTACCTAAGGTAGGTTAAAAACTCAACCTAGGTACATAGGCCATGTAATCAATTTAAACACCTATTCTAAAAAATTAGACATGAGAATATTTAATCAACTTACCATTATTGATCACGCACACACCACTTGTGAGGTTTGATCCCTTGACCTTTAAAATGGAGGCAAACATCCCTACCATCAAACCACGCCACCTGTTGTGATAATTTGTTACATTACATTCTATTTATCAAACATTTCATTTTAAACATTACAAAAACATAAACTTTGAAAATTCATATCTTATTGAAATTTTGTTCAAATGGAATGATTCGAGTTTACTTTTTTTTTTTTTTTTATTTCAATAATGTACATAATTACATTTATTTCCTTTTGGAAGTGTAAATCATTTGAAATTTTTAAAAATATATATCATTATTCAATAACATTTCTTTTGAAAAATAAAAATTTAATAAATGGATAATTTTTTTGTTAATATAATAATATTACCTATGTTAAAGTATTTTGAGTTATTATAAGGCTACTTTTCATTAATTTAAGTTATTTCACCTTACATTATTTACAACTATTTATGGTTATTTCACCTTAGGTTACTTTTAATTATTCTAAATTACTTTCAATTATTTTATGTTACTTTTGATTATTTTAGCCTATTTCACCTTAGGTTATTTTCGACTATTGTAATTATTTTTGGCTATTATAAATTATTTCACCCTAAATTATTTTTGGTAATTATAAATAACTTTAATATATGGCTCTTGGTGGCTATTTTATTGTTGGTTTAGTTGTTTTTTTATTAAAGCTATTGGTGGTTATTTTATTAATGGCTATTAATACTTATTCTATTGGTGGTTATTGTGGTTATTCTATTAATGGTTATTGGTGGATATTTTATTAATGGTTATTGGTGGATATTTTATTAATGGTTATTGGTGGATATTTTATTAATGGTTATTGGTGGATATTCTATTTATGGTCATTGGTGGATATTTTATTTATGGTTATTGGTGGATATTATATTGATGGATATTGGTGATTTTAAATGGTTATTGGTGGTTATTCTCTTAATGGTTATTGGCAGTTAAATTATCATATGTTATTGTGGTTATTTTATTAATGGTTATTTTATTGGTGATTATTAATGATTATTTTATTACTAGTTATTGGTGACTATTTTATTAGTGGTTGTTGGTCATTATTCTATGTTATATTACGATTATTGGTGGTTATTGTATTATAAATTATTGTTGGTTATTTTATGTTATATTACGACTATTGGTGATTATGTTATTATAAGTTATTATTGGATATTTTTGACTACATTATCATAGGCTATTGGTAATTAATCTAAATTATTTTTCATAAGTTATTATTGATTATTTTAAGTTGTTTTACCTTATGTCATTATATTATATTATATATTATTTTAAGTTATTATACTTATGATAAAATAATTTATACTAACATAAAGTAAAATGACTTTGAATAACTTAAAGTATAATTTGAAATAATGTATATTAATTTAAAATATAGCCTATAGCCTAAGGTATAACTTAAAATAATATAAATAACCTAAAATTTAGATTATATAACATATAATATATTATTGTATAATAATATTATATATTATATATAATTCAAATTTTAAATAATAATTTAATAATTTTAAATATATATAATTTTAAATTATTATTTAAATAAAATTTAAATTCCTAAACAAGGGTTGGCACAACATCTCCTCCCTATTTTTTAGAACTTCTTATTTCAACCCTGCCCTAATTTTACACCATGCAAACCAAATTCCTTGCCATAATGGAAAGCCTTGAATTTTTGCCTTCCTAGTTGTCATGAACCATCCTATTGAAGCATGCCAACACCCCTTATAAAATTGCTTCAAATTATTTATTCAATGATATAAGAAGACCTTCCAAGGTTCTATACCCAAGGCTAGGCCCCTTACTAACATCTTTGCTAGAAGAGTTGTTAATTGAACTTCTAGATCAAAAATCTTAATCCCCTCCTGGCTAAAGGTAGTATTATTATGTCCCATGCAACCTTTGCCCTTGCTTTCCCATCTACTTGGCATGACCAAACAAAATTCCTAATCAAAGTTTTCACCTTTTTCACATTAGAATGTGACAAGTTTGCACATGAAGATGCATACCATATAGACACAAGGATCATATATGATTTGCCACTAGAATTCTTGTTGCAAGTGATAATTTCGTAAGTCTCCATACTATTAATTTTCCCCAAAACAATTGAAGAATTTTATTGACCTTTTCCTTTTGAGGCATGTTGTAATTGATGCAAAAACCTAAGTATTTGTTTATGTTGTGTGTTGTTAGCCAAACTAGGCTTTTATTTTTTCCCCATGATCAATCCTTTGGTTTTTTATATGCCCTATGGCACAAGATTCATGCCAATTGACCTTTCCTCCTAACGCATCACAAAATGTTTGGATAACTTAAAAAACCTTTTTTTAATTATTTGCAAAACACTTCAAAAATAATTTCATGTCATCTGCAAAATTTGATCCCATACTTGCTTGCCATTCAAAAAAGTCAATCCTTCTATTCCATATGCAAGTTTGAAACCATGTACCCCTTGGTGAATACCATTCCATTGTGAATGCATCTCCTCTTTCTCCATTCACCACCACTAAAGTTTTAACCTCCTTGTATAATGATGTTATCCAACTAATCCATTGATACGAAAAGCCAAGTTTTCTCATGGTATTTAAAGAAGTGTCCAATTAATTCTATCATATGTTTTCTCAAAATCAAGGGGAAGCATACTAAGTCATGGTCACTATGTTTAACCCATTCCATAACTTCAAAGGTTGTAAACACATTGTCCCAGATACATGACACTCACTTTAGACAAAACCAATTTGTGTTGGCTTTATTCATCACAGTAAGAAAGGTCGAAGCCTAAATTAGCCAAATTCTTTGAAATAATTTTGTATGTAGACCCCAAGACCAAAAATGGTCTATAATTGGTAATAAGATTTCACTCCCATGGCTTTAAGTTCCTTGTGCATAAGCCATTCTTGAAAGGTTTTTTGGAGAAATTTTTTATATTGTTTCCTACTCTAAGCTATGTTTCTTGAAAAAATTCCATTGGGATTCCATCTACGCCTAGGTAGCCTTGTGTTTTGCTAAGTTAAAAGTTGTTTTCTTACTTTTCCCTCTATGAGTTCTTAAAGCAAAATTATGTTCTTCAATTACCATAATGGGCACACTTTTAAAACATTGCTACTTAGCTTGGGAATTGTTTTCCACTTCTTATAGGTCCTTAATGTACAAGTGGTGGTAGAAAGATTGTACATACTTAACTATGTCATGCCCTTTTCAATGAGTGTTTGCCCTCCATTAAACAACTCATTTATTACAATATGTGGCCTATTATCCTTGTGGAATTTAGAGAATTCCCTTTAACACCTATACCCTATATTGAGGTCCATTTGGCTGCCATTGAATTCTTTGTAGACTCCAACTTGTCCATTCTACATTTTTCCAAAAGCTCTTGTGCTCTTTAAGTTTGTCCCAAGCTTTTATGCTTTCCTAATCTGACATGAATTCCTCTTCAGTTGCATTTATGTCATAGAAATTGTTTTTTGTATAGTTATTTGCCTTGCACTTTGAGCTATTTGGTAATTGTATCATTTTCTTTCTTAGTGAGTATAATTGATTTGACCGCTTAAGGACCAACCCTTTGATTTGTAGCTTCTACCATCCCTCACTTCCAAGCATCCAATAAATGTTGCTTAATATATTCAGCTTAAAGTAAGTAAAGGTTGAATATCATCTCAATTATCCTCTTATGGTTTCTTAAACAAATGTGTAAAAAATTTGGAGAATGGTCAAAGATGTGTGCCATTGAAGACCATATCCCAATCCCCCCCCCTATTGTTGGATGGAAACATCTACATAAAATCTATCTAAACAAGACCAGATAGGAGTTGGAAATTTCTTACACCAAGTGAAATTCTTGTTTCCTAACCACTTGAATTCTTCAAGATTCTAGGAATCCATCAAACCCAAGCTCATTAAGAATGCATTCCAATTATTGCATTCCCTTCTTCCCATTGTGCAACCAAAGTAGCCTTGACTTTGGTATTTTCCTAATTCCACGTTGTTGTAGCCTCCTCCTACAACCTAATGATCTTTTGGTAACGACAGATTAGCTAGGGTATGCCATAGCCTTGCCCACCCTATTGTGTAGTTGGGTGTGTATACATTCCTTATCCCTATTTTCATTGATGGGGATAACATGATGGTTATATGTTGAACCCTACTTGGAATGAACATTAAAGCTACACGTTTAATTGATACAATGAATGTAGTGCCTCCCTTAAATTGGTTAGATTTTGTTATGTGGAATGTGTCATTGCAAAAGTTTGATCCTCCTCTAAAATCCATTTGACTTGTTTTCATATTGCACACTTCTTGTAACCCCATGTGATATTCATGTATAAGATTGCTTAAGGTTGAGGCACTTTATTGGTTTTAAAAAATATTATGAATGTCATAGTGTCATTCGACACCTTGGCCAAAACCCCTAATGTTCCAAGAAATAAAAACCATTTTTTTTATTCATTCAATGAACTTGCATCTTCTAATTGAGCCTTGAAGGATTACCCTTCTTGTGCTGCCAAAAGTTCAAAAGAGTCATTATTTAATTTTGTGGTTAGTCTTAGTGCTAAGAGATATCTATGTCAATGACCTCCACGCCTATAATTGGATAAATAAAAGTAGCTAGATTTCGGATTTAAATATGCTTACCCTTCTTTATGCCAACTAACATCATCTCCAATTTTGGAAAATTGGGGACCATCTAAATCTATTTGATTTTTGTAGTTGAATATTTTCCTTTTTCACCAAATAACTACTTGCCACACACAATGTTGAAACCCCTTAATACCTTCCAACCAAATGTAATACCATGAAATATTTCCCCAAGTTTTCAAAGGGTTAGAATTATTATGATCATTGGTGTCGCAACCCCACTTTGGGGCTAAGTGTGAGAAGGCAACTCACACTCCCAAAAGTGGGAAAATGGAGTCCTCCGGGACTCCCGAAAATTCAGAAGACGATTTGAGGGGTCAAATCTCCTCGCCTTGGTGCGTTCTTTATATCAATGAAAAGCTCTTGAAGTGTAGATGTCCAAAATGGGCTCGCATTGCCCATTTGGACATTTGCAGCCCAAGTTATGGGCAAAAGAAGGGCCGGGAGTCAAACTGGCAGTTTGACTCCCGACCACTAAAAGTAGGGAATCGACCTTTTCCCGACGTCGCCTGAAGGAGTGCGACTCAGCGTTGGAAAGCTCTTGACGAGAGCTACAACTTTGGTTTAGAGCTCGTCCCGATCCAAGTTCGGGGCGAGGAGCTATGACCGTCCAAAGTCCCAGGACTCCAACCCGGGACAGTTTCGGGACTCCAACTTGGGAATCCCGGGAAAAAAAGTCATTCGGATGTAGCCTCTGTGGTGAAACGCAGAGAATACTATATGGGGGAAGGTGGTGGCTTCCCCCGAGTCCGGGCCGTGGTGAGTCAAGTAGTCCAAGTTGCTCGTGACTTGTCCCAAC
>Ga0116231_10003818_pt1 | contig 30932 bp, 15 predicted proteins | sample S1TSphgellanicum_2_FD_89695 | JGI IMG/M metagenome (GOLD analysis project Ga0116231, IMG submission 89695) | Host-associated microbial communities from peat moss isolated from Minnesota, USA - S1T2_Fd - Sphagnum magellanicum MG | ecosystem: Host-associated > Plants > Peat moss > Unclassified... | reverse complement strand
TACTAAGGAAGATCTGCATCAACAAGACCCATAAAAGCAAGACGCTGCATTTGCTTGTGGAGATCAACAACTATGTTGTTGAAGGTCTGGTGGATACTGGAGCTTCCATGTCTGTTATGGCTGCCGTTACAGTTCGAAAACTGAGCATGATGCATCTCGTAACAAGATCTGAGACTTACAAAATCGCATCAGGAGTTGTTACACAGGCTCTAGGTCAAATTGATGAGGTACTTGTCAAGGTTGGAGGCGTACAGTGTGCCATGACCTTCATGGTAGTGGACACGGACAGTTATGATGTACTCCTTGGACTAGATTTTTTGATGAAAATTGGAGTAGTTGTGGATGTGGAACGGGGTTTAATACAAATAACACACGGCCCCGGAACCGATGTGGAGGTACTACCATTGACGATGGTGAATTTGTTGTAGAGGATGAATTCAGAAACTATGATGCATGAGGCTGCGACCATCTGGAAAAACACACACATCAATGATGATTATGACTGGATACCAGATCAGGATCGTGTGATCATGACCAAAGAAGATGATGCATCTACCTCGGATTCAGATACTGGTACTGATGGCAGTGGGCACTGTGATTCAGAGTCTAATCAATTGAAACAAATTGAGTGTGAGGATGAGTTTAGAGATATTGAATTGGAGGATTTGGTGAGGTCAGAAGGGCTGCAAGAGATTATGCAACTGATACTACAGGAGCAGGTTGACGGGTTCATGGAAGAAGAAATCACAGATGCGAATGATTACGCAGATTGGATGAGATGGGTGTCTGATGTAGAGCAATGTAGACAAGCCATGTATGAATCCACACATGATGCAGTTGTCCCACTTTTGCTGCGGCAACCCAACCGAAGACACGCTTCCTCAATTCCAGCACTACTGCAGACTGTCTAGACAAAAGATGGCAACTCTGATGGCAGCCGCACTGAGCAGTTAGCATCATCCAACCATGATGAAATGGACACTAGATGGAGGGAGATTTGTCAGCAAATTAGGATTGACACCAGCTTGGAGGAAGAGAGACAACAACTCTAGAGAGTTCTGGAGCAGTACCAAGATGTTTTTGCTTGGAACAAGGGTGAACTAGGTTACTGCACTATTGGGGAACATTTTGTGGATACGCAAGGGTTCCCACCTTGCAAAGCATCTCCTAGTCGATTATCCTACTGGGAAGAAGTAGAAGTGAAGAGGCAAATTGATGTCCTGGTCAATTTGGGCAAGATGAAGCCCGGTAGCTCTGAGTATGCATGTCGGGTAACTCTACCAGTGAAGAAGGATGGGAGCAAGCATTTTTGTGGAGACTATCGACCACTCAACGCACAAACACTTCAGGATTCATTTCCAATGCCATTCGTGGAGGATGTGATTAATCAACTGGGAAACTCATCATGGTTCACTGCTTTAGACTTGTAGTTTGGCTTCTGGCAAATTCGAATGTCTCCAAAAGACATGAAGAAGACAGTTTTAATTACTAAAACCAGGCTGTATGAGTGGACAGTCATGCCATTCGGCCTCAAGAATGCAACGAGTACGTTTACCAGAACTATGTCGGAGGTCTTTAAGGACTTGGGTAACAAATTCCTGAAGGTATTCGTTGATGACCTCAAGGTGCACAACGAAAGTTGGGAGGAACATCTTCAACATCTGGGTGTAGTGCTGTATAAACTCAGGGAAGTAAATCTCAAACTGAACCCAAACAAGTGTCGTTTTGCTACAAAGAACATTACATTTCTGGGCCATGTCGTTAGTGAAGAGGGCACCAAACCGGATCTTGGCAAAATTGAAGCAGTTCTGCATTTTTCGCAACCTATGATAGTCACAAACGTTAGGTCGTTCTTAGGTCTAATAGGGTATTACCGGAATTATGTCCGAGGCTATTCACGACTGGCAGCTCCACTGTTTGAGTTGACCAAAAAGGATGTTAATTTTGTGTGGGACATGGGCTGTCAACAGGCATTCCAAGAACTAAAGGCAGCGCTGGTTGACACGCCTGTACTCACACGACCTGATTTCAAGAGAACATTTTGTCTTGACGTTGACTGTTCACCTAGAGGTGTTGGAACTATACTGTCACAGAAAGAAGGAAGATTTGAGAAGGCGGTGGCTTATGCCAGTAAGAGCTTGACAGAAGCATAGAAAAAATTCCATCCCATGGAAGGGGAATGCTATGCACTAATCTGGGGCATCATGCATTTCAGGCAGTACTTGCACAAGAATCATTTCATTTTGCGCACAGATCACAAACCTTTAGAATGGTTAGCTACCGTGTCTGATGTGCATGGCAAGAGAGGCAGGTGGGTTGACATGTTACAGGATTTCAGTTTCAAGATAATCCATCGACCAGGACTCAGACATACGAATGTCGATGCTTTGAGTAGGAATCCAGTTAGACCAGCCACAGATGATGATGACTTCAGTGAAGAGATCCAAGACATTGGAAATACACTAACTGACACACCTAAAGGAAAAGGGGAGACTCTCTTTGTTCAGATTAGCAAAGAAACAGAATGGTTCGGTGTCAGGAAAAAGGACAGGGAGTGTGTACAACATCATGCGTGTTGTTTTGGCATCAACCATTGTAATTATGTTAGCAGCCAGTAGCTGTATGTGGTTGATGTTATATCAAAAGAAAGCTAGCCCAAGGAGCTTGTTCCATATGAGGCAGAAATTGCAAAGGGGGGTGAGCTTATGCAAGACGATAATGTGAGAGTAGTGCTAAAGAGAAGGAGACCCCAGTACTATGAGAAGCAACAGCAATTGGAGCTAGTGTTGGCAGCTCAACAACTGTTTGGATCTAGTGAACATGACTTGGTTCCTACAGGTTCCGATGAGGAGGATGAGTGGGGAGTAGGCACAAGGCACCAAGACATATGGGAGGATGTGACCTGCATGGATTTCCTGCAAGGAGGCATGCTACCAGACACTGTTGATCTTGTGGAATCTACGAAAGCAAGGAAGAGAATATTAAACTACCATTGGCAAGATCAATCACTTTAATTCAAAGGGTTACTTGTACCAAGACCAGAAGACCGCATGGGACTAATAGTCCGAATGCATAAAGACCTAGGGCATTTTAGAGAAGAAAGGACTCTGGCTGAAATATGTAGGAGGTACTTTTGGCATAATCGGATTGAGGATGTGAAGACTGTTGTAAAGGTATGCCAATAGTGTCAGATGGTGAGAAGGATGGGGAGTATACATTCTGAAGATGAAAAGTTGAAGAGTATACCCATTTGTGATCTGTTTCATAGAGTGGCTATGGACACTACAGGACCATTGCCTGAAACCAAGTCAGGAAACAAATACATTCTGGTGGCCATCGACCATTATTCTAAATGGTGCGAGGCAAAGGCAGTTGTTGATCATGGTGCTAAGACTGTGGCCAGGTTTCTGGAAGATGACATAATCTGCAAGTATGGAGTCCCCAAGTTTGTGCTTACTGACAATGGTGGAGAATGGGCTGCAGAATTCAATGTTATGTGCAAGGTCTACGGTATCGACTGTTTGGAGTCAGGTGTTTCAAAATGCATTTTGGACTCGAGGGTAATCAGGTCATAGGTCTTTAATCAAGCAGAGTGAAGAAAAGCTGCATTGTTGCATTCTGTGGGGGAACAGGTTAGAGGTTCAATGGATCGAATGAACACCGAAAGCTCTGACCTCAAAGGCTATACCTTAATAGGTGTTTGATCTTTGATGAATACATTGGAGCTAGAAGGCTTGTGCTCTCTGGAGACTCTCATGAAAGGTAAGGTGTAAGTTTTGAATTCGGTTATCCGCTCTGCCGATTTGTGAGTGTATGAGCTGTTTCTGTTCAAAGATCAGTGAATGCATGTAGGAATATTTTGTGATGAGAAGTGAGAGAAAGGGTCAGAGATTGTGGTTTGTCTCAGAAGATCAGAAGAGAGACAACTCTGCTTAGGCCCATACTGGTAGTCACGTTTGTTGTTTCGTCTCGTCACCCATTCTTTTTGGTTACAGGTTCACATCATGAGCAAAAGTATATTTGCAGTGGACCAGGCCATCAAGTCATAAACATGCTGGTCCTATAATATTACCTATGAACCTTGTTACCAGTTTCTACCTAATTGAATCTAGGTAGAAAATTTGTGGAATCAGTTGGAATTATGTTTACTACAAATAAATTAAAATTTCTATAAAGTACATAATACAATATTTATTTATTAAATTTAATTTTGAAAAAAAAAATCATTAAACCATTTATGTTCAAGAGGATAACTAATTATGCAAAAGTGCGACTACCCTTTAAAACTACTTGGAGGAGATTATGTAGTATTTTATTTTAAAAAATGTATATGTCATTTATTCTAAAATGTCAACCTAGCAACTTGGTCTAGTGCTTAGGCCTAAACTGAAAGAAATTTTCAATCACCTAAACCACTTGGACAAAAGTGAAATGGCTGTTAAACATGCATGTCCACTACCAAACCCTTATCCACTTCACATAGACTTCCATTTGCATGCACATATGTCAAATATTTGTTATATGTTCATAAAGATTAGTGTGACCTGTGTTGTTGGCCCAAGTGTGAACTCTTTATAATGTAAGGAGGACATAACATATGACATTATTTTGCAAGGTATATTTATATCCCATTGCAAGATCTTTCCAATAACACCAAAGGCACATCACAATTCCTTCTATGGTAAACCCCTTTGTAATATGCCCTTGGTGACCACTTTTTTTTTGTGACACTAATGAATTGTGATTTAAACATGTAGACAACCACATTCCATATAAACCCTTACAAGATTATGACTATGGGCAAAAACTTTTACAAAATAGCAGATTTATGTTAGAATAAAGGTGCTAATTGTTAAAATTTTCTACATGGGTTATTCTAAATTTTATTATGTGTTATTAGACTTGAAGAGGGTTGTAATTTCTACTTGTTTTAATGTGAGAATTTCTATTGAATTTGAACTCCTTAATTATTAACTTTTATATTTTAGTAACTAGATTTTTTTAATTAAGATTTTATTTTTTCTTAGCAAGTTTGCATATTTTTTGCTTGCCTACATTAAAAATTTATTTTTCCTTTTGTTTTCAACTAGACTCATTGTTGTTAATTTGTGCAACTTGAACACAAAGCAACATTAACATTGTCAAAAGGAACTACAATTCACAAAACCTTAATATTTGTCTCAGATTTCCCCCATTATATTCACATTTGCAAAAAAAACTTTACAACTATTTTGTGTTACTAATGAGTGTGATAGTGATTTTATAGAATGACATTTCTTATTAAAACAAATGGTTACCAAAAAAAATGTGTGACACAAACAAGAATTTGACTAAAATGGGTGTGATTATAAAGGGGTTTACTATACCTGAATTGAATGGTAGACATTCAAATGTTATCATATCCTCAATTGATTTTTCCTTCCAAATTTACCTGGTTTTTTGGAATTTATTTGAATTTTCAGCAGCAAAAATCACTTAAAAATCAATATCTCCCACATTCTTAATCCAAATCTTACCAAATAAATTCCATTAAATCCTGCTCATCAAGATCTTTCCAACAACACCAAAAAAGTTCCAATTCCTCTGAAATTTTCAGCTATGATTCAATTAATTTTCAGTGAAAAAATCATTCAATATTCAAGAACTTTTGTAGCACAAGTTCAAACATCATGGAACCAAGCCCATGCACCCCTCCTGACCAAGAGCTTTCCAAAGACACCAAGAACATGATCTAAAGCATCCCAGTTCTGTGGATCTCATAACTACAAAACAAACTACCTTCCTTCATATTGGATAGATAGGCCATTTCAACTTAATTTACGATGCTTTGATAAAAACTTTTGCCACCTATTAGATCACAAATGTCTCATTTGACATGCACAAATGTTATGTTATTGAATGCAAATAAATACACAATTCAGATGACTTTCAACAATTTATTAAACAAGATATATGCTGAAGGTATAATGACTAAGATTGACAATGGACACAAACATTAAATTTCCAAAGTATACTCCCTTATACTTGAATAGGTATTGGGATCATTTTAGTTGCATCTATCTCTCCTAGAAGATGAGATCAAAACTCCTTGGAGCTCATGTTGTTCCCTCCACATCAACTTTTTTGCTAGATCCATGTTCTTTTAACTGAGTTCATGTTGTTCTTGAAGAATACAAACGGATATTGCCATACTAATATGTCCGGATGCCAAGATTAGATTTGGTGAAGTGTATTCCCTTGTACCATAGTCCCTTCCCTTGGCCACTTAACACTTGTTTGTCCAATAAATAAATAATTTTTGGGATTCCATTTCAACAAATGTATATTCCCAAATATTCCATCAGATTCTTTATTTTCCTTCAAAAAAACAGATATCTGATTTGTTTTGGAAAATTTCAACATTTCTGAAAATAATATAATTAATGTTGAACTGACCCAAGTATTATGGTAACTGAATACTCTCAACTAATACCATCAATTTAATCTTTTTTTTTTGTCTAAACTTATGGGAATAGAATTTAGATGGTTTCCCACTGCTATGCGTTATGTCCTTTTATGATGTTTTGCTATTACAAAATATATGTGATCAGTTTCAAAATTTTGCATTACAACACTAAAAAAATACTAGCAGAAAATGGTTTTAAAGTTACAAGATTTGCATTTGAAAAAAATGTTGAAATCATATGTTGGCATTGATAGAATTGAATGGGAATTTAAATAGCTTTGGGCAAATATTTTTTTCCCTTGGGCTATATTTCCCTGAGCTTTGGGTCATATACTTTTTTGTATGACATTCATGTTTGGGTATATGCTGTGAATAGAGATGAAGTTTTTCATATGTTGTATGATTCCAAAGAATGGAGGCATTATGGAGGAGAGTTCCAGAACTGACTGGGGCATGCTTCTTGATCCATGCATGCATGGCCGTAAATTGAAAGGGTTAAATTGATTGAGTTTAAATACCTTAATATAGCTACAATATAAAAACAGTTTTGTTTAATAAATAAAATCAAATGAGTAGCAGCATTGAAGTGCATAAATATTAATTAGTTCCTAGAAATTTATTGTGGAGTAAAAGAAATTTGGCTAACTTGTCTTATGGATGATCGCAACTTGTGCTAAATTATACAATTGAGAAATCCATCCACTGGCCAGTGGGGCTGATGTTTGTGCAGGCTTCACAAAGTGTTCTGGAAAAGGTATTTTTCAACGTTCCCAATGATATTTCTGATATTTTCCATGGCTATTTCCAAGCAGATGGCTTTCTAAAAAATTCAAGAAAATTTTGAGCTTGGATAAGCAGAAGCTAGCTTTATGTCTAATTCACATAAATCTTCTGTCAATACTTTAGTAAAAGGAGCATGAACAATGAATTTTGGGGGGCATATTTTTGCAATTTTTCTACCAGAAAAATGTGACTTCAACCTGCACAAAAGACTTTAAGCAAAATAATGGCCAAAATTAGCCAGATTTCTAAAATAAAATAAAATAAAAATTGCCACATTCATATAATAGGTTGCAGTAGGTAGCCAACAATTTAGAAGGATGCTTTAATTTATTTTTCTTTCGTATCTCATTAATAGCCAAATTTGGCTTGTGAATGAAAATCGCTTAGTCTACATCAAAAATTTGAAAAAGAAAACGCTGATCAATAAACCTGTCATTTACTGGTAAAACTAGTCTGTTAAATAATCCGGAAAATCCGAAAAAGAAACCTCAAAAAGAAAAAAGAATTAAAATTTCAAAATTATGGCTGCAAGTTACGTTTCTCTTCCTCTTACTATAGTAATGAATTACAGTATTAAATACAATTTCGCACAGATTTGGTACTGGAAGTCAGCATGGCCGAGTGGTCTAAGGCGCCAGACTCAAGTTCTGGTCTTCGTAAGGGGGCGTGGGTTCGAACCCCACTGCTGACAGAAAGAAATTGAAGTTCTCTTAAAATTCACAGCAACATTTTAACGACCCCATTTGTTGGAAAATTCAGGCTTGAGGGCCATTTAGTTGCGAATTCACAAGTCCACTTCTACTTTTACGATTTTTGGATGAACAGAGCAAAAGTTATTGAATTTAGATTGATTTTTCAAAACTTGGCCTCAACCTCTAAAAATAATATGAATTAGCTTGAAACTGCATGACAAAAACATGAATGATTCATACAGATTGTTTCAGTGTAAATGTCCAGAATAGATTCAATGGTTCAATAAGGATCTGGTTACACTACGGGCCACATCCAAACAAGCAATCACCTACCTGAATATATAGATGCCTGACTTGCAACATGCTGACAACCCAGTTCAGAGATTTGCCCAGCCAGAAAGAAAACCCGAGTCACAAGTGTGCATTTGTATTCAGACCAGACATTGTGTACAGAGGTTCAAAGTATTAGAGCTGTGTTCACCACATTGCACACATCCTATGAGATTTTTTACACCTACATTTTCAGAAGGTTGCTGCTTCTCTTAGAAGCTGAAGATCACCTCTGCTACTCCCCCTGCCTCTCAAGTACAATCTTTTATCTCTTGGCTTCCTCAACTCCTTTCTCTTCAGTACTGAAATCCCGCTGTTCACAGCATGACCACCATAGCACACAACAACATTTGGAGTAGTTTTCCACATTTTTCCCATAGATTTTCCTCACTGTTGCCACGCTTTTGATGATTCATATCATGGACTGTAAGTGACAAATCTGTAGCAAGACATGGGAAAATTATGGGTTAGAGGTGTGGCAAAAGTGTGGGTTATAGGAGTGTGATAAACTGTGTGGAAATATTGACTCATATCCACATTTTTGCCTCGACACCATCTCACATGTTTCTATGAAATTTTCACATTTGTAACATGGAGGTTAGACCACACTATGCTCATACTATCCCTCTTTTACCCTCAGTTTTTTCACAATTATGACATAGATGTTAAACCAACCTATTCCACTCATTTTGTCAACTTTTCCTTGCAAATGATAGGTAGACTAAACCACTTTTGGCTCAACATATCTCACTTTTCTCCCTCAAGTTTTTCACATTATTAACAAAAAATATTATAGTTTTTTCCTCAAGTTCTCTATGTTATCAATAAAAAAAACTCCCACATTTTCCCTCAAATCTTTCATGTTATCTAGCTGGAAGTATCCTTACATTTTTTTCATTATTAATAAAGAGTATCTCATTGTTTTCCCTCAAGTTTTCCACATTATTTAACAAAAAGCATCATACTTTTTTCTCTCAAGTTTTTCAAGTTATTAACAAAAGTATCTCACTTTTCTCAAATGTCTTTCATGTTATTAATAAAAAATAACTTTTTTCATTGCTAACAACAAGTATCCCACTATTTTCCTTCAAGTTTTCCACATTATTTAACAAAAAACATTAAAAAAAATTTCAAACTTTTTTCACCTTATTTAACAAAAAGTATCACATCAGTGCCTTGGTGGTCACCAGCATTGAGTGGTGTCCTCTCCTCACCAAGCAGCCAACAAGGCCAAATGCTCGCATACAAATCCACCCTAGTCAAGACTACACTTTACTGTATTGTACATCAACAGAGCTGTACTTTATTGTACATACTAAGTTTACCATTAGTGCACCCTGCCCACAGACAACTCCCAACCACAAGCAATCACTTCACTGGAGCTGCCACCACTGGCACCTCTTGCATGTGATCACCTTCGATTGATTCCACTGCATATAAAGTGCTGCACTTCCTACTGCATCCCAAACTGTTCCATCGATCCGTTGAGGCCACCAGTGCTTCAAGCTTTCTAGATTCCTAGATCTGAGATTAACCCAGATCTTTCAGCTGCTCAACGAATTGTATCAGCTGCCCCCAATAATTTTTTGGGAAAGTACTCAACATATTAATACTAGATCCTAATAAATTGCCATCTTATGACTGAATATTTAATTGCATTTTTCTCGTGCTTAATATTGGGCCGTCAGGATCAACAGTGTTGTGAGATGTGGAGAGCACCCAGTTAAAAATTCAAATATTCATAGGTTTCCTTTTATAACATCAGAAGGGCAGATATGATAAATGACTACATTCACTTGTAACCAAAAGAGAGGTAAGCAGGTCCAACTTGCTGCTACTGAACCCTGCTAGACTCACAGAAAGATGCACAAAATATTGTCAATAGGGTTGCAAGTTGCTAGCCTTCCTTTAGTGTTGACATGCTCACAACAGTTCAAGATCTTACACCTCTATATTAGCTTACACATCAGCTCAATACCACATAACTACAGCAGCTCATCCATCTACTAGGCATCCACAAAGATCAGTCAACCATTAGAATGCATAGCCAATGATTAATTTATACACTCATTTACAAGTCACACATTGCTCAATATTGTTTCACACCACTAGTAATGATCATGTATCCAAAGATAATTTGTGGGTGCCAAACCTGTGCTTATCTCAACAAAGATTAACGCTAATGAGAAAAGTGGAAATCCACATCAATTGCCAAGTGTACACATGGTTGGCTTGGAGCGTGAGATTAGTGTTGATTTTAAAAACTGATCTTTCCAAGATTTACTTATCTGTGTAGTCGTTCTGTTGTCATCCATTGTTCTTCATGTCCTCCCCATGGCCTTTCAACTTGTTTTATTTCTGTTCACCTTGTTGCTTGTCCCCTGTCTTCATGTCAGCCCTTCTATATTAACCTACCCTGGAACCTTGTTGATAACCGGCCTTTCTCTCAATAACTGGCCAACACTGGTCCTATAGACTTCCTCCTAATCTTCTATAAATGTTTCTACCAATTATCCCTGAACCTCTTGTGCGGTCTAGTTTTTTTTTTCATGTGCATTCGGGTGTTACCATGCAAGCTTCAGGTTGCTAGTGGATGTTCCTGCAAATGCCAGTATTCTGAGAATTCTCTTTGTGTCTTCACATCTTGCATATACCTCAGTTTTCTCTGTATGCTTTTTCTTTGCTCCTGACAAACTTTTGGGTATTTGTGCTCTGGTAGTATCAGGCCAATAGCCCAAGTAGTTAGAACTCTTGACCACTTGTGCAGGGTTTCAATTCCCCACTAGCCCATGGTAAATGCTACAGGCCTTATAGCCAACCCATCAAAGGAGGGGTCAATGGGTAAGAATGTCAGTGAAAGCCATGTGACATGTGTCAGTAGACACCCCCTACAAGAGAATGATGCATTCTAAGTGAGTTTCCACTTTGCTATTGTTGGGTAATGTGTGTACAACTAGATATGTAATATTTTTACACGGAAATTTGTTAAGCTTTTTTCCACACTCACATTTGTCCACGCTTTTCACCTCCTTCAAGTCATTTATCCACGTTTTTTCAGAGCCAATTTTTTCCAAAACTTTTCCACGTGAATTTTTCACATTCTTTCCACTCTTTGGTTTTTCACATTTTCCCCACACTTTGTTCCCTCATTTTTCCCCCATTTTTTCTACAATTTTTTTTTTCCACATTTTTTCCAGATATTTTCCACACTTTTCTCATGCTATGTTTTTCACACTTTTTTCACACTATTTTTTTCACAGCTTTTCCACACTTTTCCCATGTGTTATTGTTTTCCACATATTTTCCACACTTTTCTCACAGTATTCTTTTAAAATCAAGTAAGAATTTCAAAGTTTTATGGGAATGAAAGACGTTTTCACTTTGGAATGCAGCCTGTAATGAGACAATTAATCCCAAGCTGTTAGAATTTATACTCCAAATTCTCACCCACTTACACTCCATATAAATGGGTGAGAACACCAAGCTAGGTAAGTACAAACTCTGGGAAAAAAACACTCTTGGAGAGTCCTTGCTAAGGTGTTTTCTTTTTCAAGTTTATGTTTTTGCATCCCTAGCAAGCATTGCAAGGGGGTGGGTGTAGCATTAAATGGCAAGCAGTCTTCAAGGCCTCCCCCCCCTTCCTCAAAAAAAATATAGGGTAGACCAGCCCATCATCGATCGTCTACTTATGATCGAACAGTTATTTATATGTTCATCATCTCTGCTTCATTCTGAGTGATTTAAAATGTTATGGGAACACTACCTCAAGCTTTCAAAATCATCTTTGAAATGCAAAGAAAAAATATTAATGAAAAAATAACAAGAAAAAAATTAAGCTTTGCAACTTAAAAAACATGTTTCTTTCTTTTTCTTCTCTTTGGACCCCTCCTACTTTGAAACCTTATCACTTTCTTATTTCTTATTCATTTTAAATGATTTAACAAAAGAACAACACATAGGAATTTTTTGAGTGTTCGAGAAACGACTTTGGAAGTGTTCAATGGTTTTTTTTTTTGAGTTCTTGACCCTATTACTTCAGGGAGCAATAACTTTCTCATTTCTAATATGTTTTTAACAATTGTCAGTGTGTCAGGTGCACCAAGAGGAGGGGTGCAAGTTTTGTTTGGACAACAGGAACAATGAAGCCCTCCCCTTGGATCCAGCCTACTTGAGTGTTTAAGTGTTCAGTCACCAGCCAGTCAACCCTATTTTAATTACCTATTACAGCCAAGAATTAAAATGTGGCAAACTTGACCAATTTTTTTTTTTTTTTGACTATTTTTTTAATTTTCTTTTTGTAAGGGAATATTTTTTCTCCTCCCAAAAAAAAATTCATAACAATGCAAAATTTTGCAAAAAAACAGAACTCTATCTTGCCTCTCCAAGAAAACCTCCAATTCCCAATTTTGAAATGTGATCACCACCTATAATTTTTTAATAATACTTGCCAATGCACCTTACACCTACAGGAGGCATTTTGAACACCTCTTATTACCTCTTAAATAGAACTACAACAAAATTTCCAAAATTTTCTAGTCCTTCTGCATTTTGAATCCTTACATTAGTGTCCAAGCCCAATCTTCTAAAATGATTGCATAAAATAGAACAAGTTTTGCACCTTGCACAAAATCTACACAAAATTTTCAAACTAAGTGTTTTCAACCTTAAACCCTAATGTTCAAAATAGTCTTAGATCCATGGACTTCACATTTTAAGCAATGAAAAATCCTAAGCACCAAAAATGATTTCAATGGTTTTGAGAATCATCTCCAAAACATCCAACCTCATCCTCATAATTATCAAGCACATTGTCCTCTTCAACAATAAACAATTCCTCCATCCCTCAGAAGAAAAAACACATCTTGTCCTCACATCACTCAACTAGTTCTTTGAAATCATCATGACCAACTTGTTCAAGTTTTGCACTCCTAGTTGATATCATCATAAACTTGTGTCAACAACATTAAAAATCTTTTCAATTTCAATCTAAAATCCTAAAATACTTTAAAATTATTAAACAAAAAATGCAACATTAGGGAATTGTTTCTCATGATCTTTCCATCACTGCAAGGGTGATTTTGAATCACACTTATTCACAGCAATGTGCCAATACAATGATAATTCATTTTTCACCAAAGAAAGATTAATTTCTTTAATGGATGCTCCAATTCCCTACAAGGGGTCAACAATATTAAAAGCTAAAAGTGTAAGGCTAGCTTTAGATCTAGGGTTTAAATGTTTGGACACCTTCATTGAAAGAGAAATCAAAACATGTTCATCATACTCTTCTAAAATTGCCCTTATTTTATCTTTGTGAACATAATACATGACACACTAAAGGTCTTCAAAATTAATATCTATTTGGAAGGCACACATATTGTGTGTAATGGTAAGGTTTAAGGTGATTACAAATGCCAAAAAGGGGTTCAACACATTGATGACCTCAAGGGCCATTCTAAAATATATAATTTTCAACTCTTGGTCAAATCCCCTACATGCGAAAGTTGGGTTCACAAGTGCTCAAACTTGGTCCCCAACCCATAATTTTGTACAAATGGAAAAAAACTACAAATAAAACATTAAATAATAACCAATACTTCAACTAGTTTGGTTCAAAATGCATTACTTCACCATGAGACTTAATGTTTCATTGAAAACTTTTATAATTGCCCATGTGGAACCTAAGGTACCCATGCCTTCAACATAGAAATTTGCCGACTATAGGTTTATGGTCATAAAAGATTCTAACATCTCTTGAAACAAAACAACCTTGGAAACAAATTTGGTTTTGATAGGTGTTTTCAATTTTTGTGTTGCCAACCTTTTTACAAGTTAATTCCCACTCTTGCTTACCTTTGCTGAAGTTTTTATCGATGTAATGGTTGTCTATATAATAGATTAAACTTTAACCAAACTATTAAATTTCCTTCATCCCAAACCTAACTATATTGTCATTTGCAGCAAACTGACATGCTTTTAACATTGCATGGCGAAATCAAATCCCACTAAAACATGAAACAAGTTGCAATGGCACATAGGACATAATTGAAGTCATAGTAGTAACAAAGGTGTAACAATTCAAATTTATGCCTTCATCCTTGACATAAGTTATGATCTTATATTAATGAACTAATATTCAACCAACAAGGATTAACTTATTTAGCCAATGTTATTCTAAAAGTGTCAAGAACTTCAAACAACAAGTTGTGAGCTAATGGGTGTTTGCACACTATGGTGACATTATATGGACATCACAATGGTAGTTTTTGCTGTATTCTTTCAATACAAGAAAACAAATAAAATAAGATCATTGAAATAATAAAAAAATGGATTCATTTATCTAAAGCTATCATAATCAACCTTTTAAAAAATGAAAAAATCAAATCAAAATTGTGGATAACCAATAAGTAATGGACTTTTGAATTTTGCCCACATTTTTTGTCACACTTGCAAAACTCATGGATATGGACTTTTATTTTACAATGTATTAACCTTATGTGTTTGAAACTTTGGGACATTGGATGAATTATGTTTAAGAAACTAAAGATCTATTAAATGAATGGAATGTGATTTTAATTTATTATTTTGTGGACTTTTTTAAATTCCAGAAATTGTAATTATTTTTTTAAAAATTTAAACATTTAGAAATAATTATTTTTAAATAATTTATTTTGAGATTTTTTTTATATGTCTTATAACATCATGATTTGAAATTGGAAATGGAAAAAAATGTTATTTTCAATATCATCTAAATATCATTAAATATCATATTTTAAGCCAATTTTCAACTACACTAGAAAAGGACTTTGAAAAGGGACTTTAATGTACCAAAATTATGACACCTTAATGTGCTTTTGCCCTAATATTCAACCAATGAGGATTTAACTTGCTTAACCAATGTTGTTCCAAAAATATCAAAAGCTTCAAACAACTTGACTATAATTTGACATGACACCTAATCATTGTTAATAAAATTTGTGACAAGTGCAAAGGTATCAAACCCTACTTTGTAGTTTGAACAATCCTCTATGAACTATTGTCGACCTAGGTCAATGGGGTTATAAATGTTAGGTCTAGAAAAACATCAATCATTGTGATAGGAAAAAATGATTTCCTCTTTTTCCTTTTTACTATGAACTTTGAATATTCCCAAGAATATAAACTTCAATTAACCAACATTGATTGTGATGACCACCACAACAAAAAGAGAACAACACCAAACAACAACTAAAATCATTATGGTATAATTCATCATTTTTTTTATGAATGTCATTTGAATAACATGTGAAATGCCAAATTGGAAAAACACACAAAAATATCACCATGCAAAAGGTATAGGGTTCAAAGATGAATTTTTTTCCTTTGAAGGTCATTTAGTTTTTCTAAAAGACAAATTTGGAGTTTTGTTTTTGGATGGCACCTCAAAAGAAACATGCATGAAAGGCGCAAAATGTGTCAAATACAATTGAAGAGCAAGCAGTGCCAAATACAATTGAAGAGTAATCAATTGTCGTATATGTAGTCTCACTTTTTCAAGGTATGTCATGAGAGGTACATTCTGAATTTGCATATGGCCACATTAGAACCCATTCTTACTCTCCATGTGAGAGTAAGGATGGGGTTTTTTTCGGTCAATTTTTTTGCTAGCAACACATAAATGTTTCTAATCAAGTTTCTTTCACATACTAGAATACTACCTTGGTTTTTGGTTCATAATACTTTCATCTTTTTTATGATTTAATACAATACCCTCATATTGTGGACATTGTGGACGCTGGCCTAGATGTAATTCCCCATTATGTATGTTGATTTAGTGCAATACCCTTATTTTTTTGCCATTGTGATGGTTGGCTTAAATGTAATTTCGCATTATGTACATTGTTTTAGTGCAACACCTTCATCTTGTTCCATTTGTGGTCAGTAGGCTAAATGCAATACCCTCATTAGTTATACTAGATCTTACACTTCAAGAGGTTCTTCTTCCAATTCAAGATGAAAGTGGAGATGTAATGGAGGATAGTGAATGGGCTCACAAAGGTTCAAGATGATTTTGCAAGGTGGATGCATGCACTAGTTTTTATGCAACCAAATGGTTATTTCATTAGCACTTAAAGTGAATAAACTCTTTTTGAATACAAGCTAGGAAATCAAGGCATCCATTTATGGGGGCCTAGGCAACAAAATCATGGTTTTATGAATGCTCATATTTTGAGAAACCCACATGCAAGGCAAAAAAGGAATGAGAAGAAGGACCTTGATAAAGTGAAGAATAAAGCGAAATTATAGTGGCATGAACTTAAGCCCAAACACACCAAATGCCATAAGTTAGGCAGCCTTTGTTGGTACATTCAACCTTTGAAATGTTATTAGGCATCATTGGGATTTCGGCATGGGGTGTGGGGTTCATCCCACAAAGTGCATGGGTGTGCGTTAAAAAGGATGAAAACCTTGTTGAGGCAATTTAGGCAAGTAGAGTTACTTATGCAAAGCCTTTGAAAGTTGCATGGGGCATTTGACATTGGACATTAAAGTGCAATAAGTGTAATCGAGCCAAAGAAACGGATGCAATATCCACGTATCACAATTTTGAAATTATTCATGGGCGATATATTTCCATAAGAATACTTTTTTTTTACATTGTTTGCATTTTAACATTGGAATTTTAATTTTTTTTTTTTGTGTTTTTGTGTTAGGTTTCAAAGCACAACAGAGGGAGGCTTTTATTGTAGATGCAATTCAACTTGCACTTGAGCATTGTCAACTGTTTATTCATCATCATGTACCAAAGGTTGTAAAAGTTGTAGTTAAGTATTGCACCAATATGGGCATTGCTTCTAGTTCATCCTCCTTGAACAAATAATTATAGATATAACTTTAATGCATGTATGTATGCACCATTTTTGTATCAAACCATTATAAATTAACTTAGCATGATATATTTTTGTCACCATCCTTTTTGTACTGTGGTTACTTAAACATTTTTGTATCAATCCACTTGTTTTAATTTTGATTTTCAATTTTGGGATTTGTAGATTTTGGGATCATCTTATGCCATGTTGCACATAGTACCCCCATCCACCATGAATGGATTACATTCGTATTATAAACTAAATGAACAATACCTTCATCTAATAGCGTTAGCACATTCTATGGCCATGCTAAAACATTTAAGCAATACTTTCATTATCCTTGTCATGAAATACCCACTCAATAACCTTAAGGAAAATTTGTAATTTAGTATTTTTATATAATTACATTGCCCATTTTCATGAAAAGACCCCTTGGTGCATAAACTAGCTTGTAATGCGAGTATTATAAACTTTTGATCTTTTTTTGTTTATTGTTGGGTTCTCCATGAAGTGTCTCAAATTGCAATACCCGCATTAAAACCAACTCATATTCATGTTACATTACCCTAATCTAAACTTTTGCCTAATATATGTTTCAAATAAATAAGGGGGGACATTGGGTTTAGGGAAATTAAGCCCACCTTTTTGTCATTAATTGTTTTAAAGTAACCTTTTTCCTAACATTTTTATTATTTTCATGGAATATTTTTAAAGTGAATTTATGTATTTGCATACACACATATATCTAAGGAGGTTCCTATTTTTATTTTATTTTTCCATGTATTAAAGGAGAGGATAATGAAGTGACTCCATGGCAAAGATATGAATGATAAAAAACCTTCCCATTAGTTAGGGTCCTTCCCCCAAATTAGGTTTAAAACACAAGTTTTATTGGGACTTGTATAAAATTGTTTCATAGTTTTATTACAATTATGTATTCAAAGTTGATAGTTTGTACACAATTTAAGGTTATGCAAAAATAATTCCAAAATTAGGTTTAACACTTAGTTCTAAAAAAATTGTAAAATTCCACCATTAAAGTTATGCAACCAATTCTTTTTGTGTTCATTTAATTTAAGGTCAATGTAGGGATTTTTTGTTGAATATAAAGGTTTCAGTTCAACAGTTTAAAGTTCATTATATAAGTTTGCTTAATTTTTCAAATTTAAACCTATGCATCCATTAGGTTGTAATGTCTACATAATTTATGGTTTATCCAAATTCTTTTAGCCACTATTAGGTTATGAAATTATTTAGTTTTTAGATGAAGGTTAAAGTTTTCAATTTGCAATATTGTACCCTATCACCATATGTCACATCCCAAACGCATGCGCTAATCCCAAATTACAATACCTAGGTAAATCTATGTTATGTAACCCCCCTTGATTTAATAATGCAAAAAAATAAATTACTCATCAACTATGTTATGTAAGTACATTTTATTTACTAAGTGCAATACTTGCATCTAGTGTATAAAAAAAATAGGAAATATCCTATTTAAATATCTATTCCAAAAGATACATATTTAAAAAAAATTAAACCAATTATCAATACCTTCATCTTTAGGTATAAGCATTGACTATGGGCATGTCCCAATTTTTCCAAACCTTAATTTTGCCTTTATTCTTGTAATGTAATACTACTAGTCCACCATAGTAAGCTTATCATTATACCTACATAAATCTATATTATGTACCCCCACCAAAAGCCCCCTTTTAGTTGATAAATATACATAGTGTAAATATTGCAAAAACTTAGTCCTGCATCATCTACGATTACTTAGGGGGATTTTGTCCACCTAATGCAATACTTACATTTAATGGACCAAATGTAATAAGAAATATCCAAATGATGTTTATAAATAAAGCAAATCCATTAAAACAAATCATCACTTTAATGAGAAAAGGTAGGACAATATTTGTATTAAATAGTCAAATCCCCTTCTAAAAAGAGCAGGGATTTTGTAATACCTTTATCTAACATATTAAAATGTAATTAGTACCCATGAAAGTTATGAAATTATATGCAATACTTATATTAGTGTTTGTTAACCTTTAATTATGATATACCATAAACCTTGCAATACCTTCATGCAAGACTAATTAAATGCCACAATAAACAAGATGGGTAAACATTACCTGCATATTGACCTAGTGATTATTGTACAATTGACTTATAATACCCACCTTTATATGACATTTGAAGAAATATAGGTTTTGCCAAGAAAGAGAAGTTTAATTAGTAAAATATATAGGTTTAACCAAGAAAGATAAGTTTAGTTAGTAAAATGTATAGGTTTAACCAAGAGATAGAGGTTTAGCCAAGAAGAAATATAGTTTTAGCCAAGAAATAGAAGTTAACCAATAAGATATATAAGTTTAACCAAGAGATAAAAGTTTAGTCAGTGAGTATATAGGTTTAGCCAATGAGAAATATAGGTTTAGCCAAGAGATAGAAGTTTAATCAATGAGATATATAGGTTTAACTAAGAGATAGAAGTTTAGCTAGTGAGATATATAGGTTTAGCCAATGAGATATATAGATTTAACCAAGAGATAGATAGAAGTTTAACTAGTGGGATATATAAGTTTAGCCAGTGAGATATATAAGGTTAACCAGTGAGATATATAGGTTTAACCAAGAGATAAAAGTTTAGCTAGTGAAATATATAGGTTTAGTCAAGAGATATATAAGTTTAACCAAGAGATAGAAGTTTAGCTAGTGAAATATATAAGTTTAGCCAAGAAGCAATATAGGTTTAGCCAAGAGATAGAAATTTAATCAAGAGGAGATAAGAGTTTTGTCAAGGTAAGTAAGAGATTAATTGTTAGATCATAGGCAGGAGTATGAGAGATTCAGATCCCTGCATAAATATTCCTACTCATTTATGGACTTATAGTTGACGTGGATGATGCATTTTTGTATCATAAAGGAAGCATAACTTGTTGACTTTGAGGAGGAAAATTAGATGATTCTTGCAATCAGTTTCTCAAACTTTGAGCTTCCGTTTCCCTATTCTCCGTTTGTCAATCATTGGGTCTAAAGTTATTTGCTTTTTAACAAGCAGGTGGTGAAGAGGATTAATTTATTATTGAACTCATTTGCCTCCGGTTCTCCTCCCAGTAAATTGCTTCTTGAGTTATAGCCTTCACCTTATATAAGGCAATCAATGCATCTCTTGACAGCTGGTGAGCATTCACAGCGCCTGTTATAATTTAAATCGCCTGAATACCGGCGTATATTGCAGTCAAGGATTGCATTTGAAAGCGGCTTCTCGGACCCAGCTCATCGAGCAAAGGATTGCGTTGGTGATCAAGTTATCTTACTTTTGTTTACCTTGGCTGAGTTGATCGATTGCGTCCCGACACTCAAGTAGATGATCAAGATGAATTTATCCCTTAACCTCTGCTTCTCCATCTCCCAGCAAATCATTTAACCATTTGACCTGCACATCACGCCACCAATTAGTGTTTCTTTAGGACTTTTTTAAAAATGTAGCCTAAGTAGTGATGATCATTCATAGGAAAATGTTTTTTAATGATGATTATCACTAAGAAGATTTAGTCAAATCTTGCTATAAACCAGATACGAAGTACAACATTTTTAATCAACCTCCTATATTCATGGCTACACACTGAAAACCAATTGTCGAATCTGGTGATTTTTTACTATTTTTTTTCTCACTTTTGGCAATAGAAAAAATCCAAACTTACATCACTTTCAAAATTTTGATTTTTAAAATTCAATTTTTGGCAATCTTCACCATTCCAAAAGTGCTATCACCAATAATGCAACCCTTTCAGCAAAGATACAAAAATGATGTTCATTTGACATGTCTATTTGACAGCTTGTCAAAAGTCAAAACATGTTGAATGGACATGGATAGAAAATTCATGTTGAGTGAACAAGTTGTTCATTTGACATCCACACACATTGTGCATATTGACATAAGCATGTCAAATAAGTTTTCTAGTGTCAAATGATAAATTGTTCATTTGACATCCAAATGAGCAAATGAGCGTAAGGTTTTCTCAAATAAGCTTCAAATGTTGAAAATGCATTATTACCATATTTGACATTGAAATGTTGAATGAATATGGAGAAAATTCATGTTGAGTACAAATTGTTCATTTGACAAACATGTGCTTTATTAGGCATGTCAAATGCACATTCTGCTAGTCATTAACATATTTGACACCTTATTGTTGAGTGAACATGGAATGAAAAATTCACATTTAGTGAACATGGATTGCTCAATTCACAATGAATGAATAAAACCAAAAAATTGTAAGAAATCATTCATGAACATATTTGGAAGGTCAAGCCATGTTTGAATTGAATAATATTTTTGTCCTTGATATTTGATTTACATGTGGAAATTAGTTGGGTCGTACAGAATGTTAAAAATTCATAATATGATTTAAAAGGGTTCATATTTATCAAATGGGAAAGCTTTTAATATATATCTATTCAGGAATGTGTTTCGTTGTTTTTTTTGGCTTGTCATGCTGAGATCTCCCACACCATAGTGCCTCCCATCATGATCATGATACTCTTGAAAAGGCCTCAGTGAACTAAGGTGGTTTGGTAATTTCTAGACCTACAATGCAATAGTTATTGAATATTGAACAATTTTGTCAAAGAAAACTCAACGAGTTTTTTTTCCTAAAAATTTAAGGAATTGGGACCAGATCTTGGTGTTTCCACAAAGCTCTTAGTCAGGGGGATTTCTTAATGAAATTTCATAATTTTAAAACCTAAAATGGGGAAGATATTGAATTTTGAGTAATTTTCATCATTGGAAATTTCTAATTCAAAATTTATTGTAGTTCTTTTTCACGATTGGGCTCTATCATTAGGGTCATGTTCACACTTGGAATAGTTATATAATTCTATTCACACTTGGGCCAACAGTGTAGGCCACAATAATGACTATGAAATAAGGAGTCACATGGTCTAATTGCTGATTATTACAACGATGATGGCCTTTTGAAGTTTTCAGCTTTAGTTCAATTAAAACCTAAGATTTTAGACTATAGTTGGACACAAATGGCTTGTGAAGGCTGTCTTTGCAATTTGCAAAGTGGGAAGTGCAACCTTAACTCTTGACACCCAAATGATACATTTTTCTAAAAGTTGTTTATGTGCAGAATGTTGTTACATGTGTGAGAGTGGGTCTTCTGTTTTGTGTCCATGTTGATTTGGGACTTGAAATTATCAGATACTCAAATTTTAACTTCAATGTACCCAACATGAAGCACATTTGGAGTTGACTTCATTTGAAGATATTGTGAATTATTTATCCTTATTTGATTTTTGAGTAATTTAATGGGAAGTTGATGATCACATGTTGTTGGTAGGCTTATGAAAGAATATCCATTGTATACGTAGTTGAGGTCTCCAATTAATCTACATTGTTGGGTTTTATTAATTTATGTATGATCATCCATTTGTAAGGGGTGAATGTGACTAGGCAAATTGTGTTGGGTGGTTCTCCTTTTCAAAGGGAACATCAATGTTTGACGATCGGGTGTATGGATCCTTGATTGGCGGTGATAAAACATCAGAGGACCAGTGACTAGAAATATGTTAGACATTATGACCAAAAATATACTACAAGTGGTTGAAAATATAAGACATGCACTCAAAATATAACAAATGCAATGAATTTCTTATTATGTTTGATCAAGCCTATGTTGTACATGTGTGGTGAAAGCACGTTATGGTGGACCAAAATTAGTCCAAAATGAAACTTCATTCCTAAGTAGAAAAAATTGTGAATTAAAACCTTTTGCTTATAATGGAATTATGAACAATATATTGAAATTTTCTATGTCTAAGTTTAATTGACCCTATTATGAATCTTTTTAGAGAACTTTATGAAAAATAGGTTTGGAAAAATAAAATTAATATCTAAATAAATTTTATAGTCTATTACAATTTTTCATGTCCCTAATGTGTAGTAACATATAAAATAAAGATTTTTCTTTGATTTTTTTGCCTTAAGGCTTATAAACATTCAAAGTTTCATTTATCAAATTTATGAGTAAAATCAACCAATTTCATTATAAGCACTAAGTCTATAATCATTGTGTGATTAACTTTGATATTTCTCTTGGATAAGTTGTAAAGTCCACCTTTGGTTGACTATTGGTGATTTTGGTGTAATAGCTTCAAATTTGGAAAGATAAACATGTTAACTTCACTTATTCAAATCATTTTCTTATAATTTTCATAGTGCATTTGAATTCCGTACAATACTATAACTTGGGGTGCAAACAAGATCCAATGGGCCAACAACATTCTTTTAGACAAGGACTACATGTCCTTTTTGTTCAAAAACATTTTTTTTTTATATGGATGAATTTTTAAGTGATTTTTTTTGTAAATTGTTATAAAAATGCTTACAATTGTCGCAATATATGACTACTTTTTTTTGGAATAAATTATAAAATCTTGAAAATGTGCAAATTCCTTGTAGATTTTGTGTCACATATTCAAAACTGATAATAATTTTAAATCATAACTAGAAGTTCATTTTTTACATTTTGGTTTTCTTGTGTAATAAGTTAAAACTTTTTTTAACACGTCATGTACATTATACCCCATTTATATGATTTTTTTTTGAATTTTCAAAGTTTTAAAATTTCAATTTTTTTAATAATGTTGTCATAACATCTAGGTGTCATGTCAAAATAAGGTCAACATAGGGTCAATCTAGGTTAGGCTACATGGGGGAAATTTGATGCCCTATCATCTCATTGCCCTAAATCCTATCGCAACCAAAATAACATTTAGTCATCATAATCCTATAGTGACCAAATATTTTCTTTGTGACAATAAAAAAATTTCAAACAACAACCAAAATTTTTAACCAAGAAATTTTGCTCCTAGGATCAATGGTGGAAATCAAGCCACCATTGATTGGAGAATTGAAAATTCCGACAATCGTAACTTTTCAAGATGGTGACTAAAAATTTTTAATCCTCCAATTTGATGATCAAAGTTTTTGCGCAATGACCAAAAAAATTTAATTCCTAAAAGGTGAAAGCATGGCTAGGTGTTTCAAAAGTGGCATTTGAAAGTCCATAATCTTCACTAACAAAGTTTTTACAATTTTAACAATTATCAAAACATAAATCCTATAATTATCCATTATGTTTTTATCATAAATATTAATAAGCCAACCCATGAATATCCCTAAACATGTGATTGATAAAAAAAATCCATGCAAAAGATTAAAAACCTTAATGTGAAATGAACTTTCAAGGATAAAATTTATAACAATCATGTCATTTAAATTATATATATATATATATATAGAAAATTTCAATTCACTTCACTAATAATTTCTTCATTTGATGATGATTTATTTTATTTTATTTATTTTGACATTACTTTGACATATGTTTTGAGTCCACATTTTTCATTTTCTTTAAGTGACAAATGTAAAGTTGTCATTTAAAAACACCATTACAAGTCCATAATCTTCATAGAATTCATCCAATTTTTTTTTTATGATCCCCATTAAAATCTATGACAACATGAATAATTAAAAAATTGACGATGATAATTTTGAATATGGCGTTAAATTTTATATTTGTATGTAATCATGATTAATTACAAGTACGACAATCCAAATAGTCCCCCTATTAATGCTTTCACCCTAAATCAATGGTGAAGAATGAACCATTATTGATGAAACGATTGAAAATTTATGGGCATCAATCAAAAGTTTTTCCCAAATGATGGCCAAGAATATTTAATTTTTCAATTTAATAACCAAAATATTTTTGTTGATTTGGTGTTTGAAATTTTTTGGTCACCCAAAAACTTTGGTGGACATTCAACCTAACATGACAACCAACACAAAATGGGCACATCACATCATTTTTGGCAACCTTATTTTTCATGTATGAGTGTTTTTTGAATTTGGCTAATAAGTTTTTATCCTTTTCATTTTTTCTTCATCAAAATGTTTTTAGAGTTTTTTTTTACAATCCTTTGCAAAATTGACTATTTTTAACATAAAAGGTGTTCAATTTCAAATGTTTTAAATCAAAACTTAAACTTAAAATTTCATCAAATGGATTTTTGGATTGAATTTTTTAACATTCCTATGAATGAACAAGCAACAACTTGCCATAATTGACATGGTTTTAAATAGAAAAACATAAATTCTAAAAAAATTGACTAGTTTTGTGTATGATCTAATGCCATTTTTGATTTGTTGAATTCAATTTGTGATTGCAACCCGTAGACCCATGAAAAAATGGACAACAATCAAAGGTGGTCCACTTTAGTGTGGAAAACCTTGTGGCCAAAAGTAGTACATGAAACTATGTTACATTACATTCGATAAAAGTATCATACATGAAAAATAAAATTCTAGACATGCCAACCAAAAATAATTTACATGCAATTGGAACTTGAGAATACATCATGCAATTAAGAATAAAAAATATTCAATAAAAAATTATTAAAATTAAAAAATATTTTATGGACATGTTTAATGAAAATACAATTGAATTACAATTTTCAGTTTATTAATGTGCAAAAAATGATTTGCACATTTCATTTTAATTTGCCCATTAAAACACAAAATAAAATGTTGAATCCCTTCATTATGTGGGCATATGTGACCCAATATAGCCAAATAGTATGTGGCCAATAAGCCAAGATTGAAACTCTAGACCAACGATATTATGCCACATACTATTCTTTTAAAACACTTTAAGAATGAACCATTATACTATTTGACATTTCCTTCATTAAAATCTAATGGTTTTGTTCAGTGAGGTTAATAAATTGACATTTATTAATACTTAAGCTGGAATAGTTAATTAATCCACATTGAAGTGTAAAGCCAGCTTCAACACATGTTTTCTGGAAAATTAATTAATTTTGAAGATTCCATTTTGAAAATTAAATATTTCAAAAGACTGTTCACAAAAAAAATTTCTTCAAGAAAATAAAATTTGAAAATTTCAGCATTTCTAAAAATAACATAATTTATGCCAAAGCCGCCAAGGTACTATGGTATATGAGTCTAGCCTAAACCCAGATTTTGGCACTCATTTTGGCACTGTAAGGAGGTTGCCCCAGAACTTTTTGGGAACCAGAATTGGCAATAGCCAACCTGTTATCTAATACATAAACTCCAAATGTAAAACTTCATGGTCTCAGAATTGCCATTTATGATGAATTGCAAATTGTGTATAAATTTTTTGATCACTATAGTTAAGGTTTTTTTTTCAAATTTTTGATATCAAAAGTTTGGCAAAGTTCTCAAAGAAGATGAAAAAAAAATAGTAAAATTTACAATAGATTTTCTTTTGGGAAAATTTTCCCAATTGAAGTAAAGAAGATCATCGACTAGAGTACTTTGAAAAAGCACTCAGTGTGGACACTCCATGCTTGTGTCATCATAGGTCAATTAAATTTGCAATTTAAAATACACATTTAGTCAGTGCTCACTATTTCAAAAGTGAGTACAATTTTCATCAATCTTTTAAAAAAATTTATGAACAAGAACAATCATAAGACAACTAGACAAAAGGGTAAATGGGGGAGATTCAAATTATACCACATCATTACAAGTTTTAACTTGTAAAACTTGTAAGTCTTGAAAAACTCAATATGTTATTTCTTTGACCTATTCCCATTTGGGGAAGGTCAAATCCAAATCTAAAAATCATATATTAGGACCAACAAGTGATATATTCATCAAAGAATCCTAGGTTTCCAAACTTAAAGGACATCAAGGAATTGTTAGAAGGAAATGTCAATGATGTTAAAACACACCCCCGCTACAAATTTTCCCAATGGCAATGCATGGTTATGTGCACCACTTAATTGATCCATTGCAAGGTCAGCACTTGTGCCAACTACAAGACACATTTCTTTTTTTTTCCGCATGTATATCACCACTCCTTTGTGGTTTTTGATAGTCTAGTTTCATTAGCTTACAAGCAACAATGTCCAATTTAATTCGTCAAAATTTAGCATCAGCACCAATCAAAACCTTCAAATGTAGCAAATTGTCATCCATTTTAGCAAAGACTAGAATTTTGAAATTTGTAAAATGGACTACAATGCTTCAATTGTTGAGCAGGCGACAACACTAGTAGTGCTCACAAAGTTCCAAAGAGGTTTTTAGCATCCCAAGGAAATCCCCTTCGGGTTTAGAGGACAAATCTTGTTGCCATAAGTTAGAAGGATTAGACATTAGACCCCATTTGAAGGATGATATGGTCGCATATCATGTCAAGCACCTTGACCTGATCATAACTGCAATTGTTAGTTAGTAACGCTACAGTTTGTTATGTAATGATTTTGTCTGTGACAGAAACTATGCAGAATCACATGACAGAAAACATTCCACAATGGTTGTTATTGTCAGTAACGAGATTTCGTAACATAGATGGTTGTTAACAATAAGTTATGCGGCATGCCTCATCTTGACATTGGGCAACCTAATGCAAACAAGCAGTATATTTAGCCTGCTGCCAAATTGACTTGGCGGTGCTGAACAGAATAACCATGTTTTGACTGCATGAAGACAAACCATGTTTCCTTGACTAGTTTCAGCTCTTGAGTCCAGAGATGACAATTTTCCTGCAGTGGAAGCACATTAGTTTTTTCCAAGCTATTGGGGGATAACAAGCCTACTAGGGACAAGAATCACTGCTTCCATATGGGTTGGCAAAGTCGGAAGGAAGGAAGGAAGGATGCAACCCACATTAGGAGTGACCAGACAGCTCTAATTAGAGTGCAACATGGTGACAATCTCGGCAGAAGTTGGTGTGCGTGCGTGCGTGTGTGTGTGTGCTCTTTTAAGGACACAAATGGAAGACAGCGTTGCAAGAGGAAAAAGTTGGTTGGTGTGTGTTTGTAGCTTATATTAACACAGACATGATGCAAAGAAAGGATTTTGTCTTGTACCACAGAAGCAGGGTTGCAAAGAGGGACGTCCCTTAGAGCATCTCTTGTCCAGATGTAAAGACATAAAATAGTCTTTGAATGTTTAAAAGGGACTTTTATGACATTTATGGGTGGGGAGAGTGATCATTAAAGAGTATTCTATTCCAAAACAAGGGGTGTGTCACAATGTGGTCTTGCCATTTACATTAAAAAGTATCTTAAGAAGGCAAAAGAAGAATTATGGAAATTCAAATATTTCACCATGCAAAAATATAATCTTCAAAAAAAAAACTCCTTTTAAAGAAACCAAAATCCTTCAAGATATCATAACTCCAATAACTAATCTCAAGTTTGAACACAAGCGAAAATAATATCATCATCTTTTGAAAATCCTCATATAAAAATAGACCTTTAATTACCTTGTAGGTGCCAAAATCCCTTAAGCTACTATATACTCTATAATGAATCTAAACACAATATCCTTGCCTTGGTAGGCAAAGCCAATAAAGGAGTTGTTTATTGTTTTGGGGTGGAGATGCTCTTACCCAGGGACACCAAGTGATAGGAAAAAAAATTACTTCTACTTTGGGGGTGTGGGTGTGTCTAGGAAGGTGCTGCAAAGATTTTGGGGGCGTTGCCTAGACTTGCCAGCATGCTTGCCAGCGCTTTCTGTTATTATTCGACGCTCCTTTAGCAGGGATTTTAAATATTTTTTTAATGTAGCCAAATTGGCAATCATTCCAAGAAGATTTAGCCAAATTTGGCTATACACCAGTTGTGAAAGAGGAAGAATTTGAGAATCCTTTCAGATTGTGGCAACCTGATGGAACATGTTGTAGAGATCTAGAGAATGTTTCTTCTTTGAAATTGAGATTTGGCAAATTAAGGCAAATGTTTTTCACAAGAATCCTTTGTATTGTAGTACCTTGGCGGCTTCAACACGTGTTTTTCAAATAATTAATCAATTTTAAGATTTTCATTTCAACACATAGAATACTCTTCAAGATGCAATATTTTCCCTCAGACGTTTTTTATTTAAAAAAATCATCAAAATTTTGAACATGTCTGAAAATAATAAAATAAATGTCAAAACTGCCAAGGTAGTAGAGTATGTGTCAAAATCATATCTAAAACTGATCAAAATTCACTTGTATTTTTTTTCATTATAGAGTTTCACGATGTGTCAATTTGTTCCACCCTAGTGAACTTTCACCTTTTAAGTGTAAATGATTTACATTTACATGGTTTTACATAATGTGTAAAATAACTATTTGGAAGAATGATGAGAATAACTAGTGAATGCATGATTCAAAATTTGACATGGCAATGGGACAAAGTTAGGGTGATGAGAACACCTATTTCCCATTTGCTCCCATAGTGCATCCATCATTCAATGCCTTGTTGTCTCATCATCCCTAATTGTTTCTTTGCAAATTCATTGAATAGAAATGGTGATTGAATAGAGGTTGTTGATCCCAATCGAAGGAGTCGATAATGCACAAACTACAACATGAAGGGACATTCCACAAAATATTGTTGGAGGAAGAAAAAATAAATGCCAAAAAAATTTATAAGTGTTGTTGTAGGAACTTGAAATAACCTATGAAAACTTCGAAAGTGTTGATCAAATATCCATGCTTGTTGTGTAACTAGATGGACCATAGATTTATAGATTATCCCAAAAAAATTGAAATACAAGTATTGCTTCAAAGTGAACCCCAACCATCTGTAGCACTAAAAATGTCAAAACCAAATAATGTCTTGGTTAATATGTTTGCTATAGTGGTTACTCAAACCAAATTTGTACCAAAAATATGTCTTCAAAGGCAAGGAGTTGTTGAAATCAAAACACATCTTCAAAGACAAGGAGCTGTTGAAATTCCATAGTGCATCCATCATTCTATACTGTTATTGTCAAATAGGATATTGACAAATTATTGGTGGCAAGATTTATTCAACCTTTGGAGGATGCTACATGGCTATAACCAATGATAATTTTTTAAAAGAAAAATAAAAAATTACAAATTTGTGTTGATTTTTTTAAATTAAGTGGTACCACCAAGAAGGATCTATATGCTTTATTGTTCATAGATGAAATATTTAGGGTGACTGCATATTAAGGTGTACCAAAAATGGTCACTACAAAGTTTATTTTGGGAGTTTTTCTAGTGTAGTTTTAAATGTAAAAAAACTGGACAAAAATAAAAAAACTCAAAATTATGTTAAAGTTGACATCTTTTTCCATGTCCAAGTCAATGGTGCCCTAATTTCAACCTTTTTTAACAACTCTATTTTAATATTGATCATGAATATGTGATGGGTTTTGAAATGTTTTTGACTTTTATTATAGATAATAAGGAATTATAAATCCATCACATATTTCATATTTTTCAAACTTTTTATTCCTAAGTGTCATAATTTTTGAGACTATATCATGTTCCAAAATTATAGAAAAAAATTAATTCCATTTATAAGTAATGAACCCAATGTAATTTTTTTATAATGTATTGTGACCTCAAAACTACCTAAATTACAAATCACAGTAAACCTTTTTTCTACTTAATACCCAAGTATTACAAACTTAACGTTTCACGACTTAATAATGGAAATCATCCAAATTGAGTTCATTCATAATTCGTATATTTCACGCATTAATATCGTGCATTGAAAACACATATGTTATTTCTCATCTTAAAATCGCTAGACTCCATACTTGGGTTCAAAATCAAGCCGATTTTCATTAAGTTAAAATTCGAGCACCATGAAAACCTGGTGGGTTCTATTTATCAAGAAAATTATACTCAGGTAGGGCAATGGGACTCTATTTGGTTCCAATTCCCAACCCTTATGCATAGTAAAAAATAAAAATTTGAATGATTATTTTATTCTGAAATTGGGGGGAGGGGAGGG
>Ga0116231_10003817_pt1 | contig 30932 bp, 18 predicted proteins | sample S1TSphgellanicum_2_FD_89695 | JGI IMG/M metagenome (GOLD analysis project Ga0116231, IMG submission 89695) | Host-associated microbial communities from peat moss isolated from Minnesota, USA - S1T2_Fd - Sphagnum magellanicum MG | ecosystem: Host-associated > Plants > Peat moss > Unclassified... | reverse complement strand
GGCGGGTAATGGGAAGGTAGAAAGAAAGGGAAAAAGGAAAGGAAGACCACCCAAAAAAATTTAAAAAAAAAAACCAAAAAAATTATTTAAAAAAAATCAATTTTTTTAAAAAACTTTTTTTTTTTTTTTTTTTTTTTTTTTTGGCAAGTCAATTAGGAGTTAATGTGGCTACACAACTTTGTCTTCAATTACCATAGGTGGCTAAATTTTGTGCATGAGGTGGATTTGAACTGATGGCTTTTGAAAACTCTCAAGTGGCTATGATGGCGAGTCAATAATTCCAAATGTCCATAGAGTGGTTACAACCAAAATAATCATGATAAAAAAAGCAATGATCACACATGGGTTTAAAAGGGATTACATTTCATGACATGTGAATTTTAAAGGACTACATTTGGTGACATGTAGTCATGTGCACAAACAATATTTGCATCATACATAACCTTTCATTTACACAAATAGAATTTACATGTAATTTAATGTTTAATAAAATTTTATTATAATTTAAAGTAAATATTAAAATATCATGTGTATAAAAGTAAATAATCATTCAAGTTTCACAAAATTATTAATTATGTGTCATTACTTGATATGTTGTAAACTAGAAATTTGATCTACATAGAAATAATAAATTACATGTATTAAACATACACATAATTTATTACAAATTTATATTTCCAAACTTGAAGTGTGGGAGATATTGAATTTTTAGTGAATTTTGTTGTTGAAAATTCAAATTGATTGTGTTCACACTTGGGGCCAACATAGGTTATGTTATCTATCCATGAAGGAGTAGTTTGTTTTGTTTTGTTTTGTCATAATGAAATTTCCCAAACCATAGTGTTTTAGGCTATGTTATGGGACTTATCATCAAAAAGTTCTTAATGAACAAAGGTGCACCGACTTGGTGTAGAATGTTTGGAGTTATGGTGTTTTATTTAATTTCAATGAATTTTTAAAAATAAAACCAAGATTGAAATTTATATTGAAATTTGGGGGTGTTCTTGGTATTGTTGGAAAACCCTCACCAAATCTGATTTAATAGAGTTGATTTTGTAATTTTGATACCTAAGATGTGAACAATATCATTGAATTTTTAATGGGTATTGTTGTTGGAAACTCAAAATTTTTGTAAAAAGGGGTTTGGAAGGAAAATCCAATTGAATGCATTCACACTTAGGGCAATGATACATGATACATGAATGTTTAATGAATTTTTATCACAATTTTGAACAAATATTAGGGTGAAAATCCTTTAAGGTGTACCACATAGGACAAAAAAGGTTTAGTCCTTACTACAATCCTTTTTTATCTTATATTTTGATCCCCATAAAAAATAATGAATCAAAAGTTGTCAAAAAATTTTAAAAGATTATATTTTAGATTATTACAATTCTAAATTCCATCATAATCATTCATAAATGTGTCTTTACATGGTAAAAAATAACTAAGTAAAATAGACAAAAAATTGGTGATGTGACAAGAAATTGGTACACCTTAAAAAATTTGCACCCATTAAGATATCATGTGTATAAAAATGAATAAACATTAGAGTTTCACGATATTATTAATTATGTGTCATAATTTGATATGTTTTAATGATCTACATAGAAATAATAAATTATGTGTATTGAACATAAACATTATTATTAACATATATTTCAAATTTTCCTTAAATTTTATTCTGAAATTAAAGTTTAATATTTATGTGCACTTTATTTACAAGTAAAATTTACATGTAATTTAATTTTATCATAGGTTAATATTAATATTATAATATTACATGTATAAAATTGAAATTACCTATTAGTCATTTAGACTAGTTAGCAGAAATAATCATAACAAAATTTCAAACAAGACTACATTTCATCCATCCTCTAATACTTTTTATCATCCATATATACATATGTGTTGATGGTGTCACCAAAATAGTTGAACACAAGTCAATGTCTTGACTTTATACCAACTAGAGAACCTTATATGCCAAGAATATTTTGAAATTGGCCCTTTAGTTGAAACATGTTTCACACTATTTACCAACAAAGTTGGATGTTCAACTTGGAAACATTGTTAATGTCGGGAATATTCAACAAATGACCATTCGATTGAAAAAGGCTTTGAATTATATACCAATATAGTAGACAAGTTAACTTAATTGCTACTTGTCATAATTTTATTTTGATCCAAAAAATTAATTTGCATTTGTTTAACTATTGTAAATGTCATGTAGTTGAAAAATTTTGGTTAAAAAAAGGGGTTTTCTACAAGTGGAATCTTCTAGAGCGCCTAAAAGGGAAAAAAAAGAAAGAAAGAAAGAAAGAAAATAATGAAAGTTCAAGAAAGATGAATGAATGAATGAAACATACCTTGAGCTTGGAGGTCCCCTCTTGAATAGACTCTAAGACCTTTGAATTGTCCTCCCCCTTTTCCTCCTCCTTTACAAAACAAGTCACAAAAGACTTTAATATCTATGGACAACATTACTTATATATTCCTTCACACATAAAACCTTTTTTTTAAAAGAAAACCTTAATTCTTTGTTCGTCGTACCAAAAGTTGAAGGTTTGACTACTTTGTACTCTTGCCACGGCCCTTTCCAAAGTGTTTTGATATGAGTTCCTAAGGTGGAAAACAATCATTTTCTTTATAAATTCAAATCTTGTAACATAGTCCACGTGACTTTTATAGAATTAAACCCTCATTTACCTTTGGAATTGATTTTGCCATACTTCCACAAACTCTTCCATTTCCTAGGAGAAATCAATTTTCTTTTTCCTTTTTGACTCTTCAATTTCCTTCACATATTAAAAAGTTTTGGATGTCTTAACACATTTGATGTTCTACATCTACAAATTCCAAGAAAAATATCTAAGATTGCAAAAGGTTTTTTACATGTTGCTTGCGAACCCTCAAAGGGAGTCCTTGAGTATGTTTTGGTGCCATTGTGGTTTGGCATCTCATTGCTTTTGTTGGCACCTAATTGTGTCCACATCAGCCTTTTTTCTTCTATGGAACTATCTTTTCATTTTCGATTAGTTTTTGCATCTCAAAAATAATTTGTGTTCCTCTATCTATAAGATATTTATATTGTATGGGATTCTATTGCTTTTGGTTGGAACCTTTGGTGTTATGTGACGGGTTGTTTTATGAAAGGACCCAATGTTAGAATTATTTTCATTTTTTCCATGGAAAACATTAACATCAAAAATTACAATAATTATAATCGATCAACACAAAGGGGTTTCAATCATTGAAAATGGATAATGAAATTTTATAAAAGAATTTGTTAGGTCAAAAAGAAAAAATATACCAATAGTTCATTAGAACAAAGTAAAATCTAATTATGTTTGCCATCCCAATGAATTAGACTATTGGAGGAGGGTGTGATGCAATGGCTAATCAAATATTATTTAATACAAATGTGGTAGAGCTATTAAATTTCCTCCCAACTTTGGACATACTATCGAACATTATTTTGTGTTGGTAGGAATGATCATAATATACATTTAATGCAATCTCACAATGGTTGTTACTCCATTTTGAATATGAAACATTAATCTTGTCATTGCATATATTCTAAAACAACGTACTATCCCTTAGGTATTTCCCTATTAATCAAGAAACAATTATGATTTTTTAAATGGATAATATTTGGTAAATTTATGGCCTTGGGTTCTTCCCAATGTTGTAGACCAGCCCATTTTGTAAACAAATTACCTCCTTTTCTAGTTGTAAATTTTCTTGTTATGATTCTCATGTTGTCGTTGGGTTTTTATTATAGCATGGGGCCAATAAACATTATAGAAATGCACAATCTTTTTGCAGCCCTGACCAACTATTTATATTGGGACCAACCATCCTTGTTGGATTCCTTAAACAAGATTTGATTAGTGGATTCTATCTTGCTTCACACGCTTCATTTTTTCATGTTCAACTTTTGTATTTCAAACCTACAGTGAGTTCCCCTAACACCTTCTCTTTTAAGTTTTTAGAATTCTAATATGAAATAATTGTTGAAAATCATATATTGTTTTTCCACTAGTAGCCTATAACATATATCATTGTCCATTGTTTGATATTGCTTTAAAAGTACATCATGTGGGCTATGTAGGTTCTCTTACACATTTCTCAACATTCATTAATTTTCCCACATTTCATTGAAAATGATTATTTCCAAACAATTATCATATCGCCAATTGGCGGTTCTCTTTCCATGACCTTCAAAGTCCACATTATGGTGCACTTTGAATTGATTTGCATATTTTCTTTACAAAGGTCCTCATTAAATGTCCTTCTAAAGGGTTTCCCATAACTTTTTGGGAGCTTTTATTGAAGTTGGTCATCACATTGAAGTTGTATTCCAATGGACATTTTTATTCCCTCCTGCTCCATCATGTTATGCCAACCTATTCCTTCACAACAACTTGCAATGTTTTCCTAGTTGTTTTTTATGAACATCTTGTTTGTTTTTCATTTCTTTTCGCATTGCTTGCATATGTTTTGCACCAAATATGTCTTCACTTTTCATACTACAGGTCGACCTGAACTAACCATCTTAGTAGATGGAACTAATACAATTGTGGTGTCTGAAAAATGTTTATGTGCTATGTTTGATTTTAAATTAGGATCCTTGCATATCTCCAAGGATGTTGCATAGGATGCAAATAACAATGTTTCCAGTTCAATGTATTAGATGTCAACTACCACAACTCAAGGATAGGAATGGGTGGTGAGCTTTGGATGTTACAAGGTTGTGGGTGATAACGTCCTTATTCATTCCTAGGAAACCATCTTGATGGCAAAACTACTACGTCTATGGTCAAAGCTAGAATTGCGGGAGGAAACATAATGGAAGACATTGACGATCTTGATATTGACCTCCAACCCTTTGACATTGTTCCTTTGTTCATGTTCATTAACTTGTTTGGTTTGTCATTTGGGGAGGACATGCCATCTTAGGTGCATGGTTTAAAAGCATGGTATGCCCATGGTCTATCTATCCTTTGGAACATGTGCTTTCTTGGTTGACATCAAAGCTTTCCTCATTGATCGCGTTAGTTCACTCGGTTTTTTATTGTTTTTGCATGATGTTAGTAACAAAACATGCCTCTAACAAGTTGCATAATTTGGACTATGACAAGATTGCAATTTAGATTGTTTTTTTTTGCCCATGACATTCAACAAAGACATATTGTGTGAAATGCTTTTAATGTCCCCTAGTAACCCCTCCTCATCATGGATGCAAAACATGGAAAAAAAGTATGATGGCCATGTTTGGTCTAAGATGATCACAACCAATATTAAAAATAGTTTCAGTTTCGGTTCCAAGAAGGCTCAATGTTTGGGTCACTTGTGTTGTGTGCATATCAATTACAATTGCTTAATCCATTTTGGTGCTCAAAATGAAAATCCTTGGGTTGGAGAATTGGCCCACCCGCAATGAAAAGACATGTCTTCCCCAAACCTTTAAGTTCGTGCTTTATTTACAAATTATGCAATTCTCCTTCGTTCTTTGTCGGCCTTTGTAAAGGTTGAATTTATTATGTTGTGCACAGACTCCAGTCCATTTCAAGAGCTATGATTCACCTCGGCATGCATCTCCACCTTGTTGTAGATGGTAGGTGCAAATAAACTATGTATGATTTTAAAAAGTTGATCGAAAAAGAGGTCAACTGAACACTCGATGCCAAAACATTTGCCACCTTTTTGAGCATAAGCAAATCCTCCTTAGCCAAACATCTATTCTAACGCGCTCCCACGTCCCTAATTAGCCCCAAGTTGGGACTAAGCTACTCAAGTTGCGGAATTGTGGGGGACTCGGGGCACATTCCCAGCTCTCAGCATTAAAAGGGGTAGAAGGGCGTGCTGAAGCTCCGGGATGGGACTAGGAAGAAGTGACAAGCTATTCACTTATTCGAACCTGCATCAAACCAACCAACAAGTTGATTAATTCACATTCTAGAGCACCCTTGGTGCTAGGACAAGCTACGGGCAACTCTAGACTCACTTGACACACCACGGCCCGGACTCGGGGGAAGCCACCACCTTCCCCCATATAGTATACTATGCGCCTCTCTGCGGCACCCACATCTGAATGGCTTTTTGTCCCGGGACACCCAAGGAGGAGTCCCGAAACTATCCCGGTTTGGACTCCTGGGACTTTGAACAACCATAACTATTTGTTCAGACCTCTGATTGGGATGAGGTTTAAAACAAAGTTGTAGTTCTCCTTGAGAGCATTCCAATGGTGTGTTGCACTCCACCTGCACGAACCTGGGTCGGGTCGATTCCCGACTTTTAGTGGTCGGGAGTCAAATTGCTAGCTTGACTCCCGGCCCTTCTTTTGGCCATAACTTGTGTTGCAGATGTCCAAATGGTCCATGCAAGGCCATTTTCGACATCTAGACTTTAATATCTTTCCAATGATATAAAGAACACCCCAATGCAAGGTGTTTTGACCCCTACAACCAAATTCTGAAGTTTCGGGAGTCCCGGAGGACTCCCAAGTCCCAATTTCGGGAGTGTGAGTTTCATCCTCTCACTTCCCTCAAAGTGGGGTTACGACATGTTCAATGATAGTAGTGACAACAACCTCAAGCTTGTCAATAGTGATCAATTTGATCAAATTCAAGACAAATTCCTTGTCTTGAGCTTGTTGAATGTTCAAAATTTTGTTGTGTCATTCAAACATTGTCCAAATGGAGGCTACATTGACAACATCCTTGAATTGAAGTCTAATAGTTGTTACATATCCATGAATGTTTGCATTTTAAGCCAAATTTATGGTTATAAGGTCACCATTTTCAAAATGTCTATCAATGGGATTGGGAGTAGAGTGGCGTTTGTTATATGAATGTAGCCAGGCGGTAAATTGGAAAACTCTTGGATTATGTTTGACCATGTCATGCATGTCATTGCTTAGACAATGATGGCTTGCCATGTTTATGATCCAACTTATTGCAAAGTCATGACCATTGCAATTTGTGACATGCAATCAAAAAACACCAAAACACAATAGATCATGTGGACAAAGCTTAACAACACAATGCTCAAGCACAGGTATCTTGAACTAAACTTTAAAGGATTCATGGAAGATGTCTAGTTCCTAAGCAAATTGGAATGTTGTCAGAATTGATTATGGTTTTGGGGATGCCACTATCAAGATGCATAAAAACTCATTTTGGGTTTTGCGAGTTACTTTTATGACTATGCATTAATAAAAAGGAAATTTGCGACTAATGATTAATGACTTGTTAAACCCATGTCATTTAATTGCAAAGGATATATAGTCGCAAATTTCAATTGTCTTATCAACTAGAATTTTTTAATTTTCTTATAATATTGAAATTCCATGTCATCATTGACCTTGAACGTTTGATGTGTAAAATGCATGCCATGTTAACCTAGTTGATGTACTCAACTAATAATTACAAAAGATGCTTTGATAGATGGATGACATGTGTCAAAAATTTATAAACACATGTTCAATTATGAGTCATCACACATGAACAAAAGTCAACCTAACTTAGCCTAATTAGCCTATGTTAGGTAGTTTAGGTTAAAAACAAATTTTGGTCTCCTAGCCTAAGTATCCTAGACTAGGTTACCTAACTTAAGTTAAGTGGCTTATGTATCATAAATTACAAGAATAAGGACTTGAACCTTTAACCTCCATTTTGGGGTTCAATTCTTCATCCATTGCACAATGACATTTTTATATATTAAGTCTATTAAGCACAAAATTATAAAGATCAAATTATTTTTAAAAATTAGCTTCAAATTAAATTGAGTCACCTTAGGTTGACATAGGTCAACTTACCTACTACCTACAACCTAACATAAATTAACCTAGGCTTCCCTAGGTTAATTTAGGATGAATTATGTTAACTTAGACTACCAACAAACTTAGCTTAGGTTAACTTAGGTCTTTTTATGCTAAAAGTAAATTAACGTACTTTAGTTTAGCTAGGACTACTTAGGCTTTAGGCTAAATGTAGATTAAACTAGGGTAATTTTAACTAAGTTGAACCTAAATTAAACTACGCTAGACCTAGGCTATTCTAAGGTAGACCTAGACTAAACTAGACTAATTTAAGCTAGACATATATTAAATTAGTCTAAACATGGCTAAACACCTTTAAACACAATTATTTAGGCTAAGGATGGTTGAAAATTGTTGATGTATATACTATTGTTAAATTCATATAATTTATATTTAAAATAATAATTTAATACGCTAAACACCACTAAACAAACATAAATGAAACTAAAGATAATTTTTATGCTAAACATGGTTAAATAATGATATATTAAGCTAACTTTGAATATTTGGGTTATATTTGGTTAAATTTGAAAAAATTACGATAAAATTCACTATTGCAACAATACATGGTTAAATATGGCTAAATTGTGATAAAATTATAAACTAAACTAGGTTATTTAAACTAAATTTGGCTAATAAAATGATTGGTCTATGTGATTGTAATCATTTTTAAGTCATTTTGCATGAGTCATAAGGCTGATTACTAATTGTTAAAAGCATTTTTAATTGTTTCCTTAATGTTGGACATTATAGTTGTATAGGACACGTCACAAAATACATGTTTTGACATTATGAACACTTTTACCAATAAATAAATGCAATTTTATTGAAATTACTTTCATGAATCATGAGGTTGATTATTAGTTGTAACACCTTGTTGGGATATAACATGCCACCACATCATCATCATTCAAAATTGAGTCATATTTTTGAATTTTTAATTTTAAGTCATTCAAATATATTAATATAAATATTATGACTATGTTGATAACTAGTTGGTCACAAAAATTACTATGTAGTCGTAAAGGACATTAAGATGCCACATGGCATCATGGTTTTGTAACTATAGTCGACATGAAAACTTGTTCAATTTGTGGGTAAATATATTATTTATATTAATCCTTGTACATGGCAACCTATGACAACCATGTTCAAGTTTTAAAATAATCCATTTTATATCAACATTACTTGTGAGGAAGTCGTTTCAAGCATGGTGCTGATATGAATGAACTCTTATTGAAAAGGGCCCACATTTCAAGGGATGTTTCCAAGCTTGTGACAATTGTTGCCAATTATGCTTTTGGATTCTCATTCATGACATGAATTTCTCATTTGGAAGGTGAAGAGGTGTTTGGTTTTGCTAAGCGTAGCGCCAATTGTTTACCAAGGGTAGATGATGAGTCCCATAGGCCTAACTATGTAAATTTTTTCTTGTCCATGTGTGGCCATTCTCACATGTCAACCCAACACTATCAAAGATTTGCATGTCCATGGGTTGCCGCATGTTCCACAAAGTATGTATCTTATATTTTCTCAAGGTGGGATAAAGGTTAGTGAAATTATGTGTGGGGATGGCTCTAACAAAATGATTGGTGCTCTCTTAGCTCTACAATGCAATGTTATGTGTTGTAAACAAATATAGGTGTCAAGTGCTAGGTGTTCACAACTGAGACCCCAACTCCATGTTATTTTGGTTTTTGGGTCCAATTTCAATTTGGAGCTCTCGAGCACCATAAGGACTAGTTTTGTTTAGATAATTTCAACTCTTGTGTGGGTGGGTTTGTGTGAAAGTACATTATTGCTAGGTTGCACCTATCGATTGTATGGCTGGTTCAACATGGCTGGGTTTTTGTTTGATTTTGAAAGTAGGAACAACCTTCAAAGTTTATTTAAAGGTGAACCTTCCACTACAAACAATCGCCAAGTTCTTTCAACATGCACATAAAATGTAATTAAACACGTAGATGCAAGTAGTTGGCCCACATTTCATTGTGCCAAGAAGGTGAAAAGGCCTTCAATGTTTAAATTAACACAACAACACACCAACAACTGGGAGGTCAATAAATTGTTTAGTCTTGGGATTGTTCTGCCCCTTTTATATATCTAGCTTCTTGGGTATGGATGAATTTACAACATATTCTCCAACCAATACAAAAGGCATATATTTGCATATATTTCATTGTCATGTCAATAGCTTTTCTTGGGCAGACGTGAAACATGGGTGCAATGGAAGCACATGTATCATATCCGACAAAACATAATGTATTGTGGGCAAATTGAAGAGTTCATTCATTATCCCATGTGGTGTTGGGACAAGGTTTAACATTTGTTAGCACGTGGTAAAACATGTGAAAGCCAATGATATTATAATAAAATTAGATTTGCTTCAATTTTTGTAGTGCCTATTTCATTTTCACTACATAGTCCAATATGTGTATACAACTATAATTGGCCATGCTAATGTTAGTAGAAAAGTTCAAAGGATGAAGTAGGAAAAAATAATTTCACGGTGTAATGAAAATCATTTATGAAATATCTTATAGTGTTATCATCCTTGGATGGGCTAATCATTTTTGTTATGGTGAATGCTTCAAAGGTGGTATTTAATATTCAAAAGCCCCCCATGTTTACGCTACAATTCAAAACCACCATCTTAACAAACAAATACCTCCCCCAAAAAAAAGTTTGTGTGTCTTGAAACTAAACCTTTGTCCATGTGGTAGAATATTTTGCACATTAGCAAGGAATTCTTTGCTATGTCGTAAAAAGTACAATCACACGGCATGCAAAGATTCGTAAAATATTTGATGATGTGACATGGAATATGTTATAAAGATTTTTAGTTGCTCACTTGAGTCCATTCACCCACTCACCACTCACTGTTGTTACTGACTTGCTAATGTCATTGGTCCAATGCCAAAATCTAAGATCGACCTTTCATTTTGTTATGATGTTGAACAATTCTTGACACCCAACCAAAAATTCTTGAATCTTGATTTTTAGCTCTATGAGCTTTTGTTTTTGAAAAAATTAAACAAAACAATGAAACTACAAGAATTACAACAATTGAAAATTGGATAGTGACATTGGAAACCCTAAATTGTGAAACTAAAACTTACATGTATAATGGCATATTGGAGATTGTTTAGAATCTATATTGAAGTTGGTTGTACTGATAACTTACAAGTTCAACATAAAAGCTTGCAAGGTGAGCCAATTCGAAAGTCCAACAATTTTTGTTGGAGCTTGGCCATAGACAATAATATGGACTTTGGATTCTAAAGTTGAATCCCTTCATTAATCTACATTGCAAGATCTTGTACACCATATATTGACTCTAATGTTCCCCAATGCCCATTGCCACATAGTCCATAAATCCCAAGTTACAAGATTAAACCATAAGCTTTCAAAATTTATTCAATTGCCAAAAACAAATTTACACAATGCAAGCAATTACGTCACTAGTCCTTTACATGGAAAATCCTTATCCACATAAAGTGCTAGTGAATTTTAGGTATACCAATATCGCCTACTATTGACAAAATTTTAGGTTTACATAGATTGCATGTTGTTGGTGACTTGTTTTCAAATGTAGAAATAACTATGGTGAAAAATTCAGTAGTAGAGTTTGCAATCCCGTTGAACTAGTGGCTAGACATGGGAGACAAGGTGGTGATGTAGAGGTTTAGGGTTTAAGGATGGTGGCAATGTTGCCATTTGGTGGTAGTAGGATTAGGCGATTTGGGCTAGATTGTGACCCTCATTTGATAATGAAAGTGTTGTAGACCCTAATATGGAGTTGCTTGTTTGCAATCTTTCACAAAAATAAAATAAAAATCATCACTCCTTAGACCACAATGGATGATCACAAAATTGCACTTTGCAAGGTCCAAGAATTAAAGGGTTAATTCTTTTGGCTTTCAAAAATTGGATTAAACAAGAATCTCAAGGCCTTGCTCATCAAAGGGCCATGATGTTTAGTGCAATAGAAGGCAATGGTAGGAGGTTTCAAATAAAATGGAATGCAATATTTCTTTTGCACACAGAAAAATGATGTCACCAATTTTGTGTGATGATGGACCTAATTATATTTGTATGATTTTCAAATTGTAACTATGTACACTACACCCATGAGTATGAATTCAAAATTTGAAAGAGGCAAAAATATGAGTATCTGAACCATTTGCATATTGCGTGTGTGCAAGTTGAATATTGCTTAGAATAAGTATTAGGATGGGTGCCAACATGAACCATCTGCTTGTGAACATTGTAGTGAGTGGCCTAATGCTAAAATTGAACTATAGACTATAGACACTTGAAAAGATTATAATTGTTGAATTTATTTGGTGGCAAATTGGTAATGGCATATCAAAGTTCCCTGGTCACTCTCCGAGATTTGATTGGATTTATTGTTGGATGTTAGATTGGATTATTTACACTAGAGACAATTACCACTTTGTAAGTGATAGTCAAATGGAATCCATAGATAATAGGATTTAAACTAACTAAAGCTAGGGCATCAGCCAAAATAATTTTGATCACCTCAACCTACAACATCCTCAACATATCAACTCTAGCAAGTATCAAGATGAACCCATTTATGGGCTTAACCTATTGTTGAAAATACATTAAATCACCATGTATATACTATATGATGGTTGGCCAAGATCTAAGGGTGGTCATTAGGTGAAGAAACAATTGGAGGTAGCCATGAGTCCTAGCCATTGTTGGGAAGGGATAGGCTGGAACCCTAATCTAGTATCAAAGAACCGACTAGACTGGTATGACCTGAGGCAATACCATCCTTGTACCAATACCTGTCCAGTGCCTGGCAGGGACAAGGGACCTGAGGAAACCTCAGGGTTATGCTGGAAGGGGAGATCCACCTATTTTTCTATGTTCCTGCATTTCCATGGAGGAAAGAAACAGAGATGTTTATTGGCTTTGCCTACCAAGGAAAGGATATTGTGTTTAGATTCATTATAGAGTATAATAGCTAATAAGGGTAGGTCTATATTTAAATGAGGATTTTTGAAAGATGATATTTTGGCTTGTGTTGAAACTTGAGATTAGTTATAGAGTTATGATATCTTGAAGGATTTCGGTTTCTTTTAAAGGGTTTTTGCATGCTGAAACATTTGAATTTCCATAATTCTTCTTTTGCTTTTAGATACTTTTTAATGTAAAATGGCAAGGTCACAGTGTGCCACACCCCTTGTTCTCATTTGAGAGAGGAGGTTCCTGTAGTTGTGGGTTCTCCTAAGAACACCCTCAGGCTCATGCGTGGCTGGCCCTCCCTCAAGAGAACCCACTCAGAAAGGAACCTCCACCCCCCTCCCTCCCTCCCTTCCTCCCACAACTAAGTCCTAACCGCTTGCACTCTTGGTTTGATACACCCAGCATGTCACCATGTCAACAACCAAAAAAATGTTAGTCTGACAATATTGTTCCCTTCTGAATCATTTCCGAGCACATGGAGGAAGAACAGGCGACTGTGTTCTCCCCTCCAGACCTCTTGGATGGTGTGGTGGGGTGGAGTGGAGTGGTGGGGGAGAGTCTGGGGACATATATGTGTGTGAGTCTTGATAAGATCAGGACACTTTGAAAAAGTGGGCAGTTTTTTCTTAGTTTAAAATGTGATGAATACATTAATAAAACAGCAATGGGCGTAGTTTAATGGCAGACTATATGTCTCTCTTCCTCTTCTCAATTACACTAAAGTCAAGCTTACATTGCAAGATGAAGGTAGTTGGGAAATGGGCGTAGTTTAATGGCAGACTATATGTCTCTCTTCCTCTTCTCAATTACACTAAAGTCAAGCTTACATTGCAAGATGAAGGTAGTTGAGAAATTTACCACGAGAGCGCGACTAGCTCAGCTCTCTCCCTTCTTTGCTTCTTGCAGGCTGCACGGCTATTGGCCTTTCTTTGGCCTTCCCTTTTGTCTTCAGGGTGATGGTTCCTGCCATAAATTTTCATTGAATTTTTTGTCGTTACAGAGTTGAGAAATTTTATTGTAGGTTATTCTTGCTTGCTCTGAGTTGGGGGAGGGGGGGAGGGGGAAGGGGGCTGAGAGTGAACCAATATCTAGAAGTGTGCCATGATGGATGAAGTGTCAATGAACAGAAAACATTTTTGATTAAGTTTCTAGTTCCCTGGCTGGTCAGGGTTTTTCAGTCATTGTTTTTACTACATACCTACTAGCATCCCATTAGCCTTAAACCCTAACCCTACACACTAACCATCTAGTAGTCATTTATTATCTAACCTACCAACCTACAAGATCTATTTTTAGAGGATAGGTCACCAAGGTGAATTCCTATGTCAAGTTTGCTTGGGTTTCATCCAAAAGTGAGTCATAATGGGCTTCCAATGGATGGTGCACTATTATTGACTATCCCTTCTCTATATCCAGTCGCCCTAACCGTGTTGGTTAAGGTGACTTGATCTAGAGTTGTTCACAGGTATTTTAGTCTAACCCTTCCTTGGTCAACAGATCAAAGAATACATACCTTATCTATAAGGTAGGTTTGGCACTATTTCACCTAAAAATATAATAAAGTGGGGCCAGTTAGGTTTGACATATACCCTAAATTTTATTAGGGTTAGACATTCAAGACTTGAGTTTTTTTTCTTCATTTGGCAATGTTGGGGAGTCCTAGCTTGGGTGAACAAAAGAGAGGAACAAAATTGTCACAAAAAGCACATACAGAACTTACGAGGAGGAGGTATTATTGTATCACAAGATTATCGCCTTCGAGTTTTTGTAATTTGCACATAATATTCAAGACCTTCAATTCTTGGTTTCCAAGGTCATTCTTTTAAAAAAAACTGAATAAAATTTCTTTGACAACCTTCAATATGACCAATAGGTACATGAGTCTTTGAAAAATAAAATGGGTGTACACAAACATGATCACTCTTGAGTTTTTCTGTAAGTTAGGCACACTTTCCCTTCAAATTATTCAAACAACTACGCTATTTCCATGAAGAAAGCAAACTATTAGGATTATTTTTTGAAACTCAGCTTTCCATGCAAATTCCAAATTATTTGCATGGAGAGCTGAGTTTCAATTGAATCTGGGTCAATGAATATGTCTAAAGCACTCCCCTTCAGTATGCTCCACATAAAGACATTATGTGGTGTACTCCCAATACCATTACTGTATTCCAATTCCAAGAAGAAACTGGCCAATTACAAGGTGATGAAATAGTTTCTCCACAGGAACAATCAAAGGCAGTAACATTTTTAAGGTGGTAAATAAGCTATGGGTCCTCTATGCAGGTAGTACAAAAGCATTGCATGCTTCTTTTATTCATTGTGTGTGCTTGGCCCAATCTATCTTTGTCTCAAAAAAGATGGATGATGTACAGACACAGTTTGGGTCCTTTTTTTTTTGCATGTTCTGGGCTGGCAATGGGCACTATGTACCCATTACAAAGCTCATATCGTGCATAATAAGATCCAAAAGTGTGTCTGGGCACCACCAAACACATCTTGGACATGCAAATGAACAATTAGAAAGAAATAGAAGCACGCGAGTATTGTGCTGCCTACCCTAGCTTATGTGATGTCTTTCGAAATGTTAATGCCTTTCCTTTCACACATTAGAGCAGATCGACATAGAGGGTTGCAAACCTCTTGATCAAGTATCCTGTAACCACGTTGAACCAAGACCTGAACTTGTTAACATGGGTGTCTAATATCTATCACACTTAAAATATTGTGCACGGTTATTTTCCCCAACCCTCAACAATGAACATGAAATATAATTGATAAGAGTACATCGATGATCAATTGAATGTCATCACATGGGTGAATCATTGTGATTAATAACCAAACTCAATTGTATTTCTTCATTAACCCTTTTTGGAGAGCATTATACATATCATGTGTATATTTCCAGGTTTACTCTAATTCACTTTTTAAAAAGCCTAACCTTCATTCAAATTGTAGTCTACATTGGGAAGTATTGATGCAGCTGCTCTTAGAGATTCTAATGAATGTTGCACTTTTGCAATGAAAACAAATGGGTCCAGTGTTAATTATTGTGTAAGGGTGGGTTGTTGTGGTTGTCTAAAGGGCACGACGATTTCCAAGCTTTTTGACACTTCCTCTAGGGGTGAGGGAGGAGGAAGCATTCAAAGAAAGTACACACAGGTTGCCAGAAGAAGTACATCAGACTCTGTTGACTCTCTAGTAGAGACTTATTGGGTTGGTGCAAAGTTTTGCAAATATAGAATTGGTCATGGTATGGGTGCGGTTGAAGTTGGTGCAAAATCCAGTCTATTTTGTACCCTCATACAAGGAGGTGAGAATACATGGATCTGTTCATGAGAAGCCTCTCTGGAGTTTCTTCTGAATGGCAGATCCTGTTGAGAAGGTAACAAAGTGCCTTCATAAGCTGCAAATCTACATGCTAGACATTTGTTATTTGTTGAGAGTACTGCAACAAAAGGTGTCCTTGTACGTCAAATGATTTCATTGAATTTTGAGTGAATTCACTGACGATTGTTATAGTGAACAGGGACCAATGAAAAAACAGTGAATTATGAATGGGAATTAGTAAACTGCACCCACATTTTGTAATAGTGGAGTAAGAATATTTTAGAATAGCAGTCTCAATTTTAGTTTTATGGGTGGGGTTGAAAAACATAAACAACTAAATTTGGATGTGAGAAATATTTTTGCAGGGTCACATACTCAGCACCGCTGAAATAATGCTCTAAGAGAGTGAACCCCATTGGGTAAAACCAAAATGTTGTTGTCTGGTAATGATGCTATGTAAAATGTGTCATGTTCCTTTTGTAGAGAATTCAGGGATTTCTTCTGTGGAAAATAAGAAAATTTTATCATTGTAATTCAAAATTTCTCAAGTGCCACATCTTTCACACATGCCTTCCATATCCAAATTCCTTAAGGTTGCCAACCTTGATCAAGAACCAATTGGTGTTGGAGTGCCCCTCTCAGGTCTTAGAGCGATATTTGACAAGAATATAAATTGCCAAGGGTTTAAGAAATTGCAACAAAATTTTGAGACTAACTTGAGTTAAATAATAATAATTTTACGACTATGGTAATCTCGAAGTTACCAGATTTGGCTTATTTGGAGATATATTCCTTGTCATGGGCTATCACAAGTCTCTTGACTAACAAATGTTGGTAGGTTGTTGATTTTAGGCGAGTTTAGGTCTAAGTTCTAAATCAAATTCTAAAATATTTAGACCAAAGGGGCAATGTTTTGCCAAAACCATCATTGGATGGGACCAAGCAATTGATTTATTTTAAGAAAAAGAATTAGAACCTAAACCGCGGGTGCTTTCTTCTTTGAAACATGTTAGGTTCCCTTGGTAGGTAAGTACAACTTTTAAATTAAAAAAAACAAAAAACCTAACTTTTACTGTTCATGTAAGTAGTTAGTTTTAATTAGTAGTACATAATTAATATTACTTCATCTCTATCTTAGATTAGTTGAACAAATTAATACTACACCATTACTACTCAGTTGTGAATGAACCTCAAGTGAGTTAATATTTGTTTTCACCTTGGTAACAAATTCTGTAAGAAATAGGTCTCATATATAAGTAGGTAGGAAAATAGGTAACTATTAGGTAAGTAGACAGTTTATACATATGTAACGGCTGTTTTTACTACCTATTAACAATAATAGAAGGTAGGTAATGAGTTCTTAGAAGGTAGGTAGGAAAAAAAGAAGCAACTGAGCTAACCACTATGGTTAGCTAGGCAACTGGAACCCAACAGAAAATTGTTTCCTGACCACTTATCATTCATCCTTCATGGTGCATTGGTGGGTGCTGATTCAGCTTGGCCAAGTTGGACCTGTTCTTAAATCACACCAAGCTCTAGTTTTGTTAAGAAAAGATGAGAACTAGGGGCTAAAACATGGCAAAATTATTTCACTAAGGGATACTTTCTGTTTTTTTAAAAAAGTATTCATAAATTTATCTTTAAAATATTGAATTTATAAATATTATTTATTTCAATGATCCATGAGAGGGAGTTCTTTGATTGTCTTAATTGTGTAGTATTGAAAAATCACATGTTTTAACATGCATTTGAAAAAAATGTGAATGTAGGAAACTACTCGTCACAATTCTACAACCACGACAGATGCCAGACCTCATCCTTTTGCTGCAATGCCTCCTTTCCCCCATCTTCTAATACTTCCAAAATGGAGAAAGCGACAGATATTCCAGCGGGCTCCAGCCATTCAGCCAAAAGCTGATGTGATCGTCCCAAAACCCTAAAAATTAGGGTTTTTGTTCACACCACACTTCACAAAGTAGGCACATCCCTTTTACCACAAATTTCAGGTCACACATCATGTGACCTTTGGAAGTTTGGAGATCAAGCATCATTCATGTTAGTAGTTAGTATCCATAGAGAGGTGAGAATCCAATTTATGATGCCAATTGGCATGTCCACCACGTTGCAATGATGTGATCAGCCCACCTTCTTCATATTCTATGATGATATCATATTTATTAACAAACCTGAAAAATAAGAGAGAAAGGGGGGACATGTATGTAACCTATTGTGATTGCAATAAAATGGGTTGTAATTTACAATACTCTATTTTGGAGTGAAAGAAAGTTCCAAGTAGTGATACTTCATTAGTGCAAAGAAGTCTTCACTTTGAGATGTCTGAGATGTGGTACATACAACTTTGGGTAGAAGCATACGCCATTGTTTTCTGGGAAATTCCCACAGTAGGTAGTATTGGGCAAAGGCTAGATTGAGGTTCTATGAGGGTACATGCATATGCTATTGATGTGGAGCATATGAGTACAGGCTTCAGATTCACCTATGACCATAAATTCGAATTCAGCTGATCAGCCAAGCATTCTTCACAACTTGTGCAGTCAAAGATATCATTGCACAATTGAGAAAGCTACTGACTTATACGTCAGCAAGCTAACTGTGACAACAATCATATTCATTTCCTTCTGCAACTGGTGATCACAACACTGCCAAATCTTCTCTTCCTGGCATATGGATGGATTCTCCTCCCTTTACTGTTGTATCACAAGCAATCGTGTGTTTTATGGCTTAGTTTGGTTCTCTGTTGTGTAGTAGTAACGAGTTGACAACCCTTGGACTTGCATATGTACTGTTGTATGCGATTGTCAAGAATCTTAGAACCAACAAGAGTGGAAGTGGAAACCAACAAATTTGAATGCAGCAGCCTATCCTTCAGCAAAGGGAAAGAAGTGGGTGAAGAGAGAGAGAAGGTGATTTTGCAACAAAGTTCAAGCAAGCAATTTGGATCCATATCCATTTTGCATCTGGTTCCAGTAGCCCTTTTCTTTGGTTCAAGTACAACCTGTTTGGATAAAGAGATCTGAAGGAGGTAAATTTTGCATCCATGGATCTTGGAATGTGGGACAAGCAAGATTTGATAGCTTGCCATCTTCCACGCAGGTCTCTGGGAGCTTGAAATGGGAATGTATGACAAAGGCACGTTAGTGGACTATGGAGGGAATCATGCTGAGTCTTTCCATTGTTGTTGATCTTGTGACAGAAACTCAGCATGTTGATTAATGTATGATATTGACCTCCACCCACAGGCAGGCGCTCATAAAGGTTAGTAGGAATGTTATGGTAGTTGGCAACTGCATACATGTTGCTTCTTGCTGCTGAAAGTTACTGAAATTGCAGTTGACTGTTACTAATGTTTTATGTCAATGGGATGTTATGGTACCTATTCATCAACTCACATGTTTTTTTTGCAGTTGAAGGTCACTGAATATGTGTAGGATTGTCACAGTTATTCAAGCAGCTCATGTCTTTTTTTGTTTAAAGGTCAGGTCTTCTTTTCCTTTCTCTTTGTTATTCACTGATATGTTGTTGGATCTGAAATCCCATTTTTATTTTTCCTTTGGTCACCTTTCAATTCTATTGAGATTGACTTGAGGAGTTCATGGTGGAGAATAATGGAGTTGAAAATACCACACACCCTGCTTGGGAAGAGGATGCATCATGTATGAGCACTTCTCCAATTTCAGACAGATTCCTCCTCTTGTCACAGAATCTGTAGATTTTTTTTTTCTGTCAGTACCTGCGCGGTACCCTCAAGCACCTGTGTATGGTTTCAAGAAGAAAGTGAGATGTAACGCAAAAGCTGACTGGAACTAAATCCATGTTGTTCATGGGTTTTAAGTAATTTGAACCATAGACATTTGGGTGGGTATTGTCACCCAGAGCAGATAGAGTGAAATGGGTGTAAAAGTTGTATCCAGTAAAATAAAGAACTTCCATCCATTCTATCATAGTCATAACTTGAGAAGTGCACTCTCTCATTTGCTCTTCCTTTGGGCATACATGGCCAATTATGCAGTAGACATACACTAATTTTAGTCTTCTACACTCTGGCCCTTGACTCCATCATAAATCTACTAGGGTCTTGGAGGTAGTAGGAGAAAGATCACTGAAATGAGGTTCATAACTTGATCAATCCAAACTTGAACCCTAAAGTGGTGGGGAAAACAACTCTAAGCTAACAGTGCTGAGGTATTTCTGTTCACCTATTCCTGGCCTATTTAGAACTTTTGTGTTCTGTTCACATGACTGCTTGCCTGTGTCAGATTGTCAACTGACCTAGGTCTTTGGTGTCTTACCCACAGATACTTTCAAGAGGGTTTTCCAATGAGAGCCCACTGATAGTCCTCATCAAGAGCCAAAACCTAGTAATCTCCAGTCACGGGAATCAGAGGCAAGAAAGGGCGAACATAGAATCTGACTTTGAACTTTGCATCTGCACTGGAGGGATCTGCTTTCCATGCTTTGCCATGAATGTAGCTCCTCTTCCCCTTCACCCAAGTCTCATTCAACAGACTGATAGTTTGTTAATCCAGTTTCAAACCATACGTTGCTTGAGTGTTGGTGCCATTCTTGGGTTGAAAATTTGATGGCATTGATGCTATCTCATACAACCTTCCAAGTCATCACAGAGGGTGTATTCTCCTAACTCCTTGTTTTGGGCCTCTTTTTCTACATGCATATGGAGGTGGTAGGGTGGCTGTGAGGTGAAAAATACCATCTTGCTGGATGTGGTCAGATAAACCAAAGCATTCTGGGTAATTGGTTTTTATAACTTAGGGCTGATGTCTAAGGTCTGAAGTATTTTGTTGTTAGGCAACTATCTTGAAGAAGATCTTTGAAAAGCTCTGTCATTCTTGTTATAATGATTGTGCTCCTCACATTTTATTGACTCTAGATTTACTATTACTGATGTCCATTGTGTAATCATCTATTCCCTTACTGGCTAGGGTGCAGACTTGTTTGTCACTGTGCAGATTTATTTCTTTGGTGCAGGGACACTGCCCAATGTCTTCAGTGTACTGCCATATTCATCAACAGCACCAGTACTAGGTACCAGTCATGCAATCTATGGTGCAATGGCGTTAGGGCCTCGGTGGTAAACTTATGGAGCAAATCAGTCCCTGACAACTATGATGAGGCATATGGATTTATGTGTTGAGATATGTTGCACTTGCGACTGGTAACAAATATTTTCAGGAACTTTGTCTTTGATAGTCATCATTGATGTAGGCTATAACAGCGGCTTAGTTATTCAGCTAGTTCTGAGGTTCTGCCAACTTCTTGCTACAATTCCTGAATTCAGCTCCAGCAAGGACAATTGAGTGCCTCTCAAAGTCTCTCCCCATTTGTTTTCAGATTCCTGCCTAGTATTGGTGATCAGTATGAACGGTGACATGTGATTTCTTTTCCTCAAAGGACAAAATGGCAAGATCAAATCCAAATCCCTACACACACAGAGATAGGAACTGTATGGAAGAGCACATGCCTTTAGGTTTAAACTAACCATGGATCTTTGAATTAAAGCTTATGCCTTGTAACAAACCATCTATAGTTTCTTTGTAACATATTGGGAGGTCAGCAAAGCTAGTTTTGATTGACAGGTCTTCAAAGCCAATGGGAGCATGAGGAGCATCTTGTACATTCCATGATAACACCATATTTGCCAGATGTGAGATTCTGCATCTTCACTTGATACGAGTTCCCAGTACCACTTTTACGGGTACAAAACAGAAGTAAGCAAAAGTTTGTGATCTTTCTATCAACAGTTTTGTTCTTATGTCTGTTCACCATTCCCATCTTTCCAATAAGAGAATACTTGCTCAAGCATGATTATGTTCATCAATGCTGTAGGAAGTTTGAACCTATGTTGATAAGGTTTGATTATTATAGATGTACGATACTCACCTGGGTACCCAAACAAACTTGAAAAATGGGTGGCAGAGTTGGTGCAAAATCTGTACCACTTCTGGTCTCACCAAATCAAGGGAACATGTGCATGTGCACATACATGCACATAGATTGTTATGAAATTCCACATTAGCCTTGAGGAGTAAGAAGAAATGTGAGGACGGAGGCACATCTTGAGGGTGTTTTAGACACAGGCAATTGGCAATTTTCTTGTTGGTTTGTTTGCTTTCTGCCTGGATACTCCGAAGGAATGTAAACAAGAACGCACGTAATGGTGCTCTTCATGTATCAAGCACTTCCATTCTGGAACATCTGGAATTTGAAATTGGTAATTACTATAGGTTTCGTAGAAACTAGAACAGTTTGGGGGCATGGCTGATGATGGTGGTGGCAGGATATCAGTGGAGTTGTTCCAAAACCTCCGTTGCATCGAGGGTTCTACTACTACTACTATTGAGTTATTGTCATCTGAAATGGCTGCTGCAAAATCAAAGGTTCTTCCACTGTTACAAGAGCAGTTGTTGCATATACAAAGGTATAAGAGTAACTGTCATCTAGAGGTAGAGAGAATTGCATACATCTCCTGAACTCTTGATGGAAGAGAATAACAAAACAAAAAAGGAAACCTTCCTGCTGCACCTGGTAAGTAAAGAAATCTTTCTTCTCATGTTCACTGATTGTATCCAACTAAAGCAAGAAAGCCATCCTAAAGTAAGGATAGTCTTAGGGTTAAGGTTTGAAGAGTTTCAGACAAGCACCAAATAGAGAATTTCAAAATCAAAAATTCGAAAACGAAGTGATTTTTGAGAGTTTCAGTTTGAGCCAAAAAGTGAAAACCGAGAAAAGAAAAAAAAAAGAGTTGAAAATCATCAGATTTTCATATTTGGTTTTGTGTATGTATGTAGCCAAAAATATGGAAGGATGATTAAAGATTTGTACTTCATATAACTTGTAGAGAGTCAGTTAACTGCATGTAATTATTTTATTGTAATGTAGAGAACTTGTCTTTGGGCATGTACTACATATGGAGCTTACAATATGCAGGTCAGCGGCAGCAAGCAACTCCAAAGAAACATGGAAGCCAACGAGGCTCAAAAACCTGAACTAATCTACAGACATTAAGTTAGCCACTTAGCAAAATTATGGCCACTGACATCACCATGTTTAAATTATTGAGTAGCATATTTAGAAATTATCATATATGTAATTAGCAATTATTGCTCACGGGCTGAGCTGCTGCTCCGGCATGCTGCATTGATATATTGCAACTTTTCTACCCACCTGGAACGCTCTGACCTGCAGTCCAACAAAACCCACCGAGATAAATTTAATTAGTCCTTGAACACCTACTCCAAATGATCAGCACAGAATAATTAACTCAGGTTACAGAGTTCTAAACAACTCTAGTTCTCTTGCTTTTTAATTCATTGAAGTTCTAGATACAGCAAACGACTCAAGTTCCTACAGGCTGAGAATAACCAAGCAAGAAGCTATAATTATGTTGAGAAATATATTGTGTGCATTCTTCATGCGCAGCAGCCCTCTCTCAATATTTAGCACATCCAGCGTATACTGTTTAGTTTCTCCCACATCCCCACCCATGAACCTGAAAAGATCGACTGTACAAAGTGAGAGACTGTGTAACTCTCACCACCTCAGACAACACTATAGTTGGCCGATGAGAAACAGTCATTTCCTGTTACAGGTGCCCTTGCAGGGCACTACCAACCTGTGTATTCTTAGGAGCCCAAAAGAAGATTCACAATGGTTTTTTTTTGTTTTTAAAATAACCTTCGCACAAAATGTACTGTAAAGGCCATTCACTGCTGCCCCTCAGTGTTTTTTTGTCTTGGCGAACAGGGGCAAAATTTCACCCTCCTCCAGGGAGGCGCAACTACCACAACAGGAGTGTTTAACTCCGATTTGCTAGACACTGCTCCACCCATAAATAATAAACCAAGACTGTTGTACAAAACCTACTCATAGCAAATCACCTGGATCAATTAATATATTTGATCAATCAAGACGTGGTGTTAGACTGCGCACTAGTTTTTGTCAGCCTCATATATATTGAGCAAAAAAGAACGTTGCGCAAAAGCCATTTTGCTGAGCCTGTGTTGCAAGTTTCTACTGATATTCATCCAAAACATGTTGTGTAGCGTGCCTGTGGAGATGCTCTAATAAGAGCGCTTATAATTAGAGGGGGACTTTCAAAGTTCATCAGTTTGGATTTCATGGTGATGTAGCAACTAGCTTGCAAAGACTTTATTTGATTTTTCCATGCAAATATATAATATATTATATGCAAGTTCATCTAGAAATATAATATACAGTACCGTCGCACTGAGCTCCGGGAGGGACAGCAAGGCCACATCGTTGTGGAATTCCTATGGCCACTGGGAACTGCACACCGAATTCCTTGGCTGTTTGCGAAATCACCAACGAACACAGACACGAGACGCCCGTGGGTCCGCTCCCCAACGATGCTATGGAAGAGCAACAGGCCACTGAAGGTATCGTGGCTTGTTTGGCTGCATCAATGCACGGCTCTAAAGCTGTTATGTCACATGCTGCTGCTGTGGACAGCTTGTGATCGTCGTCCTGTACTTCCTGCATCCCCAGTCCCAGTCCCAGGAGCAAGCTCAAGCTCATTAGACCAACAACACCTATCTGCACAACTGCAGTCGACAACTTATAATACTTCCCCATTTCGACTCTTGCAGCTCAAGCAGCTCCTCTCACACACACGCAACTCAAGGCTCTCACAGCTCAAACACTCAAGCTGATCTCACATCTCTTGATCCTGTTATATAACGTACCTATAGACCAACCGACCGCTCTAGTTTATTGATCTTGATCTATCTATTGATCATCAATCGTGACATCACATTTATAGTACTGATGCAGTCAAAAACATTTCTACAGGTAATTTGAAGCTTGATCAAGAGCACTGCAGTTCAAGCTTTGCTCCGGAAATCAGTGAAAATTATCAGCCATGATCAATCATGTTTAAACTGGATCTACATCACTGTATGAAGCTTCTTGCATCAGGTTTCAAGAGCAGTAGTTAGAGCAGCTCCACCCATACGCAGTATGTATGTGGCTCTTCAAAAGAAAATTGGATGCAGGAAAGTCAAAACATGGTGGTTTGGCTTAGCAAAATGGTTTTGACCTAGCATTTTTACACAGGATGTGTGGAGGTTGGTCAAAGGCATGTGAGCAAACCCTAACACCTGCTCTTCGTTGGCTAGATAGTTTGATTGGTCAAGGTGGGCAGGGTTTTTTTTAAAAATTCATGAGGTAGGGTGGATTGGCGATCGTCCACAAGAGGATTTAGCCAAATCTGGCTACATTTCAGAGAGAAAAGTAGAAATTTATTGAAACCCTGCTATGTACTAGCGAGTTGCAAGAACTATAGTCTTAAAATGGCAATTTCAACTCTATTTTCCTCGAAAATGTGGCAAATTTGGTGGATTTTATCTCACAAAATCCTTTTGTAAAAGTCACAGGCCCTTTTTATTTGTAGGCGAAATTTCGCCTGTAAAGAAAACGCTGAAGGTGGGCAGTAGTCTCCTACCTACCTATTTACAGTCCCAATTTTGTTTTGATGGGTGGGGTTGGAAAAAATAAAATTATAACTAAACTTGGATGTGAGAAATATGTTTGCAGGGTCACGTATATATACTGAGCACCGTGGGAGATGCTCTGATACATGTTCAAGCTTTGAAGAGCACTGCAAAGAGCTTTGAAGTTTCCAGTAGCTGCGTGTTAAGTGATGAAATCAGCCATGGTGATCTGCAATGGTTTGAACTGGAGCTATATCACATCAGGAGCTTGTTGCACGTTTCCATATATGGATCCTAGCTGATATGCAGATCAATCTGCATTGTATACTTTCGGTGATGATCGGTTGCACCAAAAAAAGATTAGAACTGCAGATTGTAACATGATCTTGTAGTGAAATTCTTCAATTGAAAAATTAGATATGCAGTCTCTTCAATATCAATGTAGGTGTTGGTCAGCTGCTATCAGCAGCAGCAGATGCATAAATGTCTTAAGGTACATTTATAATCAGGATAGCATAACAGGAACTAGGAACACCGAAGCACTAGTTATTAGTCAGAGAAAATTTGATCAGTTGCAAGGGAAATTAGTTACAGCTTTGTGTTTATACCTATTTGAATTCTTTAGTTGAACTCCCCTCCCCATTCATATTTTGAGAATCACAAAATTTGGCTAAATATTCTTATGGATGATTGCCACTTAAGCAACATCACAAAATTGAAAAAAAAAAAAAAACTGCTCTACACTTTACAATGTTTACAGCATTCCACTATATATTATTATACATCTTTGATGCTAGTTTCTGGATGTAATTTGAAGACTTTTAATTTACTTGAACATTTTCTGGATTGATAGTGATGATCGGCAGTGAAGTGATGTTTGGCACTTCTTTGCCAAATATCTATTTATTTTAAAAAACAAGGTTAGGCAGCTTCAAATTGAATTTTCCGGAATTCAACAGTTGTAATAGTAATCCAATGGTTAGGACGTTGGGACAGTAATGTGCTCATACTTTCGCATCAAGTTGGGAGTTGATCCTCAACAAGTTGAACAAATGTCAATTAAAATATTACCTTTTCTTCAGCTAGACCTTTTGCAAATTATTTTATGTCAAACAACATCAGTTGTTGTAGGTAAGGTGTGTCTCTTCAATTGAGAGGTAGTTTGGGAACTTATGTGCAATATTTTGGAGTCTGGTGAAATTGACTTTGACATCATACCAACAACAGTACTGATATATATATTATTGTCCCCAGCAGCTTGTTGATGATCACATTTTTTTCTCTATGGCTTTTTGCTTTCCTTTTCTAGCTTCTTGTTGGAGTTGTACCACCATTTAATGTCACCAAATCATTTGAAGCTCAATGCTGTGTGTTGCTTTCAGTAGCTGTGTGTGTGTCTTCTTCTGCAAGGATTACAGGATAGTGGTGTGTAGTTTTCACCAACACATCACCAACACCCACTACCCATTATCATCAGCACATCACTGTGGATGGTCTTACGTACTAGATGAGGGGCTACCCAGCCTATTCCGGTTCCCAGCAAGCCCTTATCTAGAGCCTGTTAGTGGAAGCTCATGGGTGTGATGGGTGCCAGAATTAGGAGTACTCGATCCAACATGTTTTTTTTTGGGGTGGCGAATTTTCGCCATGTTAGAGTTATCCGCAATGTCAGCATCTTTGGCCCTGCTTTCACCCCTATCCCCTCGTTCAGTGGTATTCACAAAGTAATGAAAATTTATTAAATCTCAGTATGAAATGCTGAAATTCAGCATTTAATGCACAAGGTTCAAGAATAATTATAGTAGTTGTACAGGTAGGAGTAGTGAAAATATATGTAGCAGCAGTGGATGCGCTCAACAAAAAGGAAAGACTGGATGAAAGTCAATTTACCACCAAAATTTTTATTTTTAGTTACGCATTTGATGCCCTATTATGCTGAAACTGCCTGTTCTTGCCCCTTATTTGTGAAACTTTATGGATAACTCTTATGGGAAAAGAAAAGGGCCCAGCAACATTAACAATGTTTTTTTTTAAAAATAATGAAATAAAATTTCCAGCTTTCAAAATGAAAATGAAAATCGCCATTCTCGCTCCAGAAGATAGTCACAATACAGAATTTTTTTAAAAAAAATTACTGTCAGATTTGGCTAAACCTTAATCATTGCTCGTCCAGCAACACCACGAAACTGGATCAATATGTTAATATCAATTAAAATCTTAATATGCTGACTTCGATCAGGGGGTATTTTTTTCCAACTAGGTCCATTGGTGAGGATCCTCAGCTTTAGTTAGCATTAAATGGTAACTCTGTTAGGTGGGCCTTACCATTTTTAAAAAAGTGCTCCTACAAGTGGCGACCTGGGAAGTTCCTAGGTCCAGATGTGGCTATTTTATTTATTTTTATTTCCAAAAATGACGAAAATTTCCCTATAACTCAGAAGTTTTTTCATTTTCTAAAAATAAAAACTCAACAAGTTTGTGAAATTTGGCCACCCAAAAAAAAAAACCAACCACCTATATCAACTACATGCCTAAACTCCAAAGAGAAAAAAAAAAACTTGCACGTTTGAAACATGTTCCAAAAGTAATGACATGCTTAATGCTACCCCCACCTTCCCCACTTGATCCCCAAATATATTAATCATAAAATTGTTTACTTGATTTTTTTTTGAAACTAACATGTCTAACCCTAAACATCACATGACCAAAATGAGGACTTTTATGTTACATAAAGTTTCCTTTGAAATTTCAAAGGAAGGCAATCAATGATGGAACAAAATGTTGTTGCCATAGTTGTAAAGTTATTGTCATCCTTCACAAAGACAATCACAAAATGTAACAAATAAAACTTTTCAAGCAAAGATTGCAAATTGCCTAGCCATGCAAAACCCAACTGTTTCTTGCATTTGAAATAGTTACCAATAGTAGCACATACATGTTGCCTTTGAACATGAACATAAATTGAAGCTTGGAGACACAATTGGCGCAAATGAAGAATTAGACAAAACATACAAGTTCATATTCTTTATGGGGTGTGGGCAAATAAAAGTATACAATTTGACTACCTAAACATCCACTTGTCAAATTGACAAAAGATAATTTTAAAACCCATGATTAAATCATTATACATTCAATGTTCATCAAAGGCAATATAACTCTTCACTATTCTGTATTAATATTCAATTTTCTAATTTTAAAAATAGATTTTTCAAATAAATGCAAATAATTTTGATTTTACTTAGTTTCAAATGTGTGTTAAGTATGTTCTAACAAAGAAAAAATACAAATTTTTAATGATGTACTTAATGTACAATGATCTTTATATCTTAACTTAGCAAATATCTATTTTATTATATTTATAAATAAAAAATAATTTTGAACATCATATTGATCAACCAATTCCAAAAATAATTTTATATTATTTTATATTTTTCAATTGTTGTATTTAACTTTTGAAAAACTCAATGGAATGAAACCATTGTGCATTCCATTGAGTAAATCTAACTCAAGAACCCTAACAAACATGAAAATGCATATATGGGCACCTTGAACCCTAACTATTGGATATGAATGTGCACGTACATATATAGGTAATGGAAAACTTCCTTTAACAAATATGATTAACACAATAATCCACATCTGGGAATCTTTAAAACCCTAAGAAATGGATACAAACAACAATTATTTACATAAACCTTGGGATATGACTAGAAATCAAATATTAGCTGGTATTCATTCCATGGGTTACATCCATATTTGTCAATAAATTTCTTTCATATAACTAGACAACATTGGTTTGAATTGGTATTGGGCAGTTACATTACAAGAACCATTGGTTCTGTATCTAGTTAAATATATGTTAATATAACCCATTTGAAATTGTCATAAGGCAAAGCCATTTAGTAATAATAAGTTGTTTATTTTCCCCATGGTTAGTTAATAATGCCAACAATTTTTTTCCTATACCAAATATTCAACTCTTTTGGCTTTTGTTAATTGTTGAAAATTAGATAATAATTCGATTTAATTTAAAATATTGTTTGAAACCATCATCTACATATGCTCACAAATTATTATTATGTTTTGTTGTTTGAACTTTGGAATTTTTCATTAGTGTTGTCCCTCAAGGCTTGGATTGTTTTAATGTATTTGCTTGGAATTTTGCAATCTAATTGATTGTCCTAAAGTGGATAAAAAAATGTTATGGAACTCTACCTACCAATTTTCCCTAATTCTTTTATGTTTGAGTGCAATACAGTAGCACCTTGGTGGTTTCAACACAAATTTTCACCAGTAAGAAAAAAGGCTGATGGTGTCAAACTCTTGCAAGCTTTTCTTGAAAAGGAAGATCTATGATCAAAAAGCTCAGTCACTATAATTGATGAAAAGTCTAAATTCCATACTGACTTTAGAAATAAAATTGAATCCAAGCAAAATCTTGAACATACTTTATTTAAAGGACAAAAAAGCCAAATCTGAAAATATTGCTCCATGAATGGGATTATTGCATTGAAAGAAAACACTTACTTGCCTTCAGTAGCTAAATCTTCAAGTTGAATGCCTTTGTGGGTCATTTACAATGTGTTTATCAAAATGACATTACTTTAAAATAAGATATCTATGTATATCATTGAAGATATAAACACTTAGAAAATAAGTTAATCCCACAAAAAAAATTTGACAATATTTAATGAAAATTTTCTTGGCATTTGAAAGATAAATTTTATAAAAATTTAGAAAATGAATTATTCCCACAATAAGTTTTTGAAAACATTTAATGAAAATATATTTAGCATTGAAAATTGAAGCTGGTACCCGTATCGAGTCTCTTAAAAACATTTCATACCAGCCTGGTCTGGGTATTAGGATCCAATGCTGATTTTTTGGCTCGTATGTGATATACCCGGTATGAAGATCCATATAGCCATGGTATTAAATTGCCATTATCTCAAGTACCTACCATGCGGCTATTGGTAGAAGGCTGGTATTTGCCTCAGGTTGTACTAGTCTGGTCCAGTTTCTTTTGTTTTTTTTATTTTAATAATTGCTGATGTGGCTACCATTTGACTACTCGTGATGCTAATTGTTCCACCTTTGGAAAATATTGGAGGTTTTGCAGGTGACTTTTGTTTTTAGAATGAGGATTTGATGATTTTTTTCTGGGGAGGTATAGAGTTTAAAGTGATGATTAATTTTTCTTCACCAAGGCCACATTTTGGCTAGAAGCTTTTTTCATTTGGACACTTTCTAGCTACCAGCAGGTCAATTGTGAAATAGCTTGTAAGTTATAAGTG
>Ga0116231_10003815_pt1 | contig 30937 bp, 23 predicted proteins | sample S1TSphgellanicum_2_FD_89695 | JGI IMG/M metagenome (GOLD analysis project Ga0116231, IMG submission 89695) | Host-associated microbial communities from peat moss isolated from Minnesota, USA - S1T2_Fd - Sphagnum magellanicum MG | ecosystem: Host-associated > Plants > Peat moss > Unclassified... | reverse complement strand
TCTTGTTGGACACTGTGTTAAGTGTGGCTCAAAGGACATAATACTCTTCTCAATAGGTAATAGGTCAGGTTGGGTTATTCTTCTAGAAGGAAGTATGAGGTCCTTTTCGGGTTATAGGAAATTAGAATAGTGGTCAAAGTGCTGGAGCAAACCAAGAAATTTGAAGAGTAGGCTTGTTGTTAGCCAATTTGATTGGGACTTGCCTTTTACCTCAAAAAATACATGAAGAAAAAATTTGTGTGACATTGCAAGACTAAGAATTGTTACATCACTCACTATATGTATAATTGTATAAATTTTTCAATCATCAAATTTGTAGGTGTAAATTTCTCGATAGCTGAAAATGTGGATACACTTTTTACATTTTGAATCTTGGCACAAATGTACCACTAATTGCCAAAAAATGCTATGGAGGATGAATGATAGACAGTTAATGTTGTGTGCAAACCTCATGTATTTGCTATACCAGCCTGATCTTTATAACATATGAACCACAAATTTCTGGACTAGGCCTGATTTACCACCTGTTAATCCTCAAAATCTCTGAAAAGAAGGGTATGATAAAGTTATCCCTAAAATCAGGCGATTAGGGGGCGAGAATGGTCATTTCTCCTGATAGCCTCCACTGCTGCTGCATATATTTTCAGTACTCCTACCAGTACAAGTACTATAATTACTCTCGAATCTTGTGCATTAAATGCTGAGTTTCATCAGCATTTCATACTGGGATTAAAATTTCCTTACTTTGCAGATACCACTGAAAGAGGGGATAGGGTGTGAAAGAGAGGGTGACTTTATGGATAACTTTGATATATTGGTATAGATTGGATGTATACTATTATACCAACTGTTGTATATAATGAAACTGGTATGGAAGCAAGTTCAACCAAGCTTTTATGGATGTTGCATTTTTGAATGTCATGTATGATATCCAAATGACAGGCAGAGACAAGCTTAAGCCCAAGCAGTCAATGAAAAATGCATTGAAATTAAAACAAATATACTAGAAATCCAAGAAATGCTCAAAGGCTACAAACTACTAACCAACCATTCTATACTAGGGTAGCTAGGAGGATGGCTCCTTGGTATAAATATTAAGCTTATTACTGAACTCTTATATCAAATTGTTTTGGTCCCTCCTAGTTTTTTTCAATCCCTCTACAATGGGCCAACTTGGTATTAGGCTAGGTATCTCCACAACAAATGCCTGCATGGTCTAGCCTTCTTCAATACCAATATTGATACCATTATTAATACCACATTAAAACCTATATACCAAACGAACACCGGTGCTAACCTAAGTCAAACAACATAGTTCATTTAAAAACAAACTGCCCATGTCTCTTCTCAATGCTCTTCCTACAGGGAGACAATTTTTGTCAATCTGAAGCATGTTTATCGACATTAACAATATCAAAATTAGTTAGACAAGGAAACTGAGTGATAAAAGACATAGCACGTCCAGTAACCTTGTAAAAGCCATTTCAGGAACTGAATTTTGTCTTTGTTTGACCCATTTCACTTCATGTTTGAGAAAATCTTAAGATGTTCAAATATTTAAGGTGTTTCCTAATTGGATGTTTTCACCATTTCTAGTTTCCAATACCTAGATTTAAAGTTCATTTTTTGTCTTTATTGTCACCATGTAACACGTATACATTTGAACAAAGGTCATGTCAACTAGTCAAAAAACCTTCTTCATGTTTTAATTTTGATGTGCCATGCAACCCACTATGGCACATAGATGGGTTCTCTAGGAATGTGCTTTAGAGATGTGCCTTAAGGGTTTTTCCAAGTTTGGGGCCTTCTGTTTGCATCTTGCCATCAAGAAAGGGCTTTTGCAAGACCTAAGGTCATTCACAACTTTGTGATTCCTCATTCAACAAAAAGGATAAGGTTTTGTAATTTTCCCACTTGGTTGGGAAGGACTTTTTTGTTCCTTGATTGTGGGTTTGCTTTGAAAGATGTTTTGTTATATTGGTTCATTGGTTTAAAGGCTAGGCTTGCAATGATGGTCAAATTTGTCTTTAATTTGTTCCTAGGATTATTTTTTCTACCCAAGTAGAAAAAAACTTCAGGTTGGGGTTTAAGATATATTGTATCAAACATCTAAATTCCAAAATCAAAACTTCAAGTTTTGCAATTCCAAATTAAAGTTTTATAATTCCAAATTCAAAATTCATGAATTCCATTTTTACGCAGAAGAAAAATGTCAATTTATGATTTCAATTTGCAACTATAAAACAATTGCAACCAACATTTACAACTAAAATTGTTTTAGTTGCATATGTGAAATCACACCCAACATTTAATCACAAATCATATGATTTAGCATGATGTTACCAAATGGATCATTGATGATGTATATGGTCAACATATACATGTTCATCCTTTGACCATTTGTATAACATTTGTACTTAGGTCTTGGTTTTGCAGTTATTTTTACAACTATCAAATATCCACACATTATTTTTCACACGTTTTCAATTAGGATAATTTTAAAACAATGATTTTAAATGTTAAAAAAATTCATGCCATCAAATTCCAATGACTTGTGATGGTGCCACTTCCAAAATCCACCATGTGGCATTATGTGAAAATTCTTTTTATGTTCAACCCTTGATTTTAACCATCCATTATCAGCATTCATTTTAGATGGTTTTAGATTGTGACATGTGTGCAATCAAAATTTGCCACATGGCATATGAATTATATTATTAAAAAAATCAAATGAATATTTATTTGAGTACATAGGTAAGTAGGTAAAATTAAGTAGGTAGGACATACCTACCTACTTAGGTTCCATACTTATTTATTTACTCACATAGGTAAGTAATTAGGAGTTTTGTGCATACCTATTTACCTAAGTATGTAGGAAGGTAGGTGGGCTAAAAAAATAGCCACATGTGTAAATATTGTTATTTCATTTTATCTCTTGCTTTTAGAATTAAGCTTCTTTGAATTCATCCCCAATTGTACATGGTTTTTAATGTGAAAATGTAAGAAAAGGAAACTTTTTTATATAGTTTACAAGGTGAGATTAAAAAACAAAACCTATGGGTTAAATTTTCTAATTGCACTTTAATTGCAAATTGAGTTATGACTAGAAATATTCTCCCATATGTTTTGTGTATGTTTTTTGTTTTGTAAACTATATACCTAAATAAGTACATAGGAAATGAATTAACTACCTAACTAATTTACCACCTACCTACCCATTTATAAACCTACCTATAATTCCCTATTATTCTTTAATTATTTCATTCTAGAAATAACACTCATTTCTACTTCATATTTTCAACTAACCAATCAATTAATTCATAATCAAAATTAATCAACAATACGTAATTATTTAATACAATTTAATTAATTGGTGATTATTTTGATTCTAAATTTAATCAATTACTTATAAATAATAACTTTTACAAGTTTTTACCCTTAAGCTTTTCCATCTTAGTTATCAACTTAATAAATTAATAGTTGAATGATTTTGTAATTTAATTAATTATTAAATATTAATAGATAGTGAATATTTAATATTTAATATTTAATATTTAATAATGAACTTATTAGCTTATTAATCAATAAATATCATTTAGAAAGATAATCAGTTTTAATTAATCATTAAGATGAAGTAAATAATTTAGCTCATGTATGATTAATTAATTAATATTTAATACTTCACTAACATTAGTTAGTTTAATATTTATTAACCATAACTTTTGATCAGTAATTTGAATTATCAGATAATTGATTTCATATTAAATAAATTACTAATTAAAGTATTAATTTAAAAATTAATAAATTCTAAACCGATTAAAAACATTAATTATTAGTTTTGAACTATTGAACTAATAGGAAATAAATTTATTTAATCATCAATAATGACTAGATAATTCAATTTGTAAAATTTTAATTTTTTTCCATAATTTATATGAGTATAATTTAACTAATATTTATTAGCTATTTACCATAACTCTTGATTAATAAATATGAATTTTCAGATAATTATTTGAATATTAATTAATTACTAATGAACTTATTCATTAGTTAACTTGATTAAAAGTTTGAAATGAAACTTTTATCAAATAAATTAGTAAATATTGAATATTAGATATTATAATATTTAATTTACTGAATATCAATTAGTGTTTGATTAACTTATTATCCTATTAAATAAATAATAAATAATTTCAATGAATTATTATTTCATTGTATTCATTATAATCAATTAATTATTAGTAATAATTTATCAATAATTATTAATTTATTAATCAGTAATACATAATAAATTATTAACTCATTAAGAAAACATCAAATTAGTTTTATCTGTCTATTTATTATTACATTATTTACACTATTTAATCAACTAGTTGATACTATTATTTTTACAAATAATTAATATTGGTGTAACATGAATATTATGTCATCTTAATATGACCTTGCAATTATAATTTAATTATACATTAAAAGAAACTTGATATATTTGAAAAAAAACCATAATATAAAATCAAGATGAAATTTTTTATTTAATATGTTCATAATATGTGGTTAATATGCGTTGCATATAGGTTAAATACATTTAAACATGTTAAAATAGGTTTTAGTATATGCTTCATATACACCTTGATTAAATGTTAAATATACTATTAATGTAGTTTAAAACACCTTAGTGTGCATAAAATGTATAAGCACACTAAAAGAAGTAACCAAATTACAACTAAATTTGTGATTAAATGAACATAAGGGCCTATTCTTTGATGAAAAGCCCAAGAAGTTAGTCAATATGGAAGGATGTACAATTTATTAATCCCACCATAGTTGCAAATATAGTAAAAAATTTAATAAATTATTACTAGTTGTAAAAATATAAGTTATAACACATGATTGTGAAGCACAAATAATCACATATATTTGTAAATTGGATGGTTACATAATACAAGATTTTTATGGTGTTTTCCAATTTTAATTTCACTTTCAAAATTCATAGATCCCATTTTCAAGATTTTTTCCTACTCCATTCCAAGTTCAAAATTTCATAAACCTTTTTTTCAAATAAAAAGGCATTTTTCCAATCCCAAGATCAAAATTTATAAGTCTTTCTTTTGAAATTTCTAGCAACTTGTAAAAAGAATGGACACATATCAAATCATCATCATCATCAAAGCTTCAATTAGTCCTAAAAGCAAAAAAAACAAGCAATAATTCAATTCAACAAATTTTAATTTGATTTACAAATCTAATTCACAAAAGTTAAAATTAAAAAATTACTCAATTATTGATTTTTCAAACAATTAAAACATGTGCATGGTATTAACGAAAAATATTGATGATATTTTACATCTAAACCAATTGATATGTGTCACTAATTATGTGTGTGAGGTGGGTGATTGTTTATTTGATTTTATAGTTTTTATGTTACAATATCCATACTTGTCTAATTCTTTGTGCATGAATCCCATGATTTATTTTAAATATTGTTTACAAATGCAAACACCTTTAGCTATGCATTATAGACAATCAAAGTTAAATCCAAAAAATAACATGATTTACATAATGGACAAGCTTCAATAGAAGAAGCATACTTTAGAAAAATGTCACAAAGTGCAACTCATGGTTGCCTTCGGGGAGATTTTATAACAATTTTATAAATATCCCAATATTTGCAAAGACGTATATATGTGTGGTGTATAACAAGTGCTTGAATAAAGACGAAATGTGGGGAAGAATATGATTCAACATTATTAATGCATTTAGTTTTTGGAAATCACCATTTTGAACCAATTCAAAGAATGATTTCATGTGATTTAGAAAATGGCAAGAATCAAGGCAAGGTGGAAGTAAAGGACCTACACAAGGGAGGCCAAGGTAGGGTCCCATATTTCCACACATCCCCATTCCAAGGGACTTACATTGTGTAAAAATCTACCCCTATTTTTATTCTCTTCTTGGCCCGAGGGGGGGGGGGAGGAGAAGGAAGGGAGAATTTTTTCTATTATTGTGTTGCCATAATGTTCCCAATGGTGTTCCCCAAAGGTGTTCCCAATAGCACTTCACTTGGAGGTAGCCCATCTAATGAATTGGAAAGGAAAGATGACTCTATCCCACAATTTTGTGCCCTTGCCGTTAGCCCATGCTAAAAATGGTGACAAACAATTTTGGAAATACAAGTTTTATGCAGCCAATGAGATGGTTCAACATGCACTCACGAGAGGTCCTAATGTGTTCCCATCATGTTCCCTTGGGTTCCCAAGACATTTTCAATAACACTTTAGCTTTATCCCATATGGCTTGCCCAAAGTTGAGCTCTCATGTATATAAACTTAAAAGGTGGGCCTCGTGGAACACATTTGTTTATATTTTGTGATTGGCGGTCCAAAGAGGTGCTTATATTGGGGAGTGCCCAATGCTCTAAAAACATTGGTGATGGACCAATTAATAGTTCCTTCAGAAAAAAAAGAAAAAAAAGTGTGAACACACCCATGAATTGATTAACGTGAATCATGCTACCTCCCACGAAAAGTACTAATTATTATATGAAAATTTGGGAGGTTTTTGCTTGAGGGATCTTTAGGATTTGCATTTTTGGGCTTTTTTTTTTGTTGTTTTCATCAAAAAGCTATTTTAGAGTTTTTTCTATGGACTACATAAGATGACTTTAAAGGTTTCTTTTACGTGGAATTATATATGTGGGCCTCCTCTAACTTTGTTCTTTTAAGGTTATTCATATCATATCATTTTCACTTGGGGAAGCTCCTTTGATTTTTGTTTTTGTTTGTTCCTTTAACTCTTTTTCTAATTTTTTGTTTCTTTTAATTTTTTTAAAGCTTCTCATTTCTTTTTGTTTTTCTTAAGGTTTCTTTTAGAGCTCGTTTTAGGGTTTTTTAAAAAAAAATTGGATGTTTTGAAAGGTTTCTTATAAGTTTTTTTAACGAAAAAAATGAAAAAAATCCAAAATTGATAGTTTTTTATCCAACATAGTCATAGTGTCACATAACGTCACATTCAATGAAATTTTAGGGAATTTTTCTATTTTCAAAATTGATTTTTTTAATCCAACATAGTCATAGTGTTAGATAATGCCACATTCAATGAAGTTTTTAGGAAAAAAATGAAAAAATCCAAATCTAATTGTTTTTCATCCAACATAGTCATAATGTCATCTAGTGTCACATTCAATGAAGCTTTTGGATTATTTTTCTTCAAATTTGACTATTTTTTATTCAACATAGTCCTTGTGTCACATAGTTTTCACATTCAATCTAGTTTATGGGGAAAAAAAGAAATGTTTTTAAATGCATTTGTTTAAGTTCCAACATAGGTTTACTTAAAGTAGGTGTAATTAGACTTCCAAAGTGTGGAATAGTCTTTAATAAGGATTTACAACGGTGAATAAGGTCCAAACAAGTTGTTAAACACATACTGTCTCTACCCTAACATTCAAGAATATTATTGCAAGTGTTATGTTAAATGAGATATGTAGGTCATTATTTTCTCATCATTATTTTTACCTTATTACTATTGTCAACATATTTTAGAGAAAATTTTGTTTTTACCTTTGTGATGGTATTGTGGGATGTAATTTAGGAGATTGAATGCAAAATATATGGTTTATGGTCAATCTAATAAGCTTCAACAACTTTTGATGTGCATTTTTGAGTGGGTCCTTTTGTCCATATGTGATCAATATGGGATCCATAAATTGTTGCAATTTTTTTTAAATCGAAATTCCATTGCATATTGGTTCATAAAATTTTGGAGTTCATTTGGTTGTGTTGAGTTTTGATGACCATGTCAATATTGAAAATGCCAATTATTATTATTGGAAAAGAAATTAGCATTAGATCAAAAAACTTTTGAAGGTGAATTATGAACATTAACAAGGATAATGTTGAAGGTTTCTATATTGTTATTATATGAATAGTCTTTCTTGTATTTGCATTGAATGTTGTTGCAATATACTTAGCTCCTAAAGATGTAAAAGTTTCGTGTGGTGATAAGGTTGTGAAATTGTCATATATAATCATTGTATTATTTCAACCACTTACACTAATTGTTGAATGTGTTCTTGTATCAATGTTCAAAGATGTATTATTAGATGTTAATGTGTTGAAATGTGTTTCATTGAGGCACAATATGTGAGTTGTTTTGATATTGTAATCCAAAAAAACATAAATTTCATATCTAGTATTGAGAAAATAAATTAGTACGTGTGAATTACAAAATGTATGTGGTTTGGGAACAAGTACATTTCATTGTGCAGTGGTTTGCAATCAGCGCATCTCCACAACAACATTTGGATCAAATGGAAAAAAAATATTTACAAAGGTTGTAAAAGGTTTAAAAAATAAAAATTCTCAACATGAAAAAGTGTTGTATATGTCTAACCATAAACATTAGTAGGATTAAATGCTAACCAATCAAGTATTAATCCTTGTGTTCAATGTATAGTATGTGTTACATCCAATTGAATAGGAAATTGTGTTCTTGTTATAATGTGAGAAGAATTTGAACCAATTTGAATATCTTTGGATATAGGATGTTCTATTGTTGTCCATGTAGGATGTATTTCATATTCGTACAAATGTGCATCTTTGTTCTTGTGAGTTGACCACATTTGGGATCATTAAATAATATCCATATGACTTCTTGTGAATTCAATACTTTAGTACATCCTTGAAATATTCCATATACACCATTTACAATACCATCACGTGTTGCATAATTTATCTTCACAAAGTTCAACCAACGTATTTTTCTTTACTTGAACCTTTGAATGTAATCCCACTCTAAAATTTGCATCATTTTGTAGTTGAAATGATTAAAGACATGTATCATGATGTCTATTTTATGCATGCAATATGAATACATCTCCTTCACTTTGAAGGAAAACCAATTCATTATGTTTTTTCTTTGCTATGTAATGAAATAATATTATTCATGAAATTTTAGTCAAAGATATAATATAATATAATAATGACAAAATAATTATAAACATCATTAATAATAATTTAAGAAATATGATAAGATAACTAGCTTGGATAAACTTACAATGTGGTCATAATATATTTAATAAATATCTTATATATGATTTTAATATATTCAAAATATATACATAGTGTAACCATAATATCGAGGCCATTTAATGTTAATAATAATCATTGAATACACATGTAATATGGTCATTCATATATATTGAAAGTATGCATTTGTAAATCTTAATATACTCAATTATACCTTTTAGAGTACATAAAATATAATTTATACACTCATAAAGTTGCAACTAAATTGGTCACATTTGGAACTAATGGGACATAAATTATTTTTCTTGGATGAAAACCAATCTAAATGTTGTTCACATGCAAGGATGATAACCAAAATAGTTGCAAACTAGTTGAAGTGTAATCACAAATATGACCAATGTAAGAAATAGTTGTAAAATTGTCCAAACATAGTTGCAAATGACTAATAATCGCATGTAGTTGCAAATAGACTAGTTATATTTTGGCCAATTTCTAATAGTGAATAGAGTTGTCAAGAGTGAATGCATACTATTGTGTAAGCAAAAAACTATCATAGTTTGATAGTTTTCAATATATGTCAAACTTTGATATATCATGGTGGATGTTTGCAAAACATTTTGTAACTAAAATTTCAATTAATGGTGGTTTACATCCCAATATATCATGAAATTGGAACAAATATGAACAAATAAATTATTAATTGGAGTATATTTTCATTTTGCAATAGCCTTGTCACAATGTTGCAATTGTAAAAAAAACTACAAAAGACTAGATTTAATGGTAGTTTATCTATGAAATTTTGCACATGTAAAAAAATAGCCATGAAGAAAAATCTTTTTCACTAGATATATTAATTTTTTTTCAAGTTGTGAAGTTTAGATCATATGTTTTGAAAACATTTATTAATACACTATGTTATAATAATGATAAAGATTGTGATTTTTTAAAGCTGTAAAATGTTCTTCAATTGAAGATGCAGATGGCTAAGTGTTGTTTTTATCATTTTACATTAAAAAAATGAAATTTCGAAATTAATAAAAAAATAGTAATTTGTTGTCAAATAAGGGTTCTAAATCAATGTTTTAAAATTATTGATTTATTTTTACACAATGATACAATTATCCATCAATTGCATATTGATGGGTTTAATAACTTATTTTATGTTTGAAGCTCAAATTAATTACATATGATCTTTAAAAAATTTCAAAGTGAGTAAAATCTTATGTGATACTTATTTTTATACTATATGTAATCCCAACTTTCCCTAAAACTATTTACATCGTGCCATGCATCCACCTTCAAGGAAAGGATAGACTCTAATTCAATAATGTTTTAAAGGTGCTAAAATCACAAAAGCCTTAAAGAGGATGCAATTGAGCTATCAAGTATAGGACATACCTTAAGTGCCAAGATTCATAAAAGCCTTCAAAAAAATAGAATTGAGGTATCAAAGAAAACATGGACTTTCATTGGATGTTTCAGAATTGCTAAGAATCACAAAAACCTTTAAAAAAATAATTGAAATTATGATGCCAAGTGCTAGACAACACCTATTTCTTGATTTCAAAGGTGCCAATGATCACATTTAAACCTTTAAAAACTTGGAATGGAACTACCAAGACAAACCTTTGAAAACACAATGTTTATTGAATAATTGATCAATTTTGATAAATATTTTTTTCTTGAAGAATCAATAAATTTTCCTTCACTTATTTTTATTACTTTCAAGGAAAAAATTTAAAATTTTGCATTTCTGAAAATAATATTAATTGACATTATACTAAATGATGAAACAAACTATTGTGCTTGAGAGGTTCATTCAGATTTTTGCACATGCATATTTTTTTTCAAAATTTCCGGCATTTCCAAAAAAGTAATTAGTTAGTGCCTAATCAGGCAGCCCGGATTTTTATTTTTTTAATAGAAAAGAGAAATAAAATAGAAAATTTTAAGTCACCCTATTCCCGCCCAACACTGGCCTGAAGAATTCCAAGAATTGAACTAGGTAGGAAGATAGGAAGGTAGGTCTTGTAGGTAGGAAGGTATGTAAACAAATGAAGGAAGAATGGTAGGTAGCAGTCTTGCTTGAGTTTTCTTGGCCCTTCCCTTTCCGTCTCTCCTCGCTAGTCTTGAGATTTCTACGCTTGCTTTCCTCTTCGTCTTCAAGAGCTCCCTTCTTCGATCTTCCGCATTCAGCGATGGCGGGGAACACTCCGGGGATTGGAAGAATAATTCTGCTTCTTCTTCTTCTTCTTCTTCTTCGTGTGCGTGCATTGGAGGTATGGTTTTTCTCTCCCACCGGTCGATGATCGGTGGCAACTGGAGCACGCTCTTTCCTCTCAAGGTTCGTGCCAGGTCAAGTGTCAGTAGCAATAGCAGCAACAGCAGGAGGAATAGACGCGTTATCAAGGAGCGCCTTCTTCGCCGTGCTCCTCCTCCTCCTCAGCAGCGGCGGCCCGACTGGGATGTCCGTACTGCTGCTCTTTTGATTTCTGATCTTGTTTTGCTTTTGTGTTTTTACCCCCGCATCTGCAACCTTCCAGCACCTTATTTATAGATACGCATTTGCATGCCAATTGTGTCGTTGCTGGAGATTGCTCTTCGCTCTTCGTAGAGTTGCTGGAGATTTGTATTACGATTGCTCTTCTCGAAGAAGCGTTGCAGCAGATTTGAATCTCCAGCAACTCTTCGAAGACAATTGAGCAATCCTAACCTCTAGAACAATCTTCCAGCAACTTATCATGGGATCCATCATCAGATTTTTGTGTCCGATGCGTTTGTTCTTATCCGAGAACCGATTGTAGTAATGCCTATGAAGAAGAAGCTGCGTTCATTATCATCTCCAGCAGCTCTTGGAAGATCAATTCTCCAGTGCAACTCGTTACGGATCCATTATCAATATTGCTAATGCTGGCGGGTTGCAGGGCACAAATCACGATTTCTCTGTGTACAAACTGACGCCCAAGCAGGTGGTGAGTTTGGTTCCTCCTCTTTAAAGCTATTGGCTTTTCTGCTGGAGATGCTTCTCGCATCCTCCAAGTCAAGTCTACTTCTTTCTACTGCTGATCTGCACACATTGTGCTCAATGTTGTAAGGCATCTTACAACATCTGTGAAAGTGCAATGCATGTGTTAGATCAAAGATTTGCTGTCGTTATGGCTCATTGGAAGAACTACTCAGGGTTGTTTCACTTGACAGGAAGAGCGGCACAAGGCATACGCCTCCAAGAACCATTCTAGAGGTTGCACATCAGAATGGAATTTGCAACTTGACAAAAACGGGCACAATAGGAGCCCTTCTAAGGCTCATCACTTGGATTGTGAGTCTTCACTGGCCCAATTAGCTGGGCAAGGAGGGAATGATTACAAGGGACTTTTCCATGGCAGAGGCCTGCAAAATGGCATGAGCAAGGAGAACATCAAACCACCTGTATGTAGAATCCTGCATCATGGAGCAGCAGCAGCAGCAGTAGCTCACCAGAGAGTGCAATTAGCAAGTACAAGGTCCAGTCCAGTCCAATTTTGCAAAACAACAAGCCTGTGTACAATTGCATCTCCCTTTGAAGGTATGTAAACTGAAGCTGGGAATTGCAAAATGGAGGCATGGATGTGACACATTACTTGACAAATGATGCCAGCAGTACACAACTACCCATTTTATCTAATGATGCAGGATCTGGGCTGTTATACTACAGGTACAAACAGAAAGGAGGAAGTTGCTGAACTGTTGGTGGCACCAGCACAACTGGGGGGCAGCTCCTCAACAGTGGATTTTGAGGATGAAATTTGCCATTTTGAAGCTTCAAAGAAACAGAGGCTAGCTCTGTCTTGCATAGCCAAGCAAGGCAAGGAAATCGAAACAAGGAATGATCCCCTCCATACAAGTGAACTGGGAACTCCCAAAGCCCAAGAACCATCTGCTAGTGAGGCAATTGAGATCAAGACAAAACTGGGGGATGAGATTTCACAGCTAGACAAATGGAACCACACTAAATATCACGCTGTAGGGGCTTACCCTGTAGCTAATCGAGTTCCAAGCAACAATATCTTTGTGAGTAACAGGATTGGAAAGATGGGAAGCAATAGCTATAGTGCAAACACCAATGGTTGCACTGTCTCACATGAACCATCCTTTTCTTGCACTCCTGCTGGACTTTCAGAAAAAGAAATCCATTTGCGTCCAAGGTGGCAGAAAGGATCTGAGGTAATCAGTTTCTTCATGATGCAGAGTCCCATCTTATCAGTTTGTTACCTATTGCCAACTGAACTTGATCCATTGAGCAGTCCATGCTATGTCATGCCACATGTTTTCATGATACTAGGTAAAGCGCTGGGGGTGTTCTTTGACAGGCATTGATGAGCTATGGGCAAAAGAAAAAGGAACAAGGGACAAAAGAATACGAGTATGTAGAAGGAGCTGGAGATGTTCGTAGCAATGAGCTGGTGTTGACAGAGGCCCGCAAAAAGTTCAGCACAAGTCCCAGATCTGATGAGCTTGCTAATTGCCATTCAGGTTCAATTCAGGCAAGGGGATAAACATAAAGGATTCTATGAGGGTCGTTTGACCTGTCAGTGTTTTGAAGTTGGAGTATGAGTAGGCAAGGTGCACCAAGAATCGTGTCAATGCCTATATTTGGAGCTTGAGGAGCTGTTGTGTCAGTCCTGTTTATAGTTTTCTGCTAGCTTTATAGTGTGGTAAAGTCACTGGGATCAAATAGAGACAGGTCCTCAACATGATGTTCTGTGCATATGAATGTAGCTGAACTTGTAAGTTGGGCCAGCCTCAATTCCAACACTGTGTTACAAAGTGGCTCTGCAGAGGACTGTTCCAAAAAAGCTCTTGTGTGAAAATTCTGAGGAACCTTCCTGTGAATCACCAGGTGCCCAGCTGCTCCGTACACAAAAGGTAAACTTTGCGATGTTCCTCAGGTGTCAATTGTCAAGGTCCTGGGTGCCTAAGGGAGGCAGGTGGGTCATGGCTCAAAGGCACCAGAGATCTGATGTAGGTGGAAATTCAGAGACACCATTCTCATGTTGCAGGGATAGATTTGGGGCCAGGAGTTTCAACAGTACATGCTGAAGTGCCAAGATGACCTTCACAGAGAGTTCAAGGATTTCAAGGGCTCCATCACTCGTCAGCTCATTGCCCTTCAGGTACTCGCAATTATTGCACCACCAGTCACCTTTGATTCCTGTAGAAACCAGCCATTGTTTCAGATCTGCATGGAGATGATGCAGTCCTTGCACACATCCAGCTGCAAGCGGAAAAGCTGAACTCATCCAGATCAAAGAGTGTCATCTTTTTGGCAGAAATATTTCTTCCTCTCTCTTGATTGTGACAGATGGTAATGGAGCTGGTGCAGCCAATACACTAAGATTATGTGATTGGGTTGGGTTTTGTAGATGGAGATTCAAAGGGTGTTGGCTTTTCATGATCTTAGAGAGGATCCAGTCCCCTTCCACTGCCAAAAAGACCGTTCATCTACGCCTAGAGGGGTGCAGGCAAGGCTTGACATTACTGAAGGTAATCATCTGAAAATATCTTCTTTCTTGCAGAAACATAACATCAATCTGAGCAATCACCCTGATGGCCAAAGAAACTACATGTCTCTAATAGAAAATGTGGATGATCAAGCACTTATCCAGTACTCTGAACATATTGAATGAGTGGAAAGTACTCATGCAAGCTGAAACTACCTCACACATTTTCCATGTGTAAGTTTTGATTGCCACAACTTTGGATCTTGGAGGAATGAAACAGAGGCAGATGACCATTTCTCAGAATCCAGCTTTAAGGAGTTGCCAAATGACAGCAAAGATGACATGGTAATTTCTGTTGCTGTAGAAGTACATGTTAGTCCTCTCTGCTTTCAAAACCATCAAGATAAGTAACCTTTTTTTATATGATTTGTTGAGTTTCTGTCTAATTCTGGAGTTGATCAAGGCTCTCTTGGGCTTAAGCAAGCCTCAGACATTTGTTGCTTCCAATTTGCTCCTACTCTTCTCTCATCAATATTTTCTCTTCATCATTTGCTTGGGTCAGGAGATTGCAAGAATCCCAAGTCTTTGGAGTGACAATTGCCAGCCTTCGACAGCCACAAAAGGTGCAGCAAAGTTCAATTCACAACTACTTTGTGAATCTGAAGTGCCTTTACAAGCAGTGAAATCTTTACCACAGAGGGAGACAGGTGGGTTGGCAACTGGCAACAATTTTGCATTTTGTGATTTGACAATTTCATTGAACAATGAATTTAACTGTAGGGAGCATTCAAGTGAAAATGGTCAAATGTCTTGGGTGGGCATCAAACTTTTAACTGAATTCAGAGATCGGGTGTGCGTTGTGACATAACTGAAGGAGAAGAGAAGGTCAATTGTTGGAGGAAAGACACAGGAGAATCTGAAAGTTCCACTACAAATGCTGCCTGTCATGGTGTCAGCCACTCCAACCTAGATGAATCCTCTTATCTAGGTTCCTTTGAAGAGATTGAGCATATGTTGTTGACTGGAGGCTCATTGCTGGGGTCTGACTCTGGCAGAGTGAAGTCAGTCAGCAGACTTCTGGATCATGACTCACTGCTAGGACAATCAGCTCCCAGGGTGCTGGGTGGTCTTGGCAATATCAGACGAATTACAGAAACTGTTGTCACAGATGAAGATTCTTCTGGCAATCCTCCTTCTAGGATGGCAAATAGCCTGGTGTCAGGAAAAGGGAGTTTGAGTTATCAGGTGCCACAGGTTAAGGTGTCTCCTGCCAAAGAGCAGGTGATTTATAATGTGAAAGCTGCTTCTTCCACTGAAGTCACTGGTTGCACAGGAAACCCAGTTATCTTAGGTCACCCAGGAGATTCTTCAGCGATTCGGAAAATAGACAAGAAAGAAGCATCAACTTTTGCTCCCAAAACTCCGCCAGAGCTTCATTATTCATTAAGAAAGAAGCCAATTCCTCTCAGCATTGTCTCCAACACTGACAAACTCAATTGCCCAGCAATTATAACCAGTTCAGGGATTAGTCCAAAGAAGAGGGTAGAATCACAATCAAACCCAAGATCTTCAGTGCTGTACAGGCACCTGAGTGCCGAACCAGAAAAAGCTGCAACAAGAGGGGAACGAGAAAGACATGATGAAGGAGAGCAGTTATCACTGGCAGGAAAAGGTGGCACCCAAAACTTTCCAATGAGCATACAAGAAGAGAAGGGTGTGTTCCAACAAGCTGATGTAGGTGTGAGTAGGAGCCAGTTCACACTGCATGGATGGGCTGCTGCATTCCTCCGGCCACTTGAAAAGGCACCCAAAGGTACAGAGTTCACATCATACAGAGTGTTCTACAATTCTGCACCTTATGGCATGACATGTCCAAATGTAAAAGATGCTTTTGGACAAAATCAATAGACAAACTTATGAGCCTGGATGTTGATTGTCTGCAAAAAGCCATGTGATCTACATAAATAAAACTTTTCAGGTGAACAGAGTGAACATTGCATGGGAGTTTCACAACAGCAGTCAGAAGTCGAAGCCTCCATTGACATGGTGCATCCAATACCAAAAGGTGAGAGGATCCTAGTCTTTACCTTTATGCCAATTCGCACTAGTTCTGCCCATAATTTTCCTATCACCTTATGAGACAATGCAAAAGAAGAAATTCGATGTGTTCACTTGTAAGCAAAAAGAGAATGTGGTTGCAGGTACAGGTAGTTCTTGCAAGCTTGATCCCAGTACCCACGAGCATGGGGATTCTAGAACATCATCATTGTCATCAAGCCAATGGAATTTGGACATGAACTTTCCAGGGAAAAGGTCCAAGGGAGGTTGCGCTTGGACGGTTGATGACCTTACCCAAACCAAACTTGTTGAGTGAGGCTGTTAACATGAACAAACATAAAAAACTTTAAACAATAAAAAATTGAAACTACTAAACCAAGTAAATTTGAAACTGATAGTTTTTTCATGAAAATGAACTACTGATTCATAGGACTTAATACACTTCCTATTACTTCAAGTGGAATTCTAGAAAATGATGAAAAATTATTACTTATAGAAAAAGGATTATGTCCAAATTTTGTTCTCTAGACACATTTGATTCATAATATAGAAAGTATGAAGTTTATTAATCTGCTAATGGGATTCATTTGTTCAATGCTTCATTTAGCCATGGGAGCAAACAGCAACAAGCTATTGAAATGGTTGAATGAAGCGAAGCTTTGCATCTTCATCACTATGAAAGTATGTAAAGAGTGTACATTAAAGTTATACATTAGATTTTACTTACACCTACCTTTTAAGTGGACCTTTGGACTTCCAAAGAGACTGCGTACCTTTTAAGTAGACCTTTGGTCCAGATAACTTTTTAACACAGTTGAACTCACATTCTCAGGTGTTGCAATTGCCTTTGAAGAAACTTGTACTCCTCCTCCTCTGCTTCTATGCCATCTTTTGAGACCAATTTCTTGGGGACTTCTTCCACTCTCTTCCCACTTTGTACACTGAATTGGACTCTATGTGTTTCCTCTTCCTCTTCTTCCTCTTCTTCTTCTTCTTCTTTACTACTAGTGGTGCATCTAGGCCTTGCTGCAATGAGCATTGCATGTGCTTCTGAGGAAAAAAAATCTGATCCATGCTTTCTACCTGATCCATGCATTCTTCTTTCAGCAGCAATTGTTGTGAATGGCAAGTTTCCTGAAGAATACTTGTGTGCATGATCTGCTGTCACTACCAGTCTCTCTTTACAGCAATGGGTGCTTTCCGCATTGGAAGAATCTTGATAGTCCCGTTGTTGTTGTTTTTGTTGTCTGTCATAATTTAAATCAGATGCTTGAGATTGGCTAGACTCAAGCTGGCATTCCCAATCTCCCCTCAATATACCCAGTGGAGGTCTTCCTCTTCTGACCAAGTTATCCCAGAAAATGATTTGATCAGCAACTCTGGGGCTTGATTCTCCTGACCCGCATTCCAGCAGCTCCAGGTCACCCTTTGAGCAAGTACTTAATATCGGCTGTTTCCTCAAGTGAGGATGATGATTGATTGGTGTGTTCACTCCCGCATGATCAAGTCTGTCATCTGTATTCCAGCAATAGTTGGTTGGATTCTGATTACAGCTGAGCACAGACTTGATGATGCTTGGATCATGCGGGGTAGAAGAACTTAGAGTAGTCATGTCAGTAGTCTCCCTGGGCTTACCATCTGAAACCTCAGACACAGAGATTGTCATCTCACCTGGCCTTCCATATAGTGCAGTCATAATCCAGTCTGGGATTTCTCGAGCATCCTGGAGTACAGCTCTGGCAGGATGAGAATCTGGGCCTGTTGCTGAGTCAGACTGAGAAGCCCAATCTTCTAACATTGACGCTGCATCAGAGAAATCAGAAATGCTTGGAGAAATGCTATGTGCGTTGGATGTTTCGGGTTTCAGATATTCCGCAACTCCAACAAACAGATTATCAGTTTTTTTCAGTTCATGAAATAGTGGTTTGCATTCACTACTGGCCTCTTGTGTATCCTGCTCACCCCAAGCAGGTTCAGCTCCAGGTCCATCCACCATAGCTTGAAGAAACTCATCACATACTTCATCATCATTCCAGGCCCTCAAAGCATCCAATGCATCTCCAAAGTCCAGTCTTCTGTCCACCCCAGGGTGTTCATCCTGCAGCAACCAGAAACAATTTCTGAGCCAAAATCTGCATACACAAAAGCAAGGTAAAGTGAAGAAAACTGTCGCTGCAAATTGTATAGCATTTATATCCTCAAAGCTCACCTTTTGACAATGCTGCTATTTCTAAGACATAACAAAACAGGGATTCTCAATTTTTGAACTACACTAGAGATGATAGGTGACTGAGGAACATGCTGGATAGATTGGCAAAACGCTGGTCACAAGTCTCAAAGACAGTTGACTCTTCTGAATCTCCAGCCATCATTGAGTCTAGCTTAACCTGGAGCCTCAGATTTACTTTTGCATTTACAACATGAAGAAGTACAAAATGAAGAACATGAAGGTTTGTCCAATACTTTTGAAGAGCTGCCAATTGTTGATCCCTCCTGCCTTCTGTACTGAGCATCCAGAAAGCTGTCAAGAAGACTGAAACCTGAAGAACCTGATGGCTGCTGCAGAGGGACGTGGAAGTTTTCTTGACCTCCTGGGACAGTATAACTGCACCCAGATTCATTACTTTTGGAAATTGTTTCAGTTGAGGGTGATGGCTTCCCATATGGAGTAGAAAAGACCCCACCAGTATGCACACATAGTTCTGCCCCTGAAATGATACATCATGAGGCATCATGTTGTGGAAAAGCTCATGAAAAGCAAAGTATCAGAAATCGCTGCAGAAGTTTACTACTGAGTAAACCAGCATGGCAGTTCATGTTATAGAGATTTTGGATCTGCAAACAGGAAAAAGAGCAAAGCTAACCCAACAGAAAAAAGTGAGGGAAAAGCCCCAAACCGAAACTGTGGAGTCATTTGAAAATCAGCAACATACACATGCATGTTCAGGGACCTTCAACAGCAACAGGTATCGTAGTGACCAGCTACCCATAACATCCTCCCCACTGACTTCATCAGGTTTCTGCCAGTGGAGGTCAATCTCATTACATTATCCAATTTACTGAGTTTTCTACAGGTAGAGACTTTGGTCTACATACAAAGAAATCAGGGACATCAGGAACTAACAGATCACCTACAAACCGTGTTACTGAGGATATATATACCTCGAGGGCCCAAAAGAGTGCCTGGAGTACAAGTAAGGGAGAGTTCACTGAGGCAAAGTGCATGCTTCTTCCATTTCTCCAGCTCTTCTTCTTTGAGTTGTAATTGTGTCTCCACTGACTCCAATTCTGCTTCTAACTTGGAAATTCGCTCCTCTTGCAGTGTTTCCTGCAGTATGAGTGAAGAGAGTTTGAACCCCCTTCATCATCAGATGGGTGAAAGTTGAATTCATCTATGAGAGATCCAGAAGCGGGCCCATGTAGCTTCCAAAGTTAGTTTTACAGCTGAACTGTTCCACAACCACAGAGTGCATAATCATGTGAGTGCCCAAATACCCAAAGTTCATCATGAGGTTTACCTGTAGTTTACAGAGTAGTCGTTTTAACTCTCTTGGAGAAACTGCATAGTTGTTGTTCATGAAATGCACCTCAGAAGCAGAATCATCATTGTCATCAGACTCTACTCTAACCTTGTCCACAACATCATCAGAAAATTGTTCTGTGAGCTGCTCCAATTCAGCCTCCAGCTCTGCCTCAAGTTCCATCATTTGTTCAACAGGCAAGGAGGATGAGGAGGCACCCTTCCTCAACAAAATCTGGACACATTCTTCCTCAGATTCTGTTTCCTCCTCCATCATGTCTTCATCAATAATTCCCACAGAAAATTCAACATGTGGGTTTTGATTTGGTTCTGCCACTTCTTCAGCAGTCTGTTTGAAGAAGATGGATCCAAACATAGAAACAGAATCAAACATGCCCACTAATAAGAAAGAGGACATCTAGAGCCAAAAACACTCTGATCGTAGAGAATGTGTGATTTGCCAAAAAAAGAAAAAAAGAGCCATCAACTACTACATCACCTGCAAAATAGGTTCTGGTTCAGGCACCTGATTTTGAATGGATCTTTTGGTTCTTCGTTCAATGTCCTCAAGCTGAGCTTCTGCCTCTGTCAGCAGCTGTTGCAGTTTCTGAATCTCACTGGTTCTGGACTTGGATGCCAGCAGAACTCCAATTCCCACCCCACATCTGAACAGTGCTTCCTCCCTTCTGCACACCACATCTGCAGTCTAGTGCCCCATTTAAGCTTGAACATTGTATTGCAAAACTATGATCACTCATGTTGGTCACAAGTTCTAAGCTCAGTTTGCAGGGAAGAAACAAGATAAAAAGAGCTTCAGATTGTTGGGCCTTGTTGTGCTATTGAAGTACTTACCTTCTGCAGATCCTGCCACATGAACAGTATCTGAATCCTCCATACATGGGGCCTTCGAGTCCTGCATCCTGTGAGAGAGTTTCCGTCTCTTGGGTCTAATTGTGTGCAGCAAGTGAATCTCATCAGGGTAAGAACAAGCTCCTGCAACACTTGTTGCTTCACCCTCACTCATACCTCCAGCATATTGACTGTCCTGTTGTTCCCCAGCACTTTGTGCAGCACTGGAAATTGCATCCCAGCTTTGATGATCTCTTGGAGGATATACATCAAGGTTTGGATGTCTTTCCAGAATCTGAGGCTCTTCTTGAGATGATACTGAAGGCTTGGAAATTGGGTCAAACTGAGCAGGTGGAGTGTGAGCTGAAGACTCAGAGGAGGGTTCCACAACTGCTAATTGGGTCTCAGCTGCTGCTGCTTCCAAGCTCTGGAATTCAAAGCCATCTCTTGTTTTCAGGAGCCTGTTCTTACCAATCTTAGCAAGGTGAAATGACTCATCTCTTAGCACATGCTGGTAGCATCTTGCAAGGTAGCCTGAACCTGCTGCCACCAAAAGCAGCCACATCTCTCTCTACTGTGTAACAAAAATCCAAATGCAAGTTGGAAAATGGAAATTTGCACAAGCCACATCACAAGTTCATATGTGAGTGCCAAAATTCGCACAATCACATCTCAAACTTGAATGCAAAAATCAAGAATCAACTGATGAAATGATCTACCTCCCGCCATCAACACAATTCCAGAGATGCAGCAGTGCATCATAGAATCAGATCATGTGCAAAACCTCAAATGACAAAATTCAAAGAATGGGTCACAAATCAAACTGTCAACTGACATCACAGATTGCAAAGCACAGAAGCCAGAATCACAGATTTGTAGTTTAACAAAGAAACACATTGACATCTTCCAAGTGAAAAAACACACACCCACAATGGAAATTTTCCACATAATAATACAACATAACCATATATCACAGATTCAAAAATGCACAGCAAAATAACAGAACCACGTACCAACCAAAATACCCAAATCATAGAAAATTTGAAGACTTTACACGAAGTCCCAAACTCTCACAAAAAAACCCCATTGAACTACAAAACAACAAACCTCTTCAAAAAATTCATAATATCAAGCAACAACATCACACATTGAAATGCTAAAGAAAAACTGTTACAAACACACGAAACGTAGTCCCTTCTATTATTCCCCCCCAAAAAAACAAACAAACAAACCTAGTCCCAAAATCTCACTCTCACAACTCTAAATCTCTCTTTCTTCATGCCCTCGGGTTACACTACTTGTGATATGGTTGCTAAGGAAGCATTCAGAAATGCATCTCTCTCTCTCTCTCTCTCTCTCTCTCTCTCTCTTTGTTCTTGGATTTGGGCAACAATTGTTCTTGTGATATGGTTGCTAGGTAAGGCTCCAAAAATGCAACTCTCTCTCAAACTCTCAATCTCTCTTTCTTGTTTGGTTTTGAGCAACAAACACTTGGTTCTTGTGATGTGGTTGCATCTCGTTCAACTCTTTATCTCTCTCTCTCATTCTTAAACTCTCAATCTCTCTTTGTTAGACTTTGGTTTTGAGCAACCAACACTTTCTTCTTGTGCATATGGGTTGTTAAGTAAGCATTTGAAAAGCTGTGATTGAAAATTGACTTGCAAAATGTCAACCCCACAATCTTCAATCCACCATCCACACTTCACTACATGTTGTAGAGTAATAGTACCTAGTAGTAGTAGTAGAAGTAGTAGTAATTGTAGTATTAGTAGTAGTGAGCTTGTAGCTTCTACAAAATGATAACACCCTTCTTCTTAACTAGATAGGCACTTGTTTTGGTTCCCACCTGGAAGTTTTATCTTGACCAAAATAGGATGACAATTTTTATGGTCCCAAATGCAAGAGGATGGCATGAGATCGTTTGCCATTCACCAATGAGAACCAAAAAAACTGCTCTTCTTTGTCACCAATCTCACCATGCAGCTTAGCTATATACAGTTTCTCATTTTTGACTCTTCTTGCTGCTGCAAGTGTTGCCTTCTCATTTGTGAGACCCCTGACCCCAACTCCCAACTCCCCCCAAAAGAAAAAGAGAGATGGGCAAGGGCCTTATCCTACACACTTTATTTCATGTGTAGGGTAAGGCCCTGCCCTAGGCCTAGCAGGGGACCTTGGCTGCCAGGGCAGGGCCTTACCCATCATAAAGTATGCTGAGGAGACAGCTTAGGCCTACTAAATAACCTACAAAAAAGTACTTGAATACTCTTCTGCCCATTCCATAGTAAGTAAATTCAAGGGCTCCAAAATAAGTTTATTGGTTTATATTTTTATTTTTAAAAAAAAAAGCATAACTAGTTGTTCCCACTATAGATTCGCCACGTGTGTGCATCCTTCACCGTTGATGCTTCATAAAAGTCAATTGATTGTACTAAAAGTGGAAGCACCAAACATGTTCCAAACATGTTCCTAGTATGTTTCCATAGGTTCCCAATGATGCTCCCAATGTGTTCCTCAAGTTCACATGTGTTTCTTAAGCTGATCCCAATAGCACCACATTGTATCCCATGTCCTTTGGCCAAAATTCTACCCTTGTAACCTTGATAGCTAGACAAATTGGAAGGGCTTCATAATCTTCTATTTTAAGAGAGTCCGTAGTTTTGAGTGTTTGTTTTGGTGATGGGCCAATCAAAGATGTCCATCACCAAAACAAAATAAAAATTCACAACAAATGCTAATTAACAAAACCAATAAATAGATACCCACACTCATCATGGAGGGGGTATTAATGTAGACAAAAATGGGTTTGGTAGGTGGGGGAGGTTTGGATTTTTTATGTCCTCAAAGAGTTCCCACCAAGTTCTTAATGTGTTCACATCAAATTCCCAATGAATTATTGTCATGTTCTCATTGAATTCTCACAAATGTTCCCAATAGCATCACATTTTATCACATATTCTTTGCCCAAAATGGAACTCTCATACTATATATAGGAGGGTTAAAATTCTAGGTGGAGATCATCCAATGACATAGAGGTCTTCATTGGGTTAGATTATCTTGGTGCAATAATCAATTATTTGAAATCAACATATGGTTGCATATGGTTTGATCAATTAGTGAATCATTGATGATTCAAAGGTGTATTTGTCACCTCACAACTGAAAGGATTCAATAAACAACTAAATAATTGTGAGATAAATGGACAACCCATTGTGGGGGTGGTCAAAACTTCACCTTCAATGATCGCATAATCAACTATTTAAATCATCTATTATTTGAACAAAATAATTAATCACTATTATTGACATATTAATTTAGAAATTCAAACCCCTTCAACATTTTTTGTTCAAAGCACATGGATATGTGAATGTTGGATGTATTTCATGCATGCATACCATTTTTTGATTGGATTGTACTAAAGAAAAAAATTGTTGGGCATTGGGTTACATGCTAAACTAAAACTTGGAGAAAGGCCACAAGGTTTGGGATGTGCTACATTTGGTCAAAGTGACCCACCCAATATACCACATGATTTTGAGAGCACTAATCATCACACATTGCAATGTTAATATATGTTTCCCTTTGTTGAACCTTATCATAAAATGTATTGTTTGAACAAAACATTCATTAACAACTACATGGTAGCATGCCATGTGATCATACAAATTGTAATCATTAGGTTTTTTTCACACGTTCCAAATTTGCCATTGTCATGAAGTTCCAAGAGTTTTATTTGGTGTTTTTTCATGCACAAAAAGAAAGAGCATCATTGATAAATGGAAACAAAGGTTGTTTGCCCAATTTGAAGACAACCTTGATGATGACAATGGGGAGGAGTTGTCTCTATTGAGAGCTTTGGGCTCAAACTTTGGGAGACGAAAGGCACATGCATGGTAGCAACAAAATAAGGTAGGTGGAATATTTATCAAGAAAGAAGGAGTTTGGGCATGAACACATGTTTTAGATTATTTTGCTCCTTCATTAGTCTAGGAACTTAAATGCCATTATAAGATGAATCACAAACTTTTCATGAGAATATTGCAAGATGCTTGTGATTATGAGTTTTTTTTCTTTCAAAAACAAGATTATACAAGGAAGTTTGGGTTGTCTTCAATCCCAAAACGCATAGTTACATTTTGCATGTTTGCATATGAAACAAGGGTTGATATAGTAGATGAATATTTTCAACTTGCCAAGAATATGGTAATGGAATGTATGAAACAATTTGCGCATGTTGGTAAACACTAATTCTATTTCTATGCAAATATTGTCAAAATAGGTATTAGAATGATGTTTCTAACTACATGTTTTCAAATTTACTAACAATTCTATTACTAATAGTCCTCACAAGTCCTCTACTTGCAAGTAGTGACAAGTTCTAGTTATTAATTTTTTAGTTCATGTTAGTTTTTTTCACCATAACCTATACTTGTTCTCCCATACAAAATCAGTGCTTTCGAAATACATAAACTTGCAAAGAAAAATGATACGCAACAAAAATAAGGAGGAGAGAAAATGTTGCCCCATTTCCTTTAAAAACCTTATTTGAAAAGAACAAGAATTAAAACATTCTACACCATGTTCCAATCTAGACCAATAGTGAAATTTGTTTACATGTCCAATCTTAATCTTGTTTACCCATCTCTTAACACAAGCCATAGTTGCAATTTTTCAACTAAAGTACCTTTAAGAATCCATAAGAACAAGCAAAAAAATCAGCTCAAGATCAATGTAAAGAGGGGTTTTCTAAACATGTTTGTGAATATTAATTGTATGCACTATAGGTGGAAGAATTGCCTAGTTGAATGGCAAGATCAATTTCAAAACAAAGATGGAAAAAAGTGCATGATTATGGAGGTAATTGTGGACCAATCTTTTTGGATATGGCTTGCATTTTTGGGCTTCCAAATGGAAACAATGACATTAATGTGCTAGAATCAATCAACCCTAGTTACAAACATGTTAAATGGGGCATGTAGTTTGAAGTGAATGACAATGTTTACACTTGGTATTATTTCTTAGCAAATGACATCTATCCTTCATGGTCTTACTTTGTGCAAACCATACATGAACCTCAAGATGAAGAGAGGTTTGCAAAAATGCAAAAAAGTGCAAAAAATGATGTAGAGAAATGTTTTGGGGTATTGTAATCTAAATTTGCTATCATTCAAAACTCATGTAGGTTGTGGCAAATGGATGTAATTTATGATCTCACATGACATGTTGTGTGATTATTGATAACATGATTATTGTAGGTGAATGAGACCAAAATCTGGAGCAATTGTTTTATTGGGTGAATCTAACATATTTAAAAACAAGTTTGGCCTTCCAGGCATGTATGGAATAAACACAAGAATTAGATAATTTGCAAGCTCATTACAATTTGAAAGTGGATTTGGTGGAACATTTGTGGGCCCAAAACCATTTGAACATTAGATGAAATAAAATTTCACATTGTTTCAATTTTAATGTGTTTGTGATGTTTTGCAACAATATTGTGTTTGTGTATGTTTCAATTTTGTTTCCATGGCTTGTGATTTTTTGTGAACTTCAACGATGGTTAGAAGAAGAAGGTGCTTGTGATTTTTTGTGGGATTCATCAATGGCTAAAAAAAAGTCTACTTGTGATTTTTTTGTGGGATTTAGCCATGGTCAAAGTTGGAGGGTGCTTGTGATTTTTCATGAACTTTGGTGATGGTTAGAAAAAGAGGTTGCTTGTGATGTTTTGTGGGATTCACCAATGGCTAAAAAGAATGCTACTTGTGATTTTATGTGGGATTTAGCCATGGTCAAAGTTGGAGGGTGCTTATGATTTTTCATGAACTTTGGTGATGGTTAGAAGAAGAGGCTGCTTGTGATTTTTTGTGGGATTTGCCCATGGCTAGAATTTAAAAGTGTTTTTAGTTTTTTGTGAGCTTTGACACTAGCTAGAAAAAGAGGTTGCTTGTGAAAATTTTTGGTGGGATTTGGCAATGGCCAAAATTTATGGGTGCTTGTATTTTGTGAACTTAAAAAATGGTTGAAAGAAGGGATTGCTTGTGATTTTGTGTAAGCTTTAACAATGGCTAGAACAAGGGGTTGCTTGTGACTTTTTTTAGATTTTAGTGATGGTTAGAATTTGGGGTGCCTATGGTGTTATTTTGAATTTTGTTAATGATATACTTGGAGCACCCGACCTGGGTTTTGACATGTTTCAAATGTATTCATTGGAGCTCCAACAGTAGGGAGTTTGTGATCACACTCATTACTTTTGAACTTGGAGCTTTGATTGTAGGGAATCTATTGTTGTTTTCATTTTGGAGCTCCAACTATGGGAGTCAACCATTGCCATCACATTTGCAAGACCTTGAAGCTTTGAACTTTTACAAAGCTTGAAATCTTCAAGTTTCACAAGAGCTTGAAGCTTCGAGTTCTTGCATTTTTTCCCTTGCAAACCTCCACAATGGTGATAGACATCATGTCCACCTATCACCAACCATTGCCACTCATTTATGGAGCCTTGCATTGTGCACTAAATTACAAGGTCCATTGCGAAATTTCATGAAGCTTCACAGAAAAATACCATTTTTCATCATTGGTGGGGTTGTGTTTTCACAATGACTACTATCCACAAATACATTTCCTTGTTGTAGGGGCATTTAGAGCATGTTCATGGAGATGCCTTTAGGCCAATATTTGAATGGATAGTTGTCATGTGCATTGTGTAGTAATAATTGACCAAAGTGAACCAACACCCATTAGTGCACCAAGTAAGATGAATGGTGTGTGGACAACTAACTAGGGTGGGCAATTATATTCTTGTCCAACAATTAACCATGACAATTAATTATGTACTAAATTATTCACATGGATCTACATAGTAGCAACTAAGTGCATTACCTTCTTATATAACAACCACCTATATTCCCTACCTATTTATCTATGATACTTACCCATTTATATAGGTAGTTATTAATTACTTTAGTAGTGTGAGGTGAAAGTAGAAAGGTCTACATGATAAGTTACCAAAATGGAACCCAATAATGCATTCATGATTCATCCAATCCTAAGGGGTTTTTAATGGATGGTGAGCTCAACTTTTCAATGTTCATAAATGGTTTCTATGTTTTATTTAAGCACTTTTACATGTGTTTTCATAGGCATAATAAGTAACCATTTACTAGCTCTACATTTGGGGATATCATTGTTAATTTTAATACAAATTAACAATTAATAAATGCACTTGAAATGTGTATTGACAATCCAAGCCAATTATTATAATAAGCCCTAGAAGAACCCGGCCATTACCACCTAATGAAACAATAGTTCACCCTACCAAGCTCACCACATTCCTAGGTGGAACATGCCCTACTAGGACAATTCCATAGTACAAAAAAACTTATCTACATTACAATATGGATTGTAAAAAAACATTAAAATAATTAACAACCTTTTCATATGTGTCTCACAATGTTTTTCTTTTTGGTGTTTGGGAATTAGCCCTAGTGGCCCCTATTGCCCTAGTTGTGGTGCTCAAGTGGCTAGTAACCTATAGTTATAAGAGCCTTGTCTGGCCCCATTTAGAGTTTTAAAAAAAAATGTGGTTGCTGATTTAGTTAGTGGGGTGAAGTTTGTGGCCTCTTCTCTATATTTGGAAGGGAAAATATTTGGCTATAAAGGGGTTGTATTTGTGGTTTTTCAAATGATTATGAGATTGCACATGTGTGATTTTTGGCATTTGATATATTTTTGTTTTGTAACTTTGGCCTTTACATTTGTTTTCTAGGAGACTTTTTGACGATCAATAAATAAAAAATGGAGGGGGTAGTTTGGTACATATTATATAACACATTCTTATCCAACAACTAAAGAGAAAAACATTCATACGATTTACTGTCCAACTTGCAACACAATACTACTAAGCACACAAAACAAAGGTCATCAATATTCACAACCTAAATGAACAAACCAATTGAAAAGGAATTGAACTCCTGAAATTGGCCTTTCTAGTTGAATCAACTTGCAATGTCATACCAAGTTAACTTATTATAAATGTACAACAATGTAATACAAAATCCAAAATCATGATACAAAGTAGGAAAAAAACTGTGAGTTGAGGGAATTCACATCGAAAAAACATGCAAAACATGTTAAAATCATGGAAACAAAAAAAGGTTGCCATCTTAGGCATTGGGATTCACCAAAGGGGTCCAAACATGATTGGGGTACCACATTTGAACCCTAAAGACTCATTCCTAGGACTCCCAAATTCACCTTTTTCTTCATTTTTCCCATGACCAATCTTACATTTCACATTTTTTTTCTCATGTCAAATGAAATAATTTTGTTCCAAATTTTATATAGGCCTTTAAAATATCTATTTTTTGCATTTATGAAAGTGAGAATAATAAAATTTATCCAATGTGGACCATGTTCTATCAATGGCCCAAAATTCTTAGATATTTGACTTTTTGAAACTTTTTACATTACAATAGGGCATTTAGTTATATTCACATTCATACATTTTATACAGATTACCAAACAAGTTGTTTGTGATAAAAATCTTGGTCTAAAAAAAATTGTTTAAACGTTTCTTATGGGTATGTCCACAATAAAATGAACCACACCCAACTCTTTTGTTCCATAAAAATAGGCAAGGACTTGAAATTGGAAGTTGAAATGGCATGCAACTATTGCACAAAATTTATGGTTTAATCACATATTTAACTTGTACAATATATTTTTATAATAAAACTTAGTTTCTTTGAATTTTACAACTTATCTTTATATTTATCCAAGAGTTGTTGGAAAGAAAATTACAGATTCTGAATTTTATAGTTTATTTATATATCAATTCCAATGATGATCCAAAACCATGTAAAGTCTAATAATTATTCAATATACATGAATATGAAAATTTCCCAAACAAATCTAGATTAATTTTGATCATTTTTTTGTGACTTATTCAAGACCTCAGAATTGGTTACAAATGTTTAATTAGTCCTTTTTCACCTTCAAATGTTGATATAATTGACCCATATTTTTATATGTCATTTTTGAATGTATATTGCATTACATTATGTAGATTACATGAAAAACATGTAATCTTAAGTGAAGTTAAAAATTGATAAATGTGTCATTTAGGAGTGGTTACAATTGTAGTGGTTCATTATATTACAGATTTACCCTTATGAGTTCTTGAACTTTTTTCTCATGAAACAAAGTCTTTGATTTTTTTCAAGGACTTGGTAAGAGTCTTTAAATTTGTTCAAATTTGACATTCTATGCATAGAATAATAATTTTGTAATCTATCGATCTATGAATAAAATCAAACTTTCAATATGAATGTGTCATTAAGTTTGAACATGTTTAAGTGAAAGGGTCCAGTGAATATAAAATGAAGTACTCCTTTTGGGTACCCCAACCATGTTTTGACCCAAAGATAAAAAAAAAATTAGTAAATATTTATTAGCACAAAAAAATGGCAGGCCTTTGAAAGACTTCTAAGCTCCTTAAAAAAACCACTGATCACATGCTACCCATCATAGTAGTAGCGATGGAGGGTAGTTCTCCATTGCTCAATGCATTCTTCATACAAGAAATTTTGTTATTTGTGTAATGTAAAAGTGTTGCACAAACATTTGCACAACAATCAACAAATGGGTTGTCAACCTGTTGTGAACCTTAGATTTCATAAACACCAAAATAAAGAAACATTTTTCATCTTCCACACCACCAACCATTTGCACCATAGCCAACTAAGCCAATTTGATGTACTTGGGGAAGCTAGTAATCAAAATGTGAAATTGTCACAAGTTGCCACATCCTGGTGGGAAGATTAGTGTCAAATGGGGGGGGGGCATGCATGCCATTGCATTAAACTTCACTAGTGGTAACCCACGCCTGCAAGGCACAGATGGTGGGTCAGCATGGGTGGGCTGGGCACTTCTGGCCCATCGTCACATTCAAGGTTTTTTTTTTTTTTTTCCCCTTAGTAATAAATAATTAGTGATATCGACGTGTAAATTTG
>Ga0116231_10003814_pt1 | contig 30942 bp, 16 predicted proteins | sample S1TSphgellanicum_2_FD_89695 | JGI IMG/M metagenome (GOLD analysis project Ga0116231, IMG submission 89695) | Host-associated microbial communities from peat moss isolated from Minnesota, USA - S1T2_Fd - Sphagnum magellanicum MG | ecosystem: Host-associated > Plants > Peat moss > Unclassified... | reverse complement strand
CCTCAGCACTCTTCTAGCCTTTACTCAGGTCTCATAGCGTGAGCCCTCTCTTTAAAGGCCGCCCTCATGTAGGCAGAGCTTACCACAGGCATATACTTTAGATCAGGCACCCATAAAAAAAAAATAAGTCTTTGAACTAGACAAAAAATATAGTTAGGCTAGAAGACGGGAGATGGTAATCCCAGGCGACAAGGCCTTGAACCACTTGGGAAGTCTACAATGGGTAATAGTCCCACTTGTTTAGAGGTTGGGGGTTAGCCCAAAGTAACGAGGTAAGTTTGAATGCCGAAGCTTCACCAAAGTGCATGGTTTTCCATGCACCGATAGCGTAGGTGTTTAGGAGGCATGAAAATAGAATGAAACAATGGTGGAATGATGACAAGATGTATATGGGTGTGAAATGAAGTTGTAGACACACCTAGGTAGATTTGAAAAGAGACAAAGAAACAAGTTAAGTGTAGGTTATAAGAGAAGTAGCAAACTTATAAAATAGAGGATAAAAACATTAACAACTCTTAGAGAAATAATTTGATTGATAGGGAAAATTATTTAGGAGGTTGAAATAAATGACAAGCACTGCATCAAGATGCAACAAAATACTATGGCAACAATGGATGCATAGGTCTGCAAAAAAATCTCCATGTTCCTTTTGATTATGGTCATAGAAAGGAACTAGAGACATTCATTGCTTCCTAGGTATCTCATCCATAACCGATTCCTCTATGGAAATGGGTGGTGTGGTGTCACCCCATTGGCAGGGAGGTCTCAAATCACATCTTGTATCCACTGCATAATGGGTCAATTAGACAAGCGTAGGGGGTTCTGTAGACAATAACAACATCATTCATCCTAGATGTTTAAGTAGTCATTGGTTATGCGTTGGTGACATTAATTATGTCTTGTAACATGGTTCAAGTAGTCCAGTTACCAAAAAAAAAACTTTTCATTGCCCCGGTTCATTTTTTTTTCGTAATCAAGCTGTTCTCATCGGTTAAATAGTCCAAATTGAGAACATACAAATAATTTTAATTGTCAGTTTGACATTCCCTAAGTTTCATGAACCTTTTGTTCAGGGGGTTTTTGTGAAGAAAGTTTTGTGTAGGATAAGGATTGAGAATGGGGTCATTTTGGGAATGAGAGGGCCTACGATGGGGTGGGAGCCAAGATCAAGACCTAATGAATTCCCAGAACTACCCCCTTTGAGGTCCTTATTTAACATAAAAAATTGTAAAAGGATTTGATTTTGTTTGAGGAGGAGAGGAGGCGTTTTTCATTTGAGGTGCCTCCTATGTTGTGGTAGAAATATTCTACCAATTCTTGACTTAATACATAAGAAACTTGGTATTAATTAATTGGATTTTGCAGGAGTGTCATATCCATCCTTTTGTCATGTGAACTTTATTGACCATAAACAAATAGAAGGTTCGATGGAATCCTATTTTATTTATGGTGCATTCACACTTGATGTTAAGTTAACATTAAATGAAAATCTATGTGACATCCTAGGTGGCACCCAATGTTAAATGGGTGATGATTTAATGTTAAGTGAATGTTAGATTAACATAAAATTTTCATCATACTAAGTTTAAGACCTAAATTGTTAGCCTAGTGTTTGGGGACTCAACACTAGCATTTCTAACACCAAGTGTGAACACACCTTTAGACCACAAAAAATACACGGCCACAGTGCAAATTAGGTTAAAAATAAAGATTTGACTTTGGAAAATGGTTGTATGAAATTGTTGCATACCTTGGTCCCCCACCTTATCATGTTAGAACATATATTCTTTGTTGGATAGTTTTTTTGACCTTTATGCCCTGTTATTCAGAGATCATATCTAATATTAAGAGTTTGCTTCAATTTGGTACCATTCTTGTAGCCCACACTGAAATAATGCTTTACCTTTAGATAATTCAATCAACTACTACATTTCAATGCATTTTGGGATAACTAGCTAGCTCTGAGTTCGAATGGCATTTCACCCCTAACCACAATTCATCTTTTAATTTTTCAACATCAATCAATTCAAACTTCCATTTAGTTTCACCCGAACTACATCCTGGTCATGGATAGATCACCTAGAGTCGAGTCCATAAGTAGTGACAATTGCCTTAGGAAAACTAGCTTACGCTACAGCTTTGATGGGTCCCTTTAACTAGGCCATTACCTATAAGTTGTTGACTCATTTTTCAATAGGCACATGGTCAGAGATTTGATTATCCCATTACTTGGGAGCTTATAGTTTCATGTTTTATTTCATTCCTTAATGGGGGTTCTTTTCACCTTTCCTTCATGACCCAACTTCACTATTGGTCATCTAGGAGTATTTAGCCTCGTAAGGTGGTCCTTGTTGATTCAGACAAGATTCCACGTGTCCCATGCTACTCGGGTTAAAGCATAAGCTAGTGATGTTTTCGCCTACTGGACTTTCACCATCTGGAGTGTAGGAATCAACCGCTTCACCTAGCAACACAACACTTATATTGCTTTCCCACAACCTCATTTCCATGGTTTAGGCTATTCCCATTTTGCTCATTGTTAATATGAAAATAGCTTTTGCTTTCTTTTCCTTTGGCTACTAAGATGTTTTAGTTTGTCAAGTTGTCTTTTGTTTGTTTATGAATTTAAAAACAGTTGAAAAGGTTAACCCATTCAGGAATCTTCAGATCTATGCTTATTTTCAGCTCCTTAAAGCATTTTGTCACTTGCTATGCCCTTTTTCATCTCTGGGTGCCTAGGTATCCATCATAAGCCCTTCTTCATTTGAACCTCATCGTTAAAGGCTATACCATCCTAAGGTGTTAAATAAAAAGATCTTATCAATGTCCATAAATAAAAAATCATAGATCAACTTGCCTATATGAAGCCACCTATATATATAAATCAAGTATATATATAGATCAACTTGCCTATTATCATACTTATTTCATGCTATCACATGTATGTTGTTGTATTGACTTAGATTATAGGTTGGAGATAAGCAAACTCGAATTGCTGACATCCGCCATAGGGTAAGCCACCATCTTTTACGCCATTCTAATTGATTCCACCATAGAGGCCAATGATAGACAATACCTCCCCCTTGAACACAACTTACAACTCTAATTGTATTATGTTACCTAAAGAACAACTTTTGTTAGAAGGTGTTAGTTGAGTTGGAATCCAATTTTAAGAACTTTCGTAGTTTGGAATTGTTTAGTTATAGAAGAATTCAAAACTCTTCTTCTTTTTCACCTAACTTTTTAGTCTTGCCCCTCTCTTACCCTTAGCTAACCGAAGTGAACAGCTAGTTCAACTTCTTGAATCAAGTTCTATGGTCGGTCTATGACCCTTGGGTGCTTTCGGCATCCTTGGGGCGATCTCATAGCTCCTATGGGGTTGGTCCATGGCTCATTTCTCTTGTCATATTGTGCTTGAAGGGTTAAAGAGATTAAAAAATCCCATTACACCGATCTTGGGGTTGGTGATTGAGAAGGTTGAAGACCAATGAATTTGTTGAGAGTCATTTGCACCAAACATTCTTATGACTAGATAGATCTCCTAAGCCTTCCAGATAGTTTTGATAAAATCTGGCTTCCTTTCCTTAGTGGACCTCTAGATAGGAAATATTAATTGTTGTTCACTTTGGACCTCCAAGAAAAGTAGGAAAAGGCTCAAATGGTATGATCCTTTTGTCACCCTAGAATGAAAAATCTTCATGGGCGATCTTGTAGTTTTCGGTTTGTGAAAATGTGTTATTTAAGTGTTCCATTTTCCACGTCTAAGTTGAACTTCAACTCGTGCTCGAAAGGTAGCCATCCATATACTAATAAGGAATATATGGATTTTTGGAAAGGGAGGAGCCTCAGATGACTAGCCCCCCTTGGACCACCCACACCCCATGAGTCAATGGCAAGTTGAATTTCCATTAGATCTCATTTGAATTGTTGCCCCAACCATCTTCCTGAAAAATAATTGAAGTTTCAAAGCCTAATTGAAATAGGAGGAGTACGCCATGTTAAGGTGCCTTGAATGATCAACATCTTTGGGTCAAGCGTTGATGAACATATTGAACTATTTATGTGGTTGAAAACCTCCACAACCCAAGCACAACCACGTAATTATCAGGGGTGTGTTCTACCACTGAGTTAATAGTCATGATGCATGCTTCCTTGGTTGTGAGACCTACAACAATACCAAGGGTGAAGGAACACCCGTCCCTAACTTTTATCGTTTAAGAAGAACGATGAGATAAATGGGCTCCTATTAGCTTGTTCTGACATGGGGTAATAAGCTCACGGACTTAATTTTATTCCACTCTTCACTCTCAAGAAAAGAAAAAAGGAAAATTTCCATTTTCGAGCTTTGTTCAAATGATGTGGCTCGCTTTTTTTTCAGGTGTCAAGTTAGGTGTTAAGCAACATAAAACCAAAAGGCCCAACAAGCATTAGCTTTCCCTAAAAAGGAGGTGATTCAGCTGCACCTTCTAGTACAGCTACCTTGTTATGACTTCATTCCAATCATTAGCCTTGCCTTCGGCATCCCCCTCCTTACGGTTAGGGTAATGACTTCAAGCATGGCCAACTCCCATACTGTGATGGGCGATGTGTACAAGGCCTGGGAACGAATTCACCGCTGTATGGCTGACCTATGATTACTAATGATTCCGGCTTCATGTAGGTGAGTTACAGCTTGCAATCCAAATTGAGGTTGGGTTTTTGAGGTTAGCTTGCCCTCACAAGGTTGCGACCCTTTGTCCTAGCCATTGTAGCACGTGTGTCGCCCAATGCATAAGGGGCATGTTGACTTGATGTCATCCTCACCTTCCTTTGGCTTATCACGGCAGTCTGTTTAGGGTTCCAAACTTAAATGATGGCAACCTAGAGAGGAAATGTGGCGTGGCAAAAGGATTTAGGGTTTAACCCCTAAATGTTAGGTGGGCCCAAATTTTCCAGTGTTATTTTGTCATTATCTGCCGTTGAAACCAGTAGCAATTCAAAGTCTGAGAACAAGGAGTTAGTTAGGTCGAGTGACAGAGCTGCTCCTTATAGCCTCCCCCAATGTCAGGGTTGTACCACACTTGAGGACACAACACTCAAATTAAGGAAGGCCCTTGGGAGCAGACCTTCCCCTAGCATAAAGTACCAAAGTTTTTAAAAATTTGAACACCAGAAGGTTTGCATTCAAATGGTTTGAATGCCCCCGCGGTTGACGAAGGCATCTTCTGTGCAAGGGTTCCAATTTTTTTTACTTAAAAAAGAAGCCTTGGAGTGCTTTTTGTTTAGGGTAAAACCCCGAGGTGGGGGGGGGTGGACATTCCCAAAATAAGGGTCCTAAGGTAAAGTGTTAGCTAAGTCATGCCTTGCATTTTGGGAATGTTTGTTACCTATTGGCTTTAGCCATCTTAAAGCATCAAGAGGATGTTATCATGAATCTAAAAATTTAGAGATCACTAGGCATACAAAGGGAAGGGTTATTATACAGACTTCTTAAGCCTGGAGATGATCATACACCTATAAGTAGGTATAATACCCCTCCTCTTTTTTAGAGGGATCTTCAGATATATAAGTTGCCCTCCAAACAAACTGAAAATTTCTCAATACTTTTTATGATTTTATTGGCCTTGCCTAGCAAGGCAAGGATATTGTGTTTAGATTCATTATAGTAGCTTAAGGGATTTTGGCCCCTAGGTAATAGGTCTATTTTTATATGAGGATTTTTGAAAGACTATATTTTGGCTTGTGTTGAAACTTAGATTAGTTATAGAGTTATAATATCTCAAAGGATTTTGGCTTCTTTTAGAGGATTTTTTGAAGATTATATTTTTGCATGGTGAGATATTTTAGTTCTCATAATTCTTCTTTTGCCTTAAGATACCTTTTAATGTAAATGGCAAGGCCACAGTGGGACACACCCCTTGTTTTACTTTCTCAAAACGTGACGACACTCATAGTTGTGAGCATTGTGCTTTCTCCATTTGGATGGCAGATTGATTGACTCTTGAAATGAACTTGACACTTACACGTTTGGAATTCATTTTCTTTGTTACCTTTCTTGCTAATGTCAATGGTGTGGACTTTGGAGAACATGCAGCCAACGGTGGACAAGTCAATCAAGTTGAAGAAGGTTAGAGCTGATATGGAGGCAAAAGTTGTGTGGGTGCTAGTAAGCAGAAAGACATTGAGCATCAATTCAAAGGTCTTATCCATATCTATCTATATTTAGATAATTTTTCATTTTGAGCACCATATATATTTCGATTGGCTATGTAAAGCTTCCACTATGCATCATGTTTTTATCTACATATTAAGGAAGGTAGTTTGTTTGTTTTGTTTGTCACTTTGAGATCTCAAACTATGGTAACCCCCACCCACTCTTGGTACCATTGGAAAGCCCTCAGTGAGTAAGGGTGCAATTGGGTGGTTTGGCAATATTTAGATTTATGTGCATGTGTTATTAAATATTGATTTTTTTTTTGCTGAGAATTCAATAAAATAAAAATTAAGCTTTTTAGGGAAATTGGGGCAAGCGCTTGGTGTTGCTAGAAAGCCCTTGATGAATGAGATTTCTTGAAGGTAATTTTGTAATTTTTAGATGTAAGATGGGGGAGATATTGAATTTTGAGTATTTTTTCATAAAAATTATTAAATTTTCATCATTTATTAATTATTATTATTCCATAATTTGGCTCTATCATTAGGGCCATGTTCACACTTGGAACAATTACATAATGAGTTCACACTTGAGCCAATGACACAATGGCCTTACTTGTGGAAGGTTTTTGAAAGTTATAATTCTACTATTGTATAACATGGAGCATCTAAAGTCAAATAATGGTGTTAGATATTTATTGCAGAATAATTTTTTTTATAGAACTTATTTTAGTTTGGACACAATGAAGTGTGCGCAAGGTTTTAGTTTCTTTGCAGAATGAGGGGTTATCTTGCGGGATTGGCTCTAGAGTTTCAGTTTTTGTGTCATGAAATCCTAAAACATGATACAGATTAGAAGGCACAATTAATAATATATATTTTTCTTGTTTATGTGTGTCATTTTGGGCTTGGAGTATTCTGTTTCAATGTTGCTGGTGGGATTTATTTGGTAATCAATCTAGTTTACTGTGCTACTCCAATGGTTGTTTGTTTTTGCATTGGAGTTGAAGTATGGAGTGAGAGTTGTAACAAAATAAATAGCTTGGTTTGCTCAGATAGATTTGGAGACAATTTTGATGATTTTTGTGGTGATCATCCCGTGGGAAATTGAATCCTAGTTGGGGCCTGAACCCATGGGTGTTGAAAATCTTTTGTAATTGTTGACTTTGTGGATTTGAATATGATGAGTGCTGATTTATTAACACACAACACTAGGTCTAGGGACATGGTATGCTGAATTGATGAGTGGTGTGCTTGATCATTCAATATATGAAAATTTTAGTTTGTTTAATGTTCTTGAATGTGAAAGGTCTATATTACCAAAATATCAGTGTTGTTCAATTCTTGATTTCAAAAGGAACCTTCAGTTGAGGTTCTAACTTTAGTTGTTTTTTTACGGAACCCTCCGGTTTGGTCATGAGACTGATTCTTTGGGTTTCTAAAACTTTTGGTTTTGATCATTTTCACAAAGATTTAAAAGTTGGTACGATTTTGGACAAGGTTCAATTTCATCTCCATTACACACAACTAAATAAAAAATAATAATTGTATTAATTATGCACAATTAATCAAATGCAACTTGTCTAAAAGGTAGGGTTAAGGTTTTATAGGTTTAATAAAATTGTACTTATGTATTTAAAGAACTTTGAACTTTCAAAAATGAGGCAACACTCTAATTCAAGTTGTTATTTAATTTTGAAAATAGGTTGGATTCCTTGATTAGATTTTAATGTCAAATATTTTTACATGGAAAAATGCTTATTTTTTAATTTGTGGTGTAGACTATGTGAAGTGAGGAAAATGTAAACTTAAGATGGATGCACCAAAAAAAAAAGATCTTCTTAGTGGTGCCAAATGAGGAATGGGAATTTAAAGGACTAAGGGATACTAAGGATTGTGTTGCTAAAAACTTTTCAATGACCAGTAGGTTCAAATCTAGGACATTGACCCCATAGAAATAGAGGGGACAAAAATGGGTGATGATCATAGCAGGAAAAACAAGGTGGCACTTATTAGAATTGCTGACGTGACGAGAGGCCCAAAAAAGTGCGCTACCTAGTGTTCTTGGGCAAAGTAGGCTCCTTAGAATCTGACCCAATACATACATGTAGGAGGGGACTCCGCCTTTCCTTTACAATTACACTAGGTAGAAAGATGTTGAGAGTGGCCAAACCAAGGGTGAACATTGTGAAAAAAAAATGGTCTGAATTATGACCGTCCTCCCTCAAGCTTAGGTGGGCTAACAACACATGGAGCGAAATGTGTTGCAAGAAAGAAATGGAGAAGAATCCATCATGCATCAGTTTTGGGAGTGTAGATATGCACAACGCACAATGGCCCTCAGATTACACAAAGACTATTGTGGGTGAGTTGCTCAATAGGACTAAGCCATTTCGGCTTGCTTCTCCAATGCAATGGAAGCATGCTATTTTCATTGCTAGGGTTCCAAGGTGCCTTCATCATGTGAAAAAAATTGGTCTTTCTTTAGAGGCATCACTTTATGGTCTATTTGGATTGAATGTAACAAATTGATCTTTAACAATGTGAGATGGGATGGTTGTAGGATCCAGAAAGCCATTTGGGATGCTGGGCTTGTTTATGGTAGGGTTGCTTGGAGATGGCGTGTCAAAAAGATAAGCCAATCCCCAACTTTTGAGCAGAAAATCAAGGAAAACTTTGATAGGGTTGGGGAAGAAATCATGTTATTTGTATGAGGGAAGGCAGGTTCATTAGATGGTGCTATGACGGCCCCTGTAAGAGCTTCATTAGTTAGGTTTCTTTGAGCTCTTAATGGTGCTCCCCTATGGTGGGGTCCTTTGTGGGCCTTTGTTCTTGGCGATGAATTTCTTCATTTGTGCAAAAAAAAAAAAAAAAAACTTTTCAATGATGTAAATAGTTACAATGGAGTTTGTCAATTTTAAGATTTGTTGGATTTATTATTTGTTGTATGATGAATTCATCAAACCAAAAAAGAAGGGGATATCTTATTGTTCTAAATATATAATTGAATTTTTATTTGAATTAAGATGTGGTTGAAAATTGTAAATGTTTAAAATTATTGGGTAAAGTTCTGAGAATTTGATATTAGACTTGTTTTCTTCACATATTGCTTAATACTAAAGAATAGATGTAAATCAAAAACCTTGAATTATTACCTAGAGAGGGTGATTTGTGGGTTCCAACCATTGATTTGAAAAAGGTTGTCATATATAATTTCATTTATGGGAAATTTTGTTCAAAGAAATGCATGCCATATACTTAGAATTTATGTGATGGTGGATGGACTTTCAAATATATGATTGATTGCAAAAGAATTAACATGGAGGTTTACCAATGCAACTACAACATCATACATGTTTCTAGGTGTAAAATTTTGGAGTGTAGACTAAAGTATGAAATTAAACTCATTGTTGTAGTTTGAAGCATCACACCTAGCCTTAATTTTCAAAAAATATATATGAAGATGTTTAATTTTAGGTGGAGTGACTATAATCTTGAAAATGGTTAACAATTTGTGATACAATTAGTCAAGAAAATTTGTTCAATGTTGTGAAATTGAATGTGTAGACAATTTGTTTAATATTGTGAAATTGAATGTGAAAAGGAAAGCTTGGAATTAATATACATTTCTAAATCTAGCTTCCATTAAATAGAATGCAATGAAAATGAAGATGGTGGTGAAATATGGTGATATTGATGGAAAAGACTTAAACATGCATGTGTGGATGTCATCAAGCATGAACCTTACCAAAAGTTCATACAAATTGTCCACCAGGAACCATCTTAAGAAATTATTTGAATAGTAGAACTAACCAAATATTATTATTAAATGTTTAATCTTAAATGATCTTGTATTCTCATGTTCATCCACACACCAAAATATATGGTTTAAAGTGTTCAATGAAACAAAAAAAGGTGGGAAATTATTAGAAATCTAGAAAAAACATTGCAATGACCTTTTTCATAATTGTGTTCTTGAACTTTGAAAAATCATAATTAAAATATACTTAATTATTTTAATTAAAATAATTAGAAATTTAATAATTAAAATAAAATACTATCAAAGGTACCGTAAATAAATATTTCACAAGAAAAAACCAAAAGCATTTCAAATTTTTGTTTTTGATCAAAAAGTTCAAAGAAAAAAACACCATTATATTTTTGAATTTTATTCTTAATGCAATGGTTAGGAACACCAAAATATAAAATATTTTTAGTATTGTTACCATGGAAAAATGTATACAACTTGATAAACATATTCTCCAAAAAATTCTAATGAAAATCCTTGTTGAAATGTTTCATATATTTTAAAAACATTCTTGGGTCCATTTAAAATGAAGTTGTGATGTTTCTAGTGATACCACCAAAGTATATTTTTGCTCAACTATGATTAGCTAGAGAAATTGTTAAGCAAGAGTTGAATTTATGATCTTCAATTTATTTAACAAAAAATGTTTTGTTGTGTCGGTTATCAATTCGACCATTAATGGGGCCTCCAACCTTGGATGGTGGCTAGATCGATGGTGAAAGTATTGTGCAGGCACTTGTTTTCTTGCTGGTGAAGATTATAGTTTTACGTGCCAATGTGGGTATTCCATATTGTAAATTACCCATCTTTTAAATGCCTCATATGGTGACTAATAATTTGTGAATAGACCCTAAATGCATGTGTTACAATTCATGCAATTGGAGTTTGATGTTTTATGGTTGTCAAAAGCCATTAGGTACCATACGTTAAAGACAACATCCATTTTGCAGTACCCACATGTTTTGGCAATGACATTGGGTTTCTTTTCATGTTGAGAGGTTTTAGTTCATCCTTAGCTACATGATTCAATAATAAGGAGGTAGGTGTGCTCTTGTAGGTAGGTCATTGTTGGTGAGTAGTGGGTAGGTAGAGGAAGTAAGTGTCTATTTGCTTTTCGCAATATTCTCATCCTTAGATGATAAGAACCTCTAGGCTGTGAGTAGGTTAGTAGGTTCAAGTAGGTTGTGTCAAGTAGGTAGGTAGGGCTTGTTAGTTGGTAAGTAAGGGTGATAAGATGGTTAGGGTAGAACTGCCCATCACCGATCACTATCCTACCCTCAATCACTTCATTAGATCTTCATCATCTCTGTTTCATTTTGATTGATTTAAAATGTTAGGGGAGTGTTACCTCAAGCTCTAGAAATCATCTTTGAAAGACAAATGAAAAGGAGTACTGAAAAAATAGGAAGAAAAAAAAAAAACCTTTCCAACTCCCAAAATGTGTTTTTTTTTTCTTTCTCTTTGGACCCGTCCTACTTTCAAAGCTTCTAACATTCTCATTTCTTGTTCATTTAAAACAATGTAAAGTGTTATGCAAGTGTCACCTTCAGTTTTACAAATCATGTTTGAACTCTAATAGCAACCGAGCAACATACAAGGAATTTTTTGAGTGATCAAGTCTTCTAGTGTTTGGTGGTTTGTTTTTTCTTGAGTTCTTGACCCCCTCTACTTTGGGGGGCTGTAACTTTCTCAATTCTAATCCTTTTTTGATGATTTCTAATGCATCAGATGCATCAATAGGAGGGGTTCAAGTTTTGTTTGGACTCCAGAAACAATGAAGCCCTCCCCTTGGATCTGGCCTGCCCTGAGCACTTAAGTGATCGCCCATGGGCTGTTCTACCCCAGTAGGTATGAGAGGTAATGAAAGTAATAATTTTTTGTGAAAAAAACTAAGTGCAAGGAGGTAAAACATTAAATACTTGGTTTTCTTTTTTTTGGTTTGACTGTTGGTCTGGGAGAGCTGCTCTGGTACCTCACCCACCCCCTCGTTGGAAGGGATGATGCCCCTTTCATCATCTGTGCTCAGGGGGTTCAGCAATTGTCTTCCTCACTGGCTGTACTAAATCCTCACTTATTTCAGTGCTATAAAGTTGTCTTGTAACCGCAGAAAAATGCCCCTGGCAAAAAAGAAAAGTGTAGGGGAGTACTTTATTTATAGTCTATGTGACTTCAAAAACTACCAAGCGCACCTTTCAAATCCAAAAAAGCAAAAGATCCTACTTACTTACCTACACGTGAACAACACTGCTCTGGAACTCAAGGTACTTCGTCTCATACTTTCAACTGTTCAAATAGAAACCAGAATCACCACAGTGATTAAAGGTTAGAAATCCGGATGGGTACCCTATCTGAGTACAACCTACACCTACCAGGTTTCAGGGCCTGGCCTCTGGAGAGCTATCCAACCTTTTCCCAAAGAGCATCCAAAACACAACAACAAATGCTTTCATCATAAATTCAGCCTTATCATCATCATCACACCCATATATCACCCCTTCAAAAAAAAATTCTGGTGAAGTAACAAAAGCCATCAGCAAGCATCTTGAATCCTCACAAGAATCCATCCCCCCCAGCACAAACAAAAACCCAAACCCTAGATTAGGTACTTACCTTTTAGTTCTACTTGGTGCAAAGCTCTGACTGGGTCAAAATACCCACCATAATGTGTACAAAGCTCTTTTTGCCCCCAGGTACCCAGGGTGACAGCAGCCATCATTGATATGAGAAGTGCAGCAAGGTTACAATCAGTAAGGATTAAGTAGATGGGAGGCAGGTTGGACTGACGATCACTCTGCATGATAGCTCAGGTGATGGGTGGTGGGCACCTACCATTATGGGTCTTCTCACAACAGCTGGTCCGTTTCCATGAGCATCTAGTTTAGCTCTCATGCCTTTTATCATGGCTTACAACAAACTCCGCTCATCACAACACAACAAACTTTTCACTCATCACTGATCATTTCCTCATCCCAGGAATGAGTAATCCAAAATAGTCCAGACTAGTTTTTACAAGTGACGACTCTCTTGGGATTGGGGTGAGCACAAAGCTGTTGCAGCATCTTCCAACACAAGCGGTTACAACTGGTAATGTTCTTTAGGTTGTGAATGGAGGGAAGGGGACAAACAGCAAGTCAGCTATGGTTAATGAGGTTGTGTTTGTATCTAAATCAGGAGCTGTATTGGATTTATTCCTATTTGTTGCTGTCTCATGGATGCCTGGAATTTCATTTTGGGGCTTTTTTGTTGATTTGAAGGATGAGAGTTTGAACCTGAAGAACTTGGCTCCAGACGAACAACTTCTTCTTGGGATGGCTTCACCAAGAAACCCATTATTCCAAGTTGCTCTTGACACTATCTCTTGACATCACCATTTCTGTAAAGAATCATTTTATAGTATGTGGAGGATGCCTTACCCTCATTACTATGTCTTGCCACAACATAGAAGGGACCTAATGCCTCAAGTGTCTCCTCTCCTTCTCAAACAAAATCACAGTGGTTAAAATTCTACAAGATAAGGACCTCAAACAGGGCAGTTCTGGGAACTCAGGTCTCACACTAGGCTCTCTCACCTTGCGTCACCCTCATTCCCAGAACAGCCCCCTTCTTGGTCCTTGTTATACACTAGAACTACAAGGTGATGACAACCAACAGACCTAGAGAAATGGGAAAAAAAAAAAACTGAACATTACCTATGATGAAAATTAAGGGGTGAAACATTTGCCACCTTTGCCCACCAAACTCTCATAATGGGTATCTATTTCTTTTGTGGGCAAACTGCATCTATGAGTGAGAACTATGAACTAACTCTTCTGTGTTGAGATTAATTCATTCAATGGATGCCCTGAATGCATAAAAGCCTTAGAAGTGAGAGGTGAAGTAGTGAGTACCCTACTACCCACTGCATGAATAGCAGCATGGTCCACACATGAAAGACATGCTGTATAAGTACTTCCAGCTTGAGGACCTCAACAATTTTGACATTAATGCCCGCTTTACACTAGGAGTCAGGGCTGAAAAAACTTGGGGCCAACTTTGAGCATTTTTGGTTTGTTGGTTGGCCCCAAGTTACTAATGAATGCTAGAACATTGACGTCAGGATATTAATAAATGATGGAACATTGGAACCAAGGGTTGCAAATTGGCTTCCCAAATTCGTTGGTATCCTTTTTTTCAGCCTTGGGGCCATGACAAGGCCATAAAGTTCAGCATTTATCACTAGCTTGGGCAGATTGAAAATGCTTTTCCTATATCAGCCTTGACTCCGTGTAAAGCCCTTGGGACCAATTTCAACTTTTGCACCAATAGGAATGCTTGATTTCGGTTGAACATCGGCCCTGACTCCTAGTGTAAAGCAGGCCTAAAATTCTTCATGGACCAACCCAACTCATGTCCTGGAGGAGGCCCAGAAGGAGAGGGTGGGGTGGGAAATCCCTCATAGTTCATACAAAGTGCCCATACCTGGAGGCGAGAATTTCATTGTTTGAAACACTTTTTGTCATTTTTTCATATGATACTTGGCAGGTACCCACCAGGTAGCAGGAGAGATATTTTAATAAAGAAATGCACAATGCTTTTTATGATGTGTAAAGCCCTTGGGGGGACACCCGCCTTGGGGGTGGGTGGGCTTTAGGGGAATCAGGCCCATGCTTGGGTTCGCCTCATCCCTTGTTGCGGTTAAGCCCACCCCTCAGGTTTTACCCTACACATTCATAGCTATTGTACCAACCACCTAGTCACAAGTTGTGAGGTTGACTTCACTTTGAGTGCAAAAGAACAAACAACCGCACAGTTCGCTTATTTAATAATATTCAAACTTGAGGGTGTTCTTGGTACCTACTGACAAATTGGCTACCAGTTCTCCATCATACCATAGCTTAGGGTCAGTTTCCACATTGACAAAAGGAATAATTTTTTTCTCAAAAAATGAATTTCTTTTTTTGATTTTGAAAAATTCCCCCCCCATCATCGACTATGATATTGAGATATGAGTAGTGAAATTATTAAGAATGTAGCCTATGATAATTATGACTATTTTCAACATGTCAACTTCATATTTTCACAAAATTTCATTTCACTACTGTAGTACCTTGGCCATTTCAACACATGTTTGTCGAATAATTAATTAATTTTGAAATTTTCATTTCAACAAGTGAAATATTCCTAAATAAAAATTCACCATCATCCTTCACAGTATTTTTTGATTTGGAAGAAATAATTTTTGAAAATTTCAACATTTCTAAAACTAATATAATTAGCGTGCCAAGGTACTAGGGCATTTTGAGGATTATTTAATGACGAAACTGACCTTAGTTTAAGGTATACTTAAGGTAGATGGAAAAATCTCCTCCAACTTTGGAGTCAATAAGTAGGGTGTTCGTAGGAAGGGCTATTAGTCCAGGCCAGAAAAAAAACCTATGGTGCTTATCTCTCTATGTTCCGCTTATAAACAGTGTTGGGTAACACACAAGGAGTGGGGCATTACCCGACTGACATAAAGCACCGCTGAAAAAAATTCTTTATTTTCTGTGATACCTGAAAGGTTTCTACTGGGAAAAAATGAAAAAAGGTAACCCATCAAATATCACAAGGAAAAAAGAAAAGAGCCCCCCTGGGCATTTTTAAAATGCTCATAGGAGCTAGCAATTCCTTTTTCAAAGTGCCCTGCTTTTTGCAGAAGAAAATTTCCACTTGATAACTTGACCTCCAGATACAGTTTTAAAAATTCTGATGGTGCCTTATGTTTAGATATTAGTTACATAATATCTCCTCCAACTCTTTAGCCCTCCAGTGACCGAAGCCCTACTTTTGCACAACAAAAAATTGTAACAATATTGGATCAGGTAGGTCTTATTGGCGGCCCTTAAGCCACGAACTGACACCCATGTTGGTACCATGGTAAAGGTTCCCCAATCCATTAAAATTAATTCTAGATATTACAAATATCCCCTGCCAAGATTAAATCAGGGTCTCTGAGTTTGGAATCTAACATTTTTGGGGCTTAATATGGCCACTAAGAGGCCTAACTCAGAAAGGTACCAACGTGGGTACTGGTTCACCCTGGCCTTATTAGTGGACCTTGAGTCATTATTTTTGCTCCAAAGGGTGAGCCACTGAGGTCATTCACTGACTTGTAAATCCCATGACTTTTTCTGTCCCATCCCTGTGATGAAAGGGGGCAGATCAAATTCCAACTGCAATCTCCGGGCCCCGACGGTGGTGGCCACGAGCCTCTCTATTAAGGAGGCAGGGGGACATAGGGGGGAAGACGCCGGGTGGACTCCGCTTGACCGGGTCGGTTTACACGACGGTTGGCACTTGGCACCCCCTTTCTTTAGCCGGACTCTGCCGCTGGGGTGTCGGGCAGCACTGCCCAGACATGGCGTTTCTGCACAGAGAGCCAGGAGGCGACAGAAGAATAAGAGAGAGGGAGAGAGAGAGAGAGGGGAGGGTGACGACGAAGTGCGAGAGTTTTCTTTACTGCGGTGTGTTGTTGCAGTGATGATGAGTGTTGTTGCAACAGAAGAGGAGGGACTCGGGAGTCCCGGGAGGAAGTAAAACACACACAACAAAAAAGAAAGTGGCAAACGGAGTCATTATTACCACTACCATCGCCGTTCTTTAAGCATTCTGTCTGCATGTATGTTACAAGAAGATTTTGTCGCTGAGCTCAGAGACTGCTGCTGCTCCTGCAAAAGCTGCTACTTACCTCTACTCACTAATGTTTTTCTTCTCACCAACTTCCTCTTCCCCTCTCTACTGTAGCTTCTGTAGGTGTTCTGCCTCAGCTCTGTAGAAGCGTTCTGTTCTATAAAGCTTACGAGCGTGGACTCCGTCTGAAAGGCGTGGGACTGCTGTCTTTCTTCCACAATTAGCCGTAGTACTTACTTACCTCGTGCAAGGACTGTTGTTTGCCTTGACAGTAGTGTGGACATCTGGTTGGTTTCAGCAGCAATCGTGTCTCCTGGGATTGATTGTATGAGTTGTCGGAAGATCGATCCTCTTTTTGTAGTGTGGGAACAATGTTTTTGAGGGGTTTTTGAGGATCTCTCTCTGAGAAAATCTGTTTCTAGAGCAGCAGCAGCCCTCAAGTCTCGCGTTGAATATTGCCCGGCGAGGCTTGGGTTGACACTAGCTGCTAGGAGAGAGTCGAGTTCCAAGGAGAACAATGTTGTTAGCGGAAGGGAGAGAGAGGTTTAAGGAAGACATGCAGACGATGAGACTAATGGCGCCAGACTGTGGAGCAAGCTTAGGCTTGAACGTCGACATAGGGAAAATAGTGCAGAGAGGACATGAGAACTTTGGTCCCGGGAGAAGGCTTCCCGTGCAGCTTGACTTGTTGCCGTTGAGGCCCTCTCACTCGGCTTCTGGAACGCCGGAACCCTCCTCACTGATCACCAAGAATATGTTCTCATGGCAACAACAACAACCTCTCCGGAACGGATCATGGACTAACTCAGGCAGCGGTGCGTCACAGTCTTTGGTACCTCGCTAGAGAAACAACACCGAGTTTTTGTTGTTTACATCTCTTCTACTTGTCTTCTTCTTCTTCTTCTTTCCCAGGAGATCAGGAGTTTGAGGGCCATTTGTGTGGGTGCTTGCTTTGCTTTGCTTGCTCAGGTTGTGATGATGGAGAAGTGGAAACATTTTCCTCCGGAGGCCAGGGAGGAGCGTCTTCACCTCGAGGCATTGACATGAACCAATTGCCTTTGACGACAGAATTTGACGATGCTGTTCTGTCGTCGCCGAGCAGCATAGGCATGATGAAGAGGGAGAGAGAGAAAATGCACGAGTCTTTCGATCTGGAGCGGGAGAGAGGAGCTTGCGATCTAAGCTCCAGAGGTGGTGGTGGTAGCGATGATGAAGATGGAGGTGCTGCCAGTAGGAAGAAGCTTCGTCTCTCCAAAGAACAATCGGCACTCCTTGAAGAAAGCTTCAAACACCATAGCACTCTCAACCCGGTACGACGGACACGTCCTATACCACCACTGTGTGCCCTCATTGCCGCCTGCTACTGTTGTTCAACCTTGTTGATGTCGAGAGCTGTAAGAACTTTGTTTCTCCTACTCTTGGGAAGTGTGACACTTCTGCTGCTGCCTTCTTCCTCCTGAGCACTTCTCACCAGATTGTACTTCTTGTATGTCTCTCCTCTTTGCAGAAGCAAAAGAACGCATTGGCCAAGCAACTAAACCTACGACCTCGTCAAGTGGAAGTCTGGTTCCAAAACAGGAGAGCAAGGTGTGTATGCTTTCTGTAACCACCTTGACTTGTATTTGAGATTCAACATCTTCTTGTTTACTTGTCACATGTCCCCATCATTTGCATCAAGTCCAGGACAGCTTACTGGAAACCCCATCTGGAAATGGTTGGAAGATTGTGGTCTTGAAAATCTTGCTGATCTTGGCTGCAGGACAAAGCTGAAGCAAACTGAAGTAGATTGTGAGCTACTCAAGAGGTGTTGTGAGACCTTGACAATCGAGAACAGAAGACTGCTAAAGGAGTTGCAAGAGCTGAGAGCAATCAAAGCAGCACCTCCCCGTGTGATTGCACACGATTTCTACACGCCGTTGCCTGCAGCTACCTTGACCATGTGCCCGTCCTGCGAGAGAGTAGCCACTGTAGACAATAGATCTATCACCTTCTCCAAACCTGAGTACTCACATTTGTCACAGGCACCAACAGCTTGCTAAGAGGTTGTTGTCCATACTCAAACATTGATGATCCTTGAAGACACTATTCTGCATTCACCAGCAGGAAGGCCGGCCGGCTGGCCTGTTGAAGAAGTCATGTAAAACCATTGAAGACAGGAGGGCACAGGGAGGAGTCTGAGATAGAGTAGAAGTTTGTGTGCGATACAACATTATCCTGCTGAAGTGCCAAATTTCTCTCAATTGAATTGGCTTAGCTGTGGTGATTCTCTGCACAAAATGGAGTGATTCCAGAGATGATTCCAGAGACCTTCTGACTTGTATACCACACTTACTCTCTCACATTTTTGTCACATAATCAATTAGGTTTCTTTGGTAATTTTAGCTGCTCATTCAAGCAAAACCACAATTTCACATGAGTTGGCCTTTGTGGCAAACTGAAGTACCGCATCCACCGCATTGTCCTCTCTTATGAACTCGGCTAGTTGCAGGTCTTGTTGTGAAATGTGTAAGAATCTTTTTTTCCATTGTGTCTTGAGCATGGGCAAGCTTGAGAATGAAAATGTGATGGGGGAAGAAAACATCCACCTGCCTGGCATATAGTTCAGGTCTTCAGGGCAAGGTGTATTCAGTGCAGCTTGAAAAACAAACTTTTTTCAGTTCACAGGTGTTACATTGGAGCTCATGCATTAGATGGGTGATACTGCAAACTTCTCCATGCCTCCAGACTTGGATTGTTTCTCAGATTGTTTCAAGAGGCAATGTATGTTCACGTCTCCCATGTAAACATTGCTTCTTGAACCAATCCAAAGTCTGGAGGAGTGGCTGCACAAGGAAAGGGTTGTGTGTGTGTGTGTGTGGCAGCTGGGTTGGCTTGACTTCCCAGTGAGAAGAAGTCGGGCTCTCCTTATTACCATGCAAATCCCCCCTTTTGGGATATGTCTAGTCACAGGTCTGTCTGCTGCTGCTGCTTTTTCTTTGTTAACTCTTGGTTTTCTAATTCTGGGAGACTGCCATACTTTTCTGTTCCACAGTTGTCAAGGTCCAATGGAAAATCAACACCAAAACCCCTTGAATCTTTCAAAAATATTGCCCCCTTTTTGTGCTGTCTTGTTTCACAATATTATATGGGTTCACACTCTGGTATCTTTGTTGTGCTGTCTGGTTTCCTAAATGTTTGCAATCTGATGAAATCTGTGTTGAAAAAAGCTCCTTGACAAGGGCAAATGGTCTTTTTGCCATCACCAGTCTAACCTCATAGACAGGCAGGTGTTAACCCAACCAATTCTTGATTGATGCACTTGCTGTGAGAATATAACAGAGCCCGGCAACTGTGAAACACACCAAATGGTATCCACACCTGCATTTCTGCAGCACCTTCCACAACACTTCTCTGCACCAAAGATTAAGGGAGATATTTGGCATGTTTGAGTCTGGAAAAGGGACTATCTCTGTGACTAACTCAGCCTCCACCCAGAAAGGCGACCAAGAAACAACCCAAGATCGTCATGCTAGCTACATCAGAACAACACCACATTGGGGAATATGGTTTTGGGTCTCAAAAAGGGTAGGCACTTTTGTGACCCAAATCCATTTCCTACCATAACTAGACCCAGGAAGATTCTGGAATCACCTACAAGTGAAACTCTACATCCATAAGGGAAGAATGGTCATACCACAAATGACTTATGTCACATGGCAAAATCTCAGCACATCCCTGGAGAGAAAAGACAACAGGATAGTACCTGGCTAGTTGCTATCGTCATGGTTGGCTCTGAGTTGGGCATGAATGACCAATATTTGACAAAAATGCTTCAAATTGACAAAATTTTCAAGTTTTTTGCACAATTCAATGACTGACTCCTCAGATTGGGAATTACCTGTCCAAAAACATTCAAACTTGATTTGTCAATGGTCATTGTGTGCTTTGTATGACAATTGATTGGAGGTGGGCACACTATCAAAGTCAAGGGGGTTTAAACTTTTAACTTTTAACCCCAAACCCTTCCTACCTTGAGTTAGTGCATAGGTATGTGAAGAGAACAGATTCTAGTTTCTTCTGACCGCATGCCCCTTGAGTGATCTATCCTACCAACATGAACACCTCATATTGAATTTGGGCTGTTGTCACCCAAGTGGTCTGCTGTGTTGTTATTGTTCTTCTTTGGGTGGTGAATCTTAAAAGGAGCTTATTAGACTTAACTCTTCTTGACCATCATGATGATGAATGCACTCAAATGGGTCTAGGGTGATCATTGTGAAAACTTGGGTAGAGGAAGCCCCCATCCCCTGTCCTGTTGATGATGAGGGCAGAGCATTTGAGGTGGTTATGGCAAGTCAAAGAGCTACACAAAAAGCTATCATTCAACACTGTTCAGTCTGTTGTTGTATGGTCTGTTAACTTATTGGCAGGAAGAGAATGTGAGCAAAACCCATGGTAATGAATGGCAGCTACTGAACTCTGTCATCATCTTGTCCCTCCCCCCCCCCCATCTTCTTCATCATGGCAGGGATGGGATCAAATCCAGCTTTTAGTGAAAAACTAATTTCTTTGTCTTTGCAAAATCAAATTCATATGATGATCATTGATGACATGGTTGGCCTTTTCTCCGCCAAAACCAGAAAAGGAGCATGTCTGTTGCATGAGCACAGAGTTGACATGGTGGATAATTCTGGTGGCATGCCTGACTGAACATGGCCCACTGTGACAGGGATCTATGGCCCACTGTGAAGGGGAGCTGTGCATTCCAGTTTCCCTTAAGTAAAAACATAACACAAATAGGTAGATGATTTCATTTAATGTGGTGCCTTTTGGGGATTTGATGGGGTTCAGACTTAAAACCAGTGTTGGGCTGTTCTCATTTTTTTTTAAAAATTTGGATACCCAGTTAGTTCTCAGCTCTTTAATAACAGTTTGATGTCTACAACCAGTTCTCTAACTCAATCACATAATGTAAAATGAATAATATTAAGTATTAATGCATTTTCAACTTCATAACAATTACAAAAATGTGTCAAGCTGCTTTTGGTGATGGGTCAATCAAACAGACTCATTGCAAAAAAAACAGTTCCAAACTTGGAAGCACCCCCACCTAATTAATATGAATCTCACTATAAACATTGTAATAGGTACTAGTTTGTTTGTTATGTTTTGTCAAGTTGAAATCTTCCGAATCATAGCAGGAGGTAGGCAGCACCTACCCCCTCCTGGTGCACTCTTGGTATTGTTGGAATGCCCTTGATGAGTAGGGATGCATGGAGGTGATTTCATAGTGTTTAAATCTATGATGTAGGTGGTAGTGAATATTGAACAATTTATTCATTCAACACTCAATAAAATCAAAATTAATTTTTGGGGGAATTGGGGCATGCTCTTGACATTGTTCGAAATCTTTCTATGACTAGGATTCTATGGAGGTTATTTTTAAATTTTTAGCCCAAGGTATAGGAGGTATTGAATTAATTAAAATTCAAACTTCAATATAGGAGAATCCAATAATGATATTGAATTTCAGTCTTACTCTAAAAAGAAGGGTACCATTTTTCCCTTACAAAAGCCATTCACCATATTACAAGTTGTGCTCAACAACATATGCCACACTAACTAATTGAGTATGATACATGTACCCATTTATCATGTCAAATCTGACAAACATTCTTACAAGTGAACTTTAACTTGGGTCCTGAATGAAAGGAAATACCTAAATCCTAGCTAATTCATTAGAATTAGATGATTGACCCTAGGTCCTACCTACCCTAAACCCCTACTAACTGTAAGAATTGGACCCAAGGTTAACGAATTGCCCTACCCAAAAGGTTCAGGTTAGGACAGGTATCAACTCAACCCAACTGGTTCTCTTTTGCCAGATAACTGTCAACTATTTTAGCTTGACAGTTCATGATACCCTTCAGTTTTAGGCTGAAAATAAGCCTGCAAACTCAGATGGGTATCACCATGGTATTGATACCCACCCAACACTGGTTTAAAACTTAAGGACCTCATGTCTTACAAAATATTTAACAACTTGAAATCCAAGTGGCTAGCAAATCAGGGCAATCCGAAGTGTTCCCACCCTTCACTATTCTAGTTCAACTGGGGCTTGAGCCATTTGAATCTTTTGTTGGTGAAGCTCTAGCCCAACCTCTAAAATAGCTGAACATAAAAAATGATCCAAATTGGGTCAAGCCCCAGGACTAGATCAGGTAAAATCAGCTATTATTACCAAAGGTGAAAAAAAGTTTGAAAGAAAAAATATATGTTACAATAGTTCACACAAATTGATATAAAAATGTAGTTAAATGAAACAAAAAATTAAGACCATATTTGATTTCATTTTAAGACCATATTTGAAAATAATCCATTTTGAACTTGGACTTTTTACATCATTTTTTTTTAGTAATCAAAATGGATTATTTTCAAATATTTATTCACTGCAACCATTCCTGAACCTTTCCAAATATTGAAATTTATGTATCTAAAAGGTCAAAAATTTTAATTCATGAGGAATGTCACCTGGGTATCAAGTATCGAGGGGAAAATTTTGAAATTTGGAGCAGATCCTCATGCTCGGTAAAGCCCTTGACAACTGACATTACCAGATTAGGGCCTACACCCAGCTCCCCCACTCCGCCTTGGGCTTTACCCTACACTTAGGGACCTCAAATAAACCCTCTAGTTTACCATTTTGGGAGTTGATGATTTTGCATCAGTCATTAGCCAATATAGTCCCTTCACATCTTAGCCATTCCCTTGTTTGTGTTGCTCTCTCAATTGACAATGTCATGGGTTTTATCCCTGTACTTCTCCTCCTTTCAGTTGTGGATTAGAAGATGAAGGATTTGTTCTTTCCAACAAAAGAAAATCTCAATTGGATGATCTTACAAGGTGGTTTATGTACCATGTCATGTAGCAGTTTATATATATATCGCCAGATTTCAAAAATTGAAAAAAAAATTGATTTTGGAGGTTTTCAGTCACAGAATTGAGGGGGAAAAAAGTAAAATTTTCCAGATTGATTTTCATTGTGTAACCCTACCTATCTTAGTGGCGACATGAAGCCCACAAAATGTTAGATTTGAGCTCAGAGACCCCCATTTAGTTTAGGGCATGGGATATTTGTAATATCTATAAATAATCTATCCATGAAGGAAGGTAATTTGTTTTGTTTTGTTTGTCACGCTGAGCTCTCCCAAATCACAGCGCTTCATGCCACGCTCTTGGTATCTTCCGAAAGCTCTAAATGAGTAGGGGTGCACCGACTTGGTTGGAGACTCTTTGGAGCTACTGTGTGGATACTGTTGATTATTGAATCATTCTCTCAATGAAATCCAAATAAAATTGAAACTGAAAATTGTATTGGAAAAATGGGGAAATTCTTGGTGTTGTTGGAAAGCGCTTGGTGAGTTAGATTTAACAGAGTTTGTTTTACAAATTTCAGAGCTAAGGTGTGAAAGATCTTGATTTTTGAGCGTATTTTGTTGCTGGAAATTCAAACAAATTGCTGAAAAAGTGAAAAATAAAGAACATGTTCACACTTGGGTCAACAGCACAGGCTACACTAGTTAAAAATGAATTTTGAGATCTTTACTATGGTACCTTCACCTTCTTGAGTAAGGCCTCTTAGAGCCAATAATTAACAGGGGAAATGTTAAAATTGGACTCACAGAACCTGATGCAAAGGGATTGAATATTTATAATGTTTAGAAGCAACCCCTAAATAATTGGGGTTTTCTGGTTTTACCATGGTACAAGTGTAGGTGCCAGTTCACTGGCACCCCATTGAATGGTTACAAGTCGAACTGACCATACTAAAAGTGGAACCAGCAGGTAGCAGCCTCACCTGCCAACTGAAGAAGGCTGAATAAGTGTAGTAATGTACCACCGCAAGTACATTCCTACATGTACTTGTATGGGGCAATACATTACTACAAGTAGGCTCTTACTTCTACATGGCCATGGCCGGAATCTTCCCTTCTTCAACAATTCAACAAACTAAAATGTCCATTTATAAAGCTAAATATATGCAAAGATTGAAAGCTACAACCTATATATTAGGGCATGTATATGCAAAAATTCATCAAACAAAATGAGTTCAATGTTTATGAGACATCAACAGCCATCATTACTAGAAGTAGTTGCAAAACCAATCCAATACCCATAAAGTTAAAGATGGATTATTAGAAGCTGTTGTTTTCACATATAGACATTGCTAAATTAAATGTAAGGCAAATGTTGATAAATAGGCAAATTTAGGTGCACATAAAATTTGGTTCACTAAATTTCTAATGTAATTGATTTCCAATTGAAATGGGCATGTCCCTATTTGAAATAACAACTCCACCTATGTTGAAAGGTTTGTTAAATTGACATTATTTATAATTCAACATTCACACCAAATAAGTGAAAGTTGTCTTGTTAGCTAATGTTGATTGATAAGCATAACTTATAAAGAATATCAATTGCATACTCCAAACATGCTTTGGAGGGGTCTCCAAAAAAGTATTGTAATCCATTTTTTGGGTCCACCTTAATGCTTGTGAATGTGTGGATAATCCAATTCTCATGATGAATCCTTGTGGGTATTGTCACACACACACACACACACACACATTTAGCTGCAACTCTAATCTGCACCATTCTGCTTCCAACTGCTCCCAGATTGTGTTTCCAAGTGCAACTGCAAAAGCAGCATCGACTGATTGTGCACTGTGAACTCCACTGGAGCAGTACAATTTTCATGTCAGGGAGACTGGTGGCAAAACCTCCTTGTAGTTTTGAAAATATGGAAAGTTTGGAATGAAGTCTTGAAGTTAAACTAAACTGTGCACAACTATTTGTCTATTGGAATTAACAGGATGATCTGAGGTCATATCATGAAGCTGAGTTGTCCTCGGTAAGAAAATAATACTGCACTTGAGAAGTACAGCAACTGAGGTGGGCATGAGGAAACATCTCACTTGCTTCATGTTCTAATCATCCAATGGGTCAGAAGGAGTTTCACTGGGATCCCGTCTGATGATGACAACAGGACATGGTGCATTCTTTGCACAGTATGAACTTGAACCACCCACAAACATTCTGGCACCCAAAAAGCAAAACAAGGTGGGAATCACAAGGTGATGAATACAATGGTGCTTCCTCCAGACCCATAATCCTTCATGCACCTTAAAATGTGAACAAACGAGATGCAATCTGAAAACAACCCACTTCACAATTGCAGTAAACAGGACTCATTCTGTGTCATTAAGATATACTGCTTGACAAATTTCTAGGGTCATGAAAAGAGTGGCAAATATACCTCTGTAGAGTGCCTAGTCCTCGAGAACCCAATACTAGCAAATCAGGCTGTCTTTCCTTTGCTTCCTTGCAAATGACAAGCTTGGGATCCCCCTTACTTAACCATGCTTCACAGTCCACCTGTCATCAAAAAATGTGATTCTGCTTAAGCCACTTGCACATCCTGTTTTGTATGTTTGGCATAATTTGCACATACAAAAGCTAGTACCACAAATACCAGCAGAAGCCATCTCTTGATACAATCCACATTCGCATATGTCCCAATATGAAGCAAATAATTTGGTGCAAGGTCATGAAGACAGAAAAATTATGAAGAGGTGCAAATACTTGAACAGAATTTACAGGACTATATAAATAAGAAAGGAAAACGAGAACTCAGGGCACATGTATATAGAGAAGTACCTCGGCTTCATTGCATCGCTTGACAAAGTATTCAAGTAAAGCAAGGCCTTTTTGCTTCTCTGTCTTATGATGACTTCTGATATCATTCACTGTTGTGTATATGCTATCCATGTCTTCATAGCCTGTGGGGATCATAACATCAATCAGCTCATCCGATTTATGGATTACTGACATATGGGATTTAGGCATAACAAAAGCCCTTAGCTTCCAAGGGGACCAATAGATTGAAGAATAAATCTGAATCTAGATCAGAAAACTGGAAAGGATGAAGGTGGGTTATTAGTATGAAGATTAGGGCAAATTATCATCAGCAAGGAACCCAATATAGACCTCTAAAGCCACACAATTTTCTATGACCTGCTTTGCAACAAACAGAATGAGAGGTGCCAAAGACTTGGTGTTTTGAGGAATCTCTTCAATAAATAAAACACACATCATGGATTAAAATGAGTTGGGAAATGAGTGGCACATACATACCATCCTCATCTGGGATTTGGACATGGAAGATAAGGATTTTGTACTCCTTCTTGCAGCATGGTCTGAGAAGCTTGGTGAGAATCCAGTCTAAAGCATTGCGGCTACTGACAGAGGGTTTTGGATACCCTTTGATTGACTGACTCACAGCTAACATCACTTGCATTTTTGGGCATATTGATTCTGCAGACTCCTGCTCTGCCATGCTTTATACACCCTGCACATTAGACCATAAGAAACCACAGGAATTATATGACCATGTGAAATGCTTGTCTATACAACTTTTATCTATCCAAAAGCCAGCTGTTACAAGGGTTGAGAATCCCAAGAAGTTGCTGATACCAAATGCAGAGCTGCTGTCTTAAATTGGGATCCAAGTGGAAGATTGAAGTTAAACAAAACCCTTACTGCTGATCATAAGGTAGTAGTGTACAGGACCTTCCCATGCATGGTGTGACAATATCACATAAGCAAATTACAAAACAAAACCACAAATGGGTGGGCAAGCTATTGAGCAAGCAAGTGATCACCAAAGAAAATGCACTAAATCACACGCAGATTTCTACAAATTAGTCAGGTCTACAGCAAGCAGCCCCAAATCATCCCTGCTGGAAGCAAACAATTGTGAACTGCACTGGAGTCATCACATTCAACTAGTCCCAAAGCCACTCTTCAGTCTCAAATAAACTCTCAAGCTTTTGCAAATTAGGTACCTCCAAGAAGCCACATCTTTATGAATCTCAACTGCAGGAGAAAAATAAAGTTTGGCATAAGATTCACAACCCCAGATGACCATAATATCACAATCTACAGATCTCAGTTTGGGTGTCTGATTTTGTGAGAATCAAATCTTGAGAGGAAAGAAAGAAAGAACGCACCTGAGAAACAAAACAAAACAAGAAGTACCTTAACCAAAAAAACTTCCTTCTCTCTAGGAGAGTGTATGCTTCCTTTGTTGGTCCCAACTGAAAGACTTCAGTCTACAGAAAGCAATAACAACAATAACAACAACAAGATCACTGTGAGATCAGGAATAAGTACTAATGGTATGTTTGCAAATAGTGTGAGCAATAAACTATGTCCCCAAAATTCATGCCCCTGCCATTAGCCTAGGCCAGAATAGCTGATGAACCAAGGTTGGCAATAGAAATTCCGCTCTTGAAAAGCATGCACCCCCAAGTATTAGTATGGATCACAATGAAATAACATAACAACAACAAGAAGCTATGAGTCAACAAAATGTTGAACAAACATTTTTTTCTCCAAATACACTTGTTGGATGGATGCAAGCATGAGTCACTTATTATTTGTAATATCTAGCTGACAAGGATACTTTCCTTCCTTCCTTCCTTCCTTGCTTGTTGTCGTGCATTTTTTTTTGTCTGTCATAAAGCTCGGTTCTTCTACATGATGTCTTAGGATCTCTTTGTCTTTTGTTAGCAAGTGGGATCTTTTTTTGTGGGCTTCCCCTCTCTTCAGATTCCCTTACATCTTGGCCCCTTAGAGCTTTAGAGAGGCCAAGGTGAATGTGCATCTACACTAGTCTTACCTTCTTCACCTTCGGTGACCCCTCTTAGTGTAGTAGGGTATGGCCCTTGGGTGGTGGCAGGCTTGAATTAAGGCACCTAGGATGAAGTAGGCTAAGGCCTTCGGGTGGGGGCATTCCAAATGTAAGGAGTCTTGGATAAGGTTGTAGATGCATTCTGAGCATCTCCAAAGGTGCTCAGTATGTGGTCCTCCACAGTAAAATTGGATGAAGAAAATCCAACGTATGCTGGTTTGGCTCAGGAAAATGGTTTTGGCTCCGCATAATTGAGCGCGTTGTCGTGGCTGGTAAAAGGCATAGCAGCGCTCTGCAGAAAAGAGTAATAAATATGACCTAACTGGTGCTTAGTGTTTCTGATGGCCCATCATAATGATTCGTCCAGGTGGTTTGCAATTAGTAGTCCCAGTTTCAGTTTTATGGATGGGTTTGCAACAGAGTACAGAACTAAACTTGGATGTGAAACATATTTTCGCAGGGTCACATACTGAGCACCGCTGGAGAAGCTCTAAGATTAGCCCTGCATTTTGGCAATGTCTCCCAGCTGTGGGCCTTACCCATTAATGAACAGTAATGATGAGCTGTAAACTACTCCAAATTCTTGTTCTAGTGTTAAGGCCGACCCAATCACAGCTGCAGTAATTATCGCTGGCCAAGGCGGTTTCAGTCCACATGGTCTTATACCAGAACCGAAAGCATTACGGTTTTTGTACTGCAAACTGTATGGGCGTAAGAGCCTGTGGTACTGCAAAGATATTTTTAGTGGTTGGAAGCACCCAAACAAAATTTGGGGTTTTTTTTATCACCTTACCATGCCTACCACTCACAACTGCAAAAAATTTATCAAAAATTTATTTATTTCAACAAAATGGGGTTTAACAGCCCTTATTTAATATTCCAGAATTTTGATAAACAAGATTAAGTAAACAAGTTACAAAGGCTTTATGAATGAAAATGTGGTAAGTTAGTGGTTGGGACACTCATTCTGAATCCGGTTCACAGAAGGCTTGCTGGGGGTTAGCCTGGTTTCCACTGGATTCAAGTTCATTTTCTCTCTCCATGAAATTAGTCCATGGAAATATTCTATGTCATATAGGTAGCTTATTGGTGCAATTACCCACGTAGATGAAATTTGATTACATGCATATGGATGAAATAAGGCTAATTTGATATGATCACAAAAGGATTTGGGCAAATTGTTTTTCAAAATGGCTAAAAATTGGTGTCTTTCAATGATTTGGGTTGTCAATTTTTGAAAAGGAAATTTAAATTGCCTGATTCAACAACATTAGGTCCCATAGGTAGCCAAAACTATAGAAAGAAGGCTATTTTTTTTAATTTTCAAATTATTTTTGTCGCCAAATCTGACTAAATCATCATGTGGATGATCACCTTTTTAGCTACATTGGAAAAAGACAAAAACCAGAAAAAACATTGCAATGTAGGTGCTGATTGGCCTAATTGACCCAACCCCCCATAACTGCACCAATTTTGTTTTGGATGAAAATGGCTCATCCCAATTACTGAACCTAGCACAGTTAGGAGGTTTGGTCAAACTTACTTTTTTCACCCACGTACCTACCCTGCTCACCTAGCTATCCCATTCACCCACACTACCCAGTACCCACCTACCCCACTGACACCTAACTACACCATCCATTTTCAAAAACATATTTTTCTTTTCTTTTCTGACATGGCCTTCCTCGCCAGCACAAGGAGAAGGCGTTGTTAAAGATATTTTTTGTTTTCTGGCGCCTCATTGTCATCTTCAATAAAAGAAATTCTTATTGTTATGTTTGAAGAAGATGACAATGAGCCCGAGCTCATCATCATCATCATCTTTTGGTTATTTTTCCCTTTGATGTAGAAGATGACAATGAGATGGCTCATTGTCATCTTCTTGCCTATTGTTAGAGAAGTTTTTCACTAGTTGGTTGTCATCATTTTGTGTTATTGTCTTGTTGCAAATAAGACAATAATCGTTGTTCTCATTGATGTCTTTTTGTGTTTCCATTTTGTATATAAAACAACAATGATCATTATGTTAATATTCTTTTCTTATGTTTCACGTTGTAGAGAAGAGGACTTGACGAGGGTTGCACTCATCATTTTTTTATGTTTTATCTTTCAGGAAAAATGATGATGAACACAAGTCATCGTTGTCTTCCATGTTTTAAAATTTTAAATTATTATAAATAAAAAAGATTGTGTGTTCTTATGTTCATTTCTTCCTACAGAAAAAACAACAACTATTGATATTAGAGTTTGGAGCTTAAGTTTTTTTATCATTCGATCTTTGCTTCTATGCAAAAAAGTTTTGTAATTTGCCCTAATTGGTGCACCCATCAGGTTTTAAATATATATTGCCTTCACACATATCATGTTCGATTATTTTAACTTGATATTGTATTCATATTGTGTGCATTGAAATCATTAGGTTAGAATGCTAGTGCTTTTGAAAGTAGAGAAGAAAAAATTAGGTATCAGTTGTTCTCTTTGGTTTTTTTTTTTTTTTTTTTTTTTTTTTTTTTTTGAATATAAATGTTTTTTTTTTATTTTTTTATTTTGGTCCCCAATAAATGTTCTCTTTTTTTTTATTTTTTCCCTTTTGCTCAATGGAAACACCCTATTCCCTTTTTAT
>Ga0116231_10003812_pt1 | contig 30948 bp, 22 predicted proteins | sample S1TSphgellanicum_2_FD_89695 | JGI IMG/M metagenome (GOLD analysis project Ga0116231, IMG submission 89695) | Host-associated microbial communities from peat moss isolated from Minnesota, USA - S1T2_Fd - Sphagnum magellanicum MG | ecosystem: Host-associated > Plants > Peat moss > Unclassified... | reverse complement strand
GAATCACATGGGGAACCATGTGATATTGTTTCCTTGTGATTAATTGTGGAATCACATGGGGAACCATGTGATATTGTTTCCTTGTGATTAATTGTGGAATCACATGGGGAACCATGTGATATTATTTCCTTGTGATTACTTGTGGAATCGCATGGGGAACCATGTGATATTGTTTCCTTGTGATTAATTATGGAATCACATGTGCACCATGTGATTATTTTTCCTTATGATTAATTGTGGAATCACATGGGGAACCATGTGATATTGTTTCCTTGTGATTGATTGTGGAATCACATGGGGAACCATGTGATTTTGTTTCCTTGTGATTGATTGTGGAATCACATGAGGAACCATGTGATTTTGTTTCCTTTTGATTATTTGGGGAACCATGTGGTGAATAAGCTTTAGGAAGTTTCTTGACTAGTTTCCTTTTGGTTAGTATATAAGGGGGTGTTTGTGACCTTGAAAAACACCTCCCCTTGTACAAAGTTATGGTATGAATGCAAAGTTTGTTAGAATTAAAGTTTTGGTTTTTGAAAGGCTTTTGGTTTGAATGGTTTTGGTGTTGTTTGTGTTTAGTTCATGGTAGGAGAATGGTGAAGCTTGCATAGACAATAGAAGGGTGAGAAAATAATTTTACAACCAAGAACATAGATTTCATAGCTATGTAGTAATCATACATAGTTTCGGTTCCAAACCTGTTCTTGTTGTATAGACAAAATAGATAGATGTACAACATCTTATCTATTGGCAAGGCCAGCGTGTTTGTGATGCCTTGTTGCACTCCCTGTGCATCTTGCATCCACTGCCCCCCAAATCAAAGCATTTTTCAAGTGGCTTATGGCCACAGTCAGGGGCTCCTCATCAATCCATTCTCCAGTTTCACAACCAAATTGGAATTGGATTTCTTTTGAAAAACACCATAACCAAATATAATCCCAAGAATTTGAAGAACCCTGCTCAAAACCACACCCGAGGTTCAACGAATTTTGAAAACCAGCCAAAAACTCCCATTGAAATTTCAACACAACCTAACCAAAATAAGAACCGAATTTCTTGGCACCCAATGAGGTGAGCCAACATTCACCCCAAGGACCCATGTTTTTGTCTTTTGGGGGAGAATGGGAGGGAAGGGGAGGTTATTTTTTTTGGATTTTTGGTGTTTCCAATATGTTCCCATCAAGTTCCCAACATGTGTCTCAAATTCTCATTGTGTTCTCGATAGCACCTCACTTTTATCCAATATGCATTGGCAAATTTTGTCCTCCTTTCACTTATATAGGTGGGTCAAAGGGGAGGCCCAACTCTATACTTCAAAATAGAACCTTCTATTTTGGGGAGTCTTAATAGTTTCTTTTTTATTTTGAGTCATGGGCTAATCAAATTGGCTCATTGCAAAAAAAAATTGAACTTGGGAGGCACATCATCTAATTGAAAGGAAAGGTAAATGGATATATCATGGTTTCAGTCAGAGACTACAATATATTTATTCTAGGACTATCCAAAGCTTGATTATATGTTTTTGTGATGTGCCAATAAAAGATGTTCATCACAAAAGAAAAAACAATTGAACTTTGGGGGTCCCCACAACTAATTAATATGAATCACACTACCACACTATACACAAGGCCCATGTTACATGTTATTGATATTATGGGCTACCTAGGGTGGACACATTACATCCCATCTGAATTTGAAGCTTAAGCATGTTAAGTTGAAATAGTCTTCCAATGGGAGGAAATATTTATTACATAGGGAAGGAAGTCTAAAAGGACAAGTTTTTACTTGTACCAAACCTAGCTAATGTTAAAACATAGTTTTTATCTTAATTTATCTAACCAAATTATAATAATGTTCACCAAGTCAACTAGTCAATTAAATAAAAATTGGGTGAGCACGAATGTTGCCGAGTTCTAAGATTTAGGCAAGAGCAAGTTGTAAGTTAGGTTTTAGGGTCTTCAAATGGAAGGTTTTGAGTTTTTCTGAATTGCCAATGGAATTTAATTAGTTAAATAGTCTTTTTTCAAAATTGAATTAGAACCTAAACCAGGAGTATTATATTGTTTTAAATAGGTTAAAGTTCTCAAAGTAAGTAAATATAATTCTTTTTTTTAAATGTATAAGCTTGGCCCTTTATTTGAGGGAAGTTATTGCATTTGATTTTAAATTGGACATAATTAATTCTTGGACTTCTTGTTGCTACACACTATCACTAATGATTGATTTGATTAACTAAAAAAAATGAATTGATTTTGTGAAAATTAAGGTTCATTTAAACAAAAATATTGAATGGCATTATACACAACTTGAATTTGAATTAGATTCAGATTTAACTGAGTTGAATTCAAATTCTTAAACTGAATTGAAATATATTGAATGGAATCTCAATTGATTTAATTTCAATTCAACAATTGGATTAAGATTCAATTGAAAAAAAATGATATGCAAATCAGTGGAGAAGGTATTGAAAATTTATTCATGAATATGGTGTTGAAAACAAAAATTAAACAAATTCAAAAAGGCACCTTTTTATGTTTATTTACTTGGGAATGGGTTGAACATATTCCAGTTTGAAAAGTTTCTTTTATGTTTTTCATGACATCCAACAACACAAACATTAATCAATTCATTAATAACATTCCTCAATATGTCTTGTTTCTATCCAAAACATCATCTTAAAATAAATCATTACAAATGAGACCAAGGTCACTACCACATTTTGCTTAATAAGCAAAAGTTTCACAAATCCATCAAAACAAAAAGATGGCAATTATCGTCAACACTTTCACATCAATACACATACATGCCATAATCTTGCAAAATATTCCCTTGCATCTCACATCTCTCTTCACTTATGATTACAAAATTGCACTATCATTTACCAAACTCAACATTTCAATCTAATCTAAAACAATTTGTACTCAAGAATCACCACCAAATTAACATTACCTTGGTATAATGAGCAAACAACCAATTGAACAAACAATATCACACATAAATTATCAAGCTACAAATAGGTAGGATAAACAACACATTTGCAGTTTGATTTGGTGGACCAAATTCATAACTTGAATATTGTAGATCCTCCTATAGATTATCACTTTGAAAATCTTTGATAATTAATCCCTTGTTGTTTACTAAACCCATAATGTTATGTGTGCAACAACTTTCTCTTTTCCCAAATCATGTATTATGAATGCATTGTCAACTAAGGCCTTCTTCCCCTCCCATCTAACTTTTGATCAACACTCCATTATAATTAATTTTGTTCTTAGTACCTTTGACCCCATCTTCATCAATGTTAGTTCTATTGACCCCACCTATAGGATTTTATTTTTTTCAATTTTTTTCCACACTAATTTGACACCCCCCTTGACTTCCCATTTAAATAATTATCATGCTCCAATTCCTACTCCAATCTCCTTTGATCATGTATGTGTTCCTTTGTTTTCCTAATCATTTCCTCGACTACAAAAGAGGATTGACTATTAGAATTTGTTTTCTCAAGTAATTTTATAATCTCTCTTGTGTCTTGTAAACTTAAGTTTTCAATAAACTTGACAACTTTTTTATTAGACCTCATCAATGAGATTTCCTTTTTATTCTCTTTTTTTTTTTGCTTTCTATTTATGTTGCCTTCAATATTTATTTTGAAGGGAAAAAACAGGCAAACTAAAAGAAAGTGATGTCATAAATAAAAGGTACATCTATCATTCAATTCCAAAAGATCCATTAGCAACTTGCATGGTAAACAATTGCGTCACAAACATTTTATCTTTTGTGTTTGATCATTAAAAGGTATCCAATTGGGTTAATCATCATTAATGCTACACTCCCAATATGATCACAACCAATGTGACCAAATGTCTCACACTAGGTGACCACCTCTTATGCCCCTTGAGTCCTTTTTAGCCACTATTGCTCGCATTTGCCATCTGTTTTAACCACTTGTTATCCTTGAAACTTATTTGATGTCTAATATGCATGGGAGTTGGGACTAGACAAATGAACATAGGCCTAGGATCAACAAATCACAACACAAATTCGACCAATGAAAGTAGAAATTTTGGTATTAAATTGCAATATATTACACCTTTTGGGTACAATTATTTGAGAGAACTACATCAATGAAATGGTGCTTCTATGTTTCAATTACAAATTAGCTATTTTTCAATCGTGATGATATTTGATGATATCATGTTGACTGTTTTTAAAGGTTTTGGTCCAAACACCCTTGTAGCAACCTAATGTCAATTACATGATACATAGAAGTTAAAATCAAAGTCAACCATGCATGTCATGGTGTAAGTTAACTATAGGTCTTTGTGCATGACACATTGTGGCAAAAGTAAGTAAGAATTTTTTTTTTAAATGAACAAAAAGGAAAAAAAATGACTATATAGTCATAAAATTATGGTTGACATCCCAATGTGCACCCCCTTCCCCCCTTCTACTAATTTGAATGGAAAAAGAGGAATTAGAGGAAAAACCACATAACATGTGTATAATTTTTAAAACTAAAGAGTAGAAGTTAGTGGCATCAATGGGAGCTTATTGTAGGGATGGGACTTACTTTAACACAATGGCTTTTTCCAATTTTTGTATAGAAAGATATCGTGCGTTCCTATGTCAGCACCTATAACCATCATTGTCACCACATTCACAACACATAACATAAAAATACTATGAATGGTACATCACATCCAAGCCACCCCCTTATCTGGGGTTGAAGTCCTCCTAAGCCAAATAACTTCATAGAACTCCTTATTGGAATCCACCATGGATGAACACTTTGGTTTGAAGGCAAAAAGACCACTAGGCCGATTGCAAATGTGAGCCCCATTGCTAGTTGCCTAGCTATAATCCTTCAAATCCCTAACCAAATGTGAATGACCATGGAAAAAAACTTTAGATTAATTTTACTATGTGACCCTAAAACCTAGGTCTATTGGGTGCATCGAGGGCAAAACCATTTGCCAACTGACATTTATTCCATTGGTGGCATCAGACATCCCATATGCCAACTCGAGAACACTTATCACAAATCAACATAATGGCAACTCCCAAAACTTGCCCACACAACATACATCATAAGCTAACTAGAACCACATCTACAAATGGGTCCATTTGGCCATCCACATTGGGAAGATGACATGGTGCACAATTGTGCATATGGCCCTTCCATGTCTGACCATCTTGGCCATCCAACAATAACACTCAAAAAGGTAAGACCTTCCGCACATGTAAAATAACACATCCTGTAGTCACATCCAAAGTAGTCAATGTTTTCTGCTATAGGTGAACGTAATTTCTTTGCTCAAACTTCTGAATTTGAGGCTGATAACCACCTCCACATATAGTAGCATAATGCAGTGTATCCCAATGTTAGGCAATTACTAGATTTTCCATAGCCATGGGCATAACACATCAGAACAAGGCAGTTCGTTGCTCACATGCTTGAATCCACACATTAAGATCATCCATGTTGATTACTGCCATTGCATATCGTTGAATTGAAGCTAGTAACTCAAGCTCACAGCTAAACAATAAGAAGTATGGTAAAAAAGAAAAAAGAGAAACTTGCCAACTAAACTTATACCCCATAGCTAGCCATGGTAACTATAAGTCCCAACCTCAAATATGGCCCTTGTGAAGACCATACTTTCACATACCCTGCTTCATTGTTTGCACCATCCACACAACTAACTTGTCTACTTCATGATGGTCTCGTGAAATCATGTGATGATCAAACAATGCTTTTTCACACAACTATTAAAATTCCCCATAGAACTTTATACTTTGGATAGTGAGAGTTTCAACTAAGGCCCAAACTTACTAAATACCCTATCCAAAAATGCATATGTTACTTCTTCACTGCTATGATTTGACAATGGAACCAACTCCAACCACTTGGTAAAATGTTCAATCATAACCAAAACATGTTGGTTATGTTCAGGTGTCAATCTCAATGGACCGGCAAAATCCAAACTCCATTTGTACCCAAGCCCCATAATTGGTAAGGGCTTTAGGTGAAGAGTAGGTGCATTGAAAGATGCCCAAACTCAATCACACACCATACACTTAAAAACAAATTGTTGAACTTGCAAATGCATCCCTTACCACCAATATTGTGTCTAGAGCAAATTATATGTCTATTGGACCCCAAAATGGCCCAACTCCTCATGAACATGCCTCACGAGGCTTTCACATTGTTCTGGGCAAGGCACAACCTTCACTTGTCCATCTATCCACATCTATAGGAAAAAGTTACCTTCCTATTTGAACTGCTTGGCCCTATGCACAACATGGTCCCTTTCCTTGGGTGTTAATCCAATTGGAACTTCATTTGTTTGCAAATATACAATGATAGGTGCATCATCATAAATATCCAAAACACCATTGCCTTTCGACTCCATGTCCACATCATGGGGATCCCCATCATTCATATTAGTTTGAGGTACATCCCTATAACAACCCCAATAAGGTACAAAGGTATGCAAAGGCATGCCATCCTAGTATCGCCTCCAAATCACCATCACCATGCTAACAAGCCCCAATGGTATCCTCTTCATTAAAACTTGGGTTTCAGCTCAACCCATCAACATCTCGATTAACTTTACCAAGTTTGTGAATTATATCAAAATCATACTCTTGTAAGATAAATGCCCACCTGGCCAACTTTTTTGTGAGTCAATCTAATGCCATAAGGGATTTCAAAGGTTGGTGATCGGTGATCAAAATGAATGGACTACCATAAAGATAACATCGAAATGATGAAACAACCTAAACAACTGCAAGGCACTCCCCTTCATATGAACTATACTTGGCCTTTGTTTTGTTGTTGGACCGACTAGCATATGCCACCACAAACTTTCGACCATCATCATCAAGTTGGATAAGCACAACTCTTCACCTTAAAGTACTTTAATCGTGTGCAATTGGAACAGTCATCCTCGGATGGGTCACCTCAAAATGGGGGCTGATGAAAGCCTTATTTTCATTGAAAGGCCTATTTTTGTGATTCATCCCAAATGAACTTTTGGTCAATCTACGTTAGTTGGATTAAAAATTTGGTTATGCTACTAAAACCTTTGACAAACCTCTAGTAGTAATTACACAAGCCTATAAAAGTTCATAACCAATTAACATCTATTGGTTGGGGAACTTGTGAAATGGCCTCAACCTTGGCCTTCTGAACCCCCAATCCACCTAGATAAATCATGTGACCCAGGTACTCTACTTGAGTATGAAAAAATCAACACTTGCTTGGATGAAACGTAAGGGTATGTTCCTTAAATTTTCCAAACACCTCTTGCAAATGATGCATATGATCTCCTAAGGTTAAGCTAAAAACAATGATATCATCAATTTAGCATTTGGCAAAACCAAGACCCGCCAACACGTGACCTTTTGAAATTTTGTAGGGGCATTTTTCAAACCGAATGGGAAAAACTTCCATTAATACAAACAATCCTTCCCATGGGGGTCAATTCCCCAAAATGTTGTTTTGACCTTATCATCTTTCCTCAATGGCAACTAATGGTAACCAAACCTTAAATCCAAGGTACTAAATACCTTGGCTTGTCTAAGGGCATCAAAAATCTCCTCCAATAGGGGCATGGCATATTTGTCTAAGCAAGTCCATTTATTCACCAGACAATAATCCCCACACATGTAGTGTTCAATCCAATTACCAAAAATGTTTTTCTTGGCTGGCATCATTGTTGCTGAAGCATATTCACCCCTAGACAATTCCACCAAACTAACATCCAACAACTTTACTATTTGAGCTTGAACCAAAACTTTTTCCACCTCATTAAACATGTAAGGTCGTTTGAAAATTAGATTATCATCTTCCAATACGATTCGAACCTCTTGTCCCCTTAATTAACCTGATTTTTTCAAACTAAAAGCAAAACATCTAATGAAATCTTGTATTATCTATCATGCTTCATGCACCTCACCTCCTATAACTGTTGGGCCAATTCCTGGGTTTCATATTTTTGCAGTCACCTATACATTGGGTTGGGATGATGGAACATCCCCAACACCCAAGGTTGAGGGCATGGCCTATGATTACTATGCAAAATGTGGAAAGGGACCATCATGTCCTATGTGCACCCACATCACCAATTTCTTATTCCACACCCATAAATGTCTGTTAGCATCCCTGATCTCATAATTGCTAAGGATGTATTTGTCATGCTGTAACATCACCCCCCCCCCTTGCACCACCATAGTTGACCCAACAAAAGGTGCAACAAGTGAAAGATGGGGAGATGGGGTGGATGTGATTAGCCAAAATGTAATTATTTTGCCAAAACCAAACTAAAAATCCATGTGAAGTAGTTGAGATCCGTAACTTGCCCCAAAATTCGCCTATGGGCTCTTTCAAAAATGCCTTACGCAGTTGTGGTGCAAGTGTGGAACCCCATGGCCCGTTCCTTTTCATCTGCATTGAGTTTTTCCATACTAAATGACTTAGAGTCCCAAATCATCCTTGGGCCCCCATTCTTAAATGCATGAGAATGTGAAAAACTCAAGAGTGTTAGTAGTGCTGCTCATGGTGGGCCAACCTTATTGACCACAACCAAAGGTGGTCGGTCATCATGGTGAACTAATCATGAATGGCATCCTAGATCCAATATGTCATCCCCAAGTGTGTTGGTGACCTATGAATGAATTCATATGTTCATTGGATCACCTTTGGTGGTGTTAGGTTAATCCACATCCATTAGAACCGATGAGTTCATGAACCAATTGAAGTAGCATCCACTCGCACTAACTTGTCGATCTAAGCCCTAATCTATTACCATCTAGCCAAAACAATTGACCTAAAATCCCCCAATGGTGGGACATTTTACAACAAATATGCACATGGGTGCATATGTGATTGTTGCAAATGTTGCACAACACAAATCAATTCCTAAAAGAAGCCTAACCTAGGATCGGAAAGTCCTTGACCCGTACTTGCCTGTGAAAGACCTTGGCACGACCATCTAGAAATGACCAAATCAATTGGCCTAATCCTTGCCAAATGTAGTGCCCCCAACAAGGTGATGTTGCTTAGTAAAGAACATTGATAACCTTGTATGGCCAATGCTGGTAACAAATGGGGATACCTTTGTTACAACATCATGACATGCCACATGGAAATTTGTTTAGCTTGTAGATCCTTCTCCACATAATGGTATTTCCAGACTAGGATGTCCAACTATAAAACTAAAACTAATCCATAACTAATGCCTCCAAACAGCTCAAGTATGCATATCCAATCCTTGGGAATATCCCACTAGATAACCCTTGTATCCAATGGGCTTAAACCTAGAGGCCCATTACCAAGGTTCACAAGTGATTATGGGCTTGGTGATGGCAGAGTGTGCCAAACCTAATAAATATAATGAATGGCTAATGCTTGGAGTTCAATCAAGGTACCCCATGATGGCCTAGGATCCAATGGAAAAACTAGAATGATTAGCATCCCATGTGGCCTTGACACCACCAATTCACTGTTTGGAGGTGCATCATGGTCATGGACATTACCTTCTAACAACTCAAGTCCATGTTGAAGGCTTGAAAATCCAACCAACATAGTTGATTTATTAGATTTTACTTATTGCCCCCCAATGAATTTCACTAGCAATGAAGCCTTATGGTTAGCTATTGTTTGTCAACCTAGATGATAGCATGCGGTTTCCTCCCAAAAATCAATGGTAACCCTTAGGGGGTACAACACCACACCTCCAACCAACACGTCATAAGACGTAGCATGTGTGACCACCACTCGAACCCGCACAATAATGTAATCTACTAGCTTATTAAAATTAATCTAAATCACAATATCTTGTTTGGTTAACCTTTGTGCTTTCTCTGACCCACCCATGGATGTCAAAATGTGATATGGGCATGGGTCAAGCTCGACATTGGTCAATCCAAGACCATCAACATCAACTTTGCCTAACATCAATGGTTGAACACCAAAATTTTACAACACCTTAAGGGGTCAATATTGGTGTGCCAATGCCCCCTCAACTAAACCATTTTTTTTTTCATTATGCACAACCACAGCCCCAGGAATAACATTAGTTTGATCAATGGCTGGTTGTGATGGAAGGTCATGAAGTTAGGCCATAGCCATATGCCAAGATTCAGGTTGAACCTTGGACACCTTCATGTGATTGGCCTTAGAAATTGGATGGGGAATTACAAAAAGCACAAAAGTGTCCTCAAACCTAACCATCACTTTTGGTGTTCCACCAATCTCACATAATGTGGCTGTCAGGCAAAACATGTTTGTTAATTGAATACCTAAAATGACCAATGTCTTAGCTGAAAATAGTGGTGCCCAACAAATTGCTTTGGCCACCCCCATCAAACTTATTGGTGTTTTGGACCTAGAAATAAAACTAGGCATTTTCCTTAACACTCCAATGGGATTGAAAATGGTGTTTGTTAACACAAATGATTGTGGGAACTACACTTGGCATTAAGCCTCACCATGTTGAGGATCTAATCTATCATCAGCACCTCATGGTTTTGGCACCTACATATTAACTCTTATCACTAGTGCAACTATGGAAATCATTTCAATAAGATTTGGAACCATAACATGGTTTCCATCATCTGTTGCCCATGGCTCATGATCTCTTGACATATGTGGCATCATCTCATTTGGTGCCACTAATCCCAAAAAACTAGCTCCACAAAAAAATCTTTGATCCGCATTTAAACACCTTGTATCATTATGATCAACTTATGCATCCGTGCATAGGCCTTTCGCAAACTCTCATGTGGCTTATGTTAGAAGTCCTATAAACTCTACAACATTTTAGTCCTAACCCCTTGGTAATTTTGTTGCAACTCATAGAAAAATTCCATAATCAGGTTAAATACAGGCAATGGCCCCATGTACTAGTGGATGCCCCTACATTGCCACCCCTAGTAGTTCCACCACTTCTAACAGCTCCACTACCACTAGCATTTCCGTTTCCACTTGTCGAACTAATGCCAAGAGTTGTTGTTGCACCACTTGGGGCCATAATTCCCCTAGTGATATAAACATAATTGGGAGACCAATATAGTTGCCACTCCTCAATTTCAATCTTATGGGCACATTTGAATACATGAAAATCATCCATAGTTAACCCCTCCAAATGTTGAAACAAACCTTTCCATGCCATGAAGGGTGTGAACAATTGGGGATTAGACATTTGTTGCATATCACATCAATTGTGAAATTCTTCGATGAAATCATCCAATTCAATGGTGCCAACTGCCTTTTAATATCGATGGGGCCTTTTGGTGGTTCCATACATCTCCTCCATGTCCCACAATAGTGGTGGGGTGATAAACCTTGGAGAAAAATTTGTCTCATAATGTAAAGAATCTCCCCCAAATGATGATGAAGGTGGTGTGGGTGGTTTGAACCACACCCCTCATCTAGTGAAACCACTAATAACAATGTCCCTATCCCTTAAATCTTGTGTCACCTCTGTGATGAACTTTAAACCCTCACTTACATATCTCCCCTAAAATCTAATCTCAAAAGGATGATACACTTGTGATGGCTCAAACTAAATCTACAAGGATGTTGAACTTGTTGCAACTTAACTAAATCCCCAAAACATAAACCTCATAACTAAACTCAAGGTTGTTGCACCTACACCCACAAAAAATTTCATAGGGCCAACAAACTAAGGCACATAGTGAACACAACAAGGTGGTCTACCAGTCATCAACCCAGTTTCACCACGACACCAAGCAATGGGACATCATGATGATCAAATCCAAACATATCTGCAACTATGCCTCCCAATACACCCTAACCTTGATTGAAACCTAATCAACACGTCGAAGGAAATCAAGAATCAAATAGGACCTGTTTAATGATCAGGATTGGGTGGTAGCCTTGTCCCATGCCCGACCATTAACCACACCAATCACAACCCCTAGGTTCACTACAACACATAGCCTTTCACTTGAAGTTTCACATTGAATAGTAAGCACAGACTACCAAGAGATCAATTTAAAGGCATGGGCTCACCCTTAAGTTGTAGTTGAATGGCACACAACTTGGTAATCCCCTTACCCCCTAAAAGCATATGAAAACCCAACCAACATGTTAATAGGTAATAAGCATAACCCAAAAAACACGAATGGAAATGCACAAATCATGCAACATAAATCTCCACTTTTGTGATCCCATACATGAACCACAACAAGAATTCAAATCCTCTGCATTTGTTGATGGCGTGACATGCCACCACCTATAAAATGAAGAAAATATAACTCATTAACACAATGTTGAACCGCCAAATGTTTGGTATGAAAAAATTAACAACACACCACCTAGCACCTTGGAATAAGCCTCCAAAAGTGCCTATCTTAACTAAGTTGAAAACTCCCACACTAGAAATGCTCTTCACCATGAATTAATTACCACAAAAAGCTCGTGATTCCACCTTTGTATGGGTCAAAACAAAATTCCTAGAATTAAATGGCAAATGATTCCACCACTGCAAAATTGACCTCTAACCTCCAAAACTTTTTATCTCCAAAACTTTTGTAGCTTCACACACATATTGGTTATTTTTTCCAAAAATTCAATAGTGCAAACAATTTGTCAATCTGATTTCGTATGCAAAAGATATGAATTTCCAAAAAAATTCAAAATGAAAATTCCAAAATGAAAATAAAAATGAATTTTCTATCTGATCTTAGGGGTCAAATTGTCCAATGTATGCTCATAGGTGGGTTATTTGTTTACTAGCTTACCAACATGATCATTAACCCATGTTCACCCACTAGCTACCCCTAGCTATATGGATAAAAATTTCATCCAAAATTTGGATGAAATATTTCAAATGGATGAATAAACAAAAAAAAGTTGACAGGTTCATATTGGCGCTAAACTTGCACCCTAAGTCCAGGAATTTGGAAAAAAATGAAAAATAAAAAAAGAGGTCTGGCAAAATCTGGGAGCTTGGAATGCCCAAAACTTTTTGGGTGGCAATGGCAACTCCTTGCTGCCACTACTACCTATTCTTGTTGATGCCAAAAAAACTAAAAAGGAAGGAGAAAAAGAGAAAATAGATTAAAAAATAAAAGCAAGAAAACACAAAGGGGTCTTCTTATGCCCAAACCAAAGGCCCTCCTCCTATGTGTGTGTGTGTGTGCGTGTGTGTGTGTTTTTTTTTCTTTAAAACACTTTTGGTGTTCTTCTTGTAACCTCCAAACTCTAGGGATCAGGCCTTGTTTGGGTTCAACTCCCAAAGGCGTTGTACACAAAAACAAATAAAAAACATCAAAATTGTCAAGTGAACTTCTTTAGACCAAGATTTGCGAATGCATAATATTTGTAGTTCGAGCAAAACTCTTGCAAAACCAACTTGTAATGTAAAAACCAGAACAACACAACACAACACTTGTTGTTAACCCAAACTCCCATGCATAACACACACACACACACACACACACAATAAAAAATCAGAATAAACTCAGTGTTAAAATAACTCTAACCTAGTTGTAGCACAAAAAACAACTAGCTAGACTTTTGGTGATTCAAAAGATTGACTCATTTGCAACAATGTAAAAATCCAAGCCCAAAACATAGAAAATCAAAACACTTGTATAACAAAAAAACTACAAAGTAGAAACTATGCTATGGAATCTCAAATCATCAAAAGTGATTTGAGGTCACACAAGATGGGATTATATCCCATGACAAATATCTCAAACCCCATTCACACATGAACTAATTTGAGATTAACTAATTAGTTTAATTAACCCAATTTATTCCTAATTAATTATGACCTAACTAAATACACTTGACAAAGATCTTCAAACAAGCAAGAACTTTATGTTGCACACATAACACTTACATCCTAGCAAAACTAAGGCTTTTACTTCATCCCCAAAATAAGGAAAATTTGCATAGAAAAGGCAAGGGCAACTTATTTACATATGTATTTCAATCCTTGCAAAATATTGTCGTTCCACCTTTGTTCCCTTCCATTTTTCACCAATATGTTAAAATTGTGAATTGAATTAAACCTTACATCACAATAAATAATGATTGCAAAAGTTAACAAATTTGGCAGTACAAAAGTAAAATTATTTAAGGTTGACACTTTTGAATAGTTCATCCAAACGAAATCTAATCTAATTAAAAGTTAATGCTCAAAAACCAAACCCATTATACATGGTATTACATGTTTCAATATAATACCCCATTATGGTGAGCTCTTATAGAATTGTTGGATTGTCTAACTTTAGTTTCCCCAATACATTGTTAATGTTGTTTTAAATCAAAAATTCTTTTATGTCATTTGTTCTTCCTCCTTTTGCAAATGCTACTACAAATAAAGATTCACCTACTAGGGAAATGAACACCTTATTTAACAAATTTAGACAAAATCTTGCTTTAATTACTATCAAATGTTTTTCATGGTTGTGGTGTTTAAATACATTTTTAACACTAAATTTGCAAACATTTCACAATCTCCACATTTGACACCATATTTTCCAAACCTAATATTTACCACCAACAATTTGGCATCTTTGGAAAAACTATGTATGGACTTTTGGCAAGTGGAACAAACTCCTATGATGATAAATGTCAATACTTGTATATTTTTCATAATCATCTAGTCAAGAACAATTTTTACTACGTCAAAAGTTGATGTTGGGACTTTGCAAGCTCTTTCAAGATTGACTATAGAATTGATATATCTCCTTCCTAATGTAGATTGCGTCAACTCCAAATTGACTTGTGTCATCCAAAACCAATTCAAGAAGTTGAGTTTAAATTCGAAGAAGGTTACTTGATAAGCAATCGTATGAATTTAGTAGAGATGTTCATCTTATATATATGCCTTCAAATGCCTTTTAGATGAATTCCTCCACCTTGACCTTTAAACTACCAATGTTGTTTAAAGGTTTCCCCTTTACTCTTTTACCCTTTCTACTTCACTAATAACAACTCTGATTTGAACAAGGTATGTTCTTTAAGCAATCTATGGTAGGTGTGTAATCAACTTTAGTTGAAATCACCAAAAGCAACACAAATTTCCTACAATTCAAATAGTTGCTATGAAGTGTTCAATTCTTAGGTAATGAACGATTTCTCTTTATCCACACACATCTTTTAACTCCCTAGTTCAATGATGACACATTTGAAGTCAACATTGAATTTGCTAGTAATCTTGTTTAGCTATTGATCCATTTGGAGTATTGATTCTTCAACTTTTTGCAATTTACCATGTATGTCAATTATAGTAATTTCAACAAAGTTCACTACACTGTGGCTACTGCATACACTAATCCATGCAATTCTACTTTAACCAAACTAGTTCACTTACACACATGAATTTCCTTATTGAATTTTTGCTACAAAGCCTCGTAATTCCCAAGTTATCATATCAATTACTCTTCCACCTTCTTATGTTGATTTTGGTGCTTGGAAACTTGCACTTTAAAAACATTTATTTTCATTATCCAAAATTTTACATGCATACACTAGAAGAAATTCTTTCCATTGCAACTAAGAAATCAATGATTAAATGTTCTAAACAACTACATAATTGACTATAGTCATAAAATATTACTTCAAATCCTACATGGAAAAAGGTGTAGTCATATGTTAATGGTGCATTTGGCTAGTAGATGATGATGTGGTACTAGAAAGGATGACATTATTTGTTCATTGGAAGTTTTCATCCATATGGCATTCACAATTGATGATGAAGTGATGTGGATGTCCAAAATATCATTTGAAACATGACTAGGATAAAGTCATTTCAAATGTGACTAAAAACTAACTATACAAATGATGATAACAAAATGATGTGTCACTACATAAACAACATGGTCATAAAATTATTTTACAATGATTCAAACATGACTATCACTAATTTAATATGAGTATAAACATGCATAAGCAACTTATTTCGATTAATATTATACATATCAATAATATAAAAACATTTATTAAAAATTTCTTCAATATATTTTATATATGATCCATTTTAAATATTCAATGTGTTTAAATTATATATTATACATTGAAATACATTTGAATGGTAAAATATGATATATAATAAATAAATATTTATATTTTAATTTTCAGTATTTTCTATTTTAAAAAATAGAAATTTAAGATGTGGGAAACATATGTACATTAAAATTTTATCATAAATTTACATAAACATTTATATACTATATGTAAAACATTTTAGATTATTACACAATTATGTTAGATTATATGTATAAAAATTAATAATTTTTATAATTTCAGAAAATTAATGAATATTTTAATATTCATTAAATTAAATTTTTTAGATTAAATTTATAAAATCATACTTAATATGATATATATATATATATATATAAGATATAATTGATTTATGATCCATTTATAGATATTTATGTGGATAAACTATATAGACTCATATATTTAAATTAAAATTTATTAATAAAATTATGATATATTGCAAGCAAAATTGTACAATATAAATTCATAAATTAAATGAAGGTTTAATATATGAAGGATATATTTTATTTATTCTTGTATTAGCCACAAAGGTTTTTCCATTTAAAAATCATGTGTTTGAATTTATTTTTTCTAAAACATGGTCATTAAAATGTTATTCAATAACAAAATTCAAAAAAAAACTTTGAATTCATAATTTTAAAAATATATACATAATTTTGCACATTATTGGAAAAACATTTATGAAAAAAAATTCAATTTTTTCATTTGGAAAATATATCAATAAAACATGAATTATCAATTTTGAAGTTTTGTGTACTATTTAAAAGAAATATGGTCTAAATAAAATAAACATTAGATTATTTAAAGAAGTGGGGTAACTTAGTGGTAAAAGAGTTGAACTCCATCCTTGGGGTCCAAAGGATCAAACTTCACAAATGACATTTGTTGTGGTGAACAGTGGAATATTGACAAAATATTTTGTACCTACATAGACTTCTTACTAGGTTAGGTGGTTATTTAGGCAAACTTAAATAAGTAGGTCAGATGGGTTACTTAGCTTCTTAAATTAGGTTTTTAACCTACTTAGGTGTTGACACTATCAACAACTGATAGGATGGAAAATAAATGAAATTTAAAATAATTGAAATAAAAATATATCTTCTTATTTATATATTATATATAGTACAATTTATAATTTATAAATATTATAAATCTAAAAAAAATGTTCCCCAAGTTTTTGGGTCTAATTTGTAATAATAAAAATAATAAAACACTGATTAAATTATCACTAATGGCTTCACATATGTCTTTTATGATTCATGGATGAAATGTGCCACATCATGTCCTAAATGACTTTAGGGCTATTAGTCATTTTTGTCCCTTGTGATTAGAATATTAATCATAAATTCAGTCATATATTTGAAGATTTCTTTTTGTGATATCATGAAAATTTGTTGATTTTACACTTGCCTCGACATGTCTAAAGCTCACACATGCATTTCATCCACCTCCTTTTTTAGCTTTAACACCTCAATATAGATTGGTAGCTTGTTGACTAACAACCTATTAAAAATGAGCCTTGACTTCCTAGCTATTCAAAACCACATCATATAAATATATGAGTTTGTTGACTATTTTACTCTACAAATGAACTTGTTTCAAATAGTAAAATAACCCACTAACATTTGTTAAAAGGTCTTTTGGTAGCATATGATCATTATTGACAACTATTGAATATAAAGGTGGTTAAGGAAATGGAATATACTAAATGGAGGAGGGAAAACATGAAAGGTATTAATAGAAGTGCTAGCAATTAGGGTGGTCTTTTCAACCAATGACCGAGGAATAATTTTGATGTTTGTAATTTCAATATGGGGATATTGATTCTCAAATTGTTTTTAGGCTTATGCTACAACTAATTCCAAAGGATTAAAAATCTACTATCAAATTGGGTGTAATAAAATGTTTGATAAAAGGAATACTAAAATATTAGTTGATATGGTTTGGGATAGGATTCAACTTGACCAAAAAGGATGTCCACTTTGACTAGAAGCATGGGGCATGAAAGACACATGGTTTTTTTGGTTGGTTGCTATTACTAAAGTGACTTTTTTACCAAACGTCATGTGGTACATCTAGTTAAAAGGGGAAAGGTTTGTCAAGATGGCCATGACTTAACCAAATCAATCATATTGATTTGACATTTGATCTAATCGATCATACTAATTTGGCTAATTAACTTACTTTTTAGGCTTAAATTATCTAGTTAAAGCTTAAACTATCCTAAAATAATCAATAATAACCTATATTACATTAAATTAAATTAATGTTAAATAATTTAGAGTTAAAATAACTAAGGATAGCCTAGGGTAAAATAAATAAAAATAAACCAAAAGTCTTTTAGGCTAGAATAACTAAAAGTAACCTAAGGTAAAATAACCTAGAATAGTAAAAAATAACTTAAAGTGGTGTAATGGTTAAAGGCATGGATTTTAATATGAAAGTGATGGGTTCAAATCCTCACACTTGCAACCTATGTGCTAACTTACTTAACCTAGCTTTCTAAGCTTAAAAACCTAAATAATATAATTTAAGATGTATATAGGTAACTTAGCCTAACCACATGGCTTAGGTCAAAGCTTAACTTAAGTGCCATGGTGAATTAATTGTAGGTTTAACCTAAATGCCACTTGGCCTAATTTAGATGCAACATAGGCTACCTAAGTTTAGGTGACATGTGGCTTAAATCTAAACCTAACATAAGTGCTATATGGCCTAGGTTTAAATCTAGTTTATGTGACACATGGCATGGCCTAACCTATGTGACATATATGTGGCATAGCCTAGGTTTAGTCCTAGATGCCATGGGGCATATGTGGTTTAGGCAAATGTGTAACATGGCTTAAATGATCTAAACCATGTGCCACCTGGCTTAGACATCCTAGGCCTATGCCTAGGTGCCACATAGAATATATTAGTTAATAGGTTAGGTTAACTAGTTAGTGAGTAATAGTTATCATTAAATTACAAATAAAATGTTTATCCCATTTTTTTGTTTTCCTTTTCAAATTTCCAAACTATAAAGAGGTGCACTGAAAATGTTGGAAAAACACAAAAGACATAAAATGGAATTGTTATTTGAAATGATAACTAGATGCCACATGGCCTAGGTTTAAGCCCTATTTAGGTGGACTAGGTGGCTAAAGTTTAAATTTAACCTACATGCCATGTCACCTAGGTCTAAACATAATTTAAATGTCATGTGGCCTAGGTATATGCTTAGTTTAGCGGTTGAATAAACTATTTGCGACCTAGCTTAGCCTAGGTGCCATGTGGCCTAGGTTAACCTAGGTGGCCTATTTTAGGTGCCACATGGCTTAAGTTAGCTAGATGGCATAGGCTAGGTGCCATGTGGCTTAGCCTATGGATGTGGATATGCCATATTCCATTAAATTATTAGTTGACCTCTTGCTTATGTTAGTTGCAACATAATCAAACTTGTACCTCAAGATTTCATGACATCATGTAACATTAGTGGATGAAGTTCATCCTTTAATAAATTATAGTTTAAAATAGCCTTCAATTATAATGATAAGTGTCATTTGTAACTAAAGTGGTAATTGATGTGATGTTGACATGTAATTATCATTTGTATGTTGTACTTAGATGTTGATGTATGTTGGGCCAAATTTGGTATTTTTGTACCATTCAAATTGAATTTTCTTCAAGATGTCTACAATGTTTCGTAACACAATAGCAACCCAATTAACCAAGTGTCCTTTATGGGCATGGCATATGAAATACATTAATTTATTGGTGCAAATAGGTTGCCCATCATTTGAAGCATAAGATTTGCATCATTGTGGCAATGCATATAAGATCAAGTTCAACAAGTATTCCAACATGAAAGCTTTCCTTCTCATGTTACCTAGGAGTTTTTGGTAGTGATCTCGATACATCTGGCTAACTAAACCACCTTTGATTTAAACTCATACATTTTCACTTTGAACTTTAATAAGTGAAAGATGTGAACTACAATGTTTTTAATAAGTATCACTTCAATGTTTAACACCATAATCTACATTTTTTTTTGTTGTAGATGATCATACTTTGTATAAATTTGTACATGAGTATTGTTCAAATTGGTCATATTTGCAAACCCATAAGCTCAACAACTCATGTTTATTGGTCCCATTAGACATCCTTCATCTTCACCCATTATTTATAGGTGTGCATCTCGTGAAGAAGTAAAGGAATGTCCACCATCTTCCCTTTCATTTTTTCCTTGGACCCATTTTCATCTTCTTAAGTCATTTGATCGTCAGTTAACCTCTCATTTTTCTAGTTGTTACTATTGATATTATAATGTTAGTTTAGAATGCCAACTATGTATCTTCCACTTCCTCCCAATAAGTCATGAACTCACAAACAATTTTTTCGACAAAAAAAAGGAATAATGATTATTGTAAGGCAATCGCTGCATAGTAGGAAAATGGGAAAAAATTGCAAAAACAAAATGATAGGGAAAAAAATGTTCCTTTTTTTTAATATTTTGACAACATACCACTTCAACAAGGAATAATGATGCATGTTTATTGTTGAAATGTTGCATACATTGATTATTGAAACATAATGTTTCTTGGATACCCACACATGGCATTGCTTGGATTCCCAAAATCATTGATGGTACAATTATGGTGGCATTCCGTTTTCCATGACACTTATTGCTTTAAGTATTGAAAATATCCAATGGTGTTATTTCAGTCACCAAGTCATGAGTGGTACGTTTGATGTAGAAAAAATTGGTGATAATATTTGATTATTGAAAATTTGTACATTTGATTGTGAATTTTTTGGTCTTTCCTTATTACTAATTAATCCATAACATTAATATCCATAGGTTGTTATCCTATAATGTGGGATTAGTAACTATAAAAAAAATTTCCTCAAGGATTATTACAAGATCCTAAGTTTTTGATTATTGAAATTCCCTCCCCTTTTCTAGTTGAACTTGCAATCCTTTAGATGCTTCCTCATGCATTTGATATGGCGGAATCAGTAAATATTGGATTTTTTCCCTCATGAATTGTTTCAAGATCTTTGATTTCTAATCATTTAAACTAGGTAAAAACATAGTCAAAAGAGCCACCCAAGTGAGTGGACTTTCCTTTAAACTACATTTTTGTACGTTTAAAAGATCACAAGTGAAACATAATAGTTTGGATTATCATAAAAATTATGGGTATACTTTCCATTAATTGCAAATTTTACATGCTCAAAACTTGACACAAATAAAAAATGTTTGCATGTTCAAAGCACCCAAACTTCAAGAATGGACAATCCTTATTTTTTTCAAACGTTCTTTTTTTCTACCAAATGTGCACTATTCCTTTTGAAAATTGAAGAGGATTTTAACATTGATGATTAGAAGGGCAAAAGGACTTGAATTGATGAAAATTGTTTTTATAACTAATTTGAGCACATTTGGTTCAAAAATGTTTTTGACCTTGAAAATTATGGATTTTGAAAATATGCCTTTAACAAAAGTTGTTCATATTTATGTGATAGAGGGCATAAATTCATAATATATATGATATAAAATCAATTTGTAGTCAAAATGTATTTATATTTAAAACGTAATGTTAAAAGGGGTAATCGAAATACAAATTTTAAAGTTATGAACCAACACAAAAATGACATGTGTCATGTGTAGTCCTTGGAAAAGGACTTTTACCTTGGCACCCTTGGCTCCCTTGATAGTGTTTTCACCCAATTCCCTTTCCTTTTCCAATTGATCTTCTAGACCCTTGGGAGCTTCCTCACAGATTCAATAAGGTGGGATTAGTAAATATTGAATTTTTTCTTTCAAAATTTATTACAAAATCTTTAGTTTTTGACCATTGAAACTCTGTCCTTTTTTCTAGTTGAACTTCTGTCGCAACCTTAGCTTTGGGCTCGTAGTCAAGGCAAAGAGGTCGCAAAGGTGTGAGCCAAGAAGAAGCCCAGGAGTCACATCACATACTCCTGGGACTATAAGAAAAAGTGCGAGGGAGTATGAGGGAGTGAACCCTCACACTCCCAAGGCAACTCCCACTTTGGGAGATGGAGTTTCTGTGGACTCCCGAAACTTTAGAGAACAATTTCAGGGGTCAAAACTCAATGTCTTGTACCATTTTTTTTATATCATTGAAAAGCTCTTAAAACGTAGATATCTAAAATGTGCTCGCATTGCTCATTTGCACATCTGAAACACAAGTTATGGCCAAAAGAAGGACCGAGAGTCAAACTGCCAGTTTGATTCCGACTAGAAAAAGTCAGGAATCGACCTGATTTACTTGGCTGCAGAGGGCATGCGACATACCGTTGGAAAGCTCTCAACGAGAGCTACAACCTTGCTTGAGACTACATCTCAATCCAAGGTTTGCTCGCAAAGTTATGAGGCTCCAAAGTTGCGGGAGTCCCAACTGGCGTAATTTCGGGACTCCCACTCGGGAGTCTCAAGAGAGAAAAGTCATTTGGATGTGGGCTCTGTGGCCAGCCACAAAGTATACTATAAGGGGGAAGGTGGTTGCTTCCCCCAAGTTTGGGTTGTGGTGAATCTAATGTGTCCGTGTTGCTCATGGCTTGTCCTAGCACCAAAGGTGGTCCAACTATGCACTAACCATTTTGTGTGGGTTATGTGCAGGCTCGTGTGAGTGAGTGAAGCTTGTCAACTTTTCCTAGTCCCATCCCATAGCTCCAATACACCCCTCTAGCCCTCAAAATGTTGTGAGCTAGGGAGCGTGCCCCAACTCTTCCCTCTTCTGTTGTCTTCTACTTGGACTCACATTTGAGTCCTTCAAGGAGTTGGGAGTGTGTCAACTTCTAATCCTTTGAAATTTTTTTCATGCATTTAGTAAGGTTTAAACTTATTATTGTTGGTTAGAATAAGGTTGGGGTTTAATTTTTGTATAATAATTTTTAAAACAATATTGTTGGGAGGTCAATATTAGATATGATAATTTCCAAACCATCTTTTTTTTAATTTTCATGGGTGAAATTTATTGACTTTAAGAAACCAAAGTACATAATCTCCTAAATGACAATTTTTTTGTTTGTAATGATTTTGAGCCTAAATAATATGATTCCATTATTTTTGTCTTGAAGTAAAAATAATATCATCTTTGGTTTCATCCAATCATTTTAATTTGGTGATTCTAAAAATAAGGCTCTAATAGGTTTAGTAAATAATTTGGTACTTATGGGTTGAGCATGGAACAAATATTCAATAGGCATGAATGGATGAAGTCCATACACCAACTACAAGGGTGTATGGGCAATGATTACCTTAAATGCAATTTAATAAATATATAAATAATGTGCAAATGTTTGTCCCAATCATTGCACTTTTCATTTACCAATTTGGTCATGAAAGCTATAATAATTTTGTTAGTTAATTTGGGTTTTGTGTATGGTATTTGGTTTAGGACACCTAGTTTTGCATAAAAGTTCAGTAACTAGAAAAGAACATTGGCTATTGAATGTGATTTTCCAAGTTTGTGTAATATTGAAAAGTTGAATTCCAAAAATAAGAGAAACCACGAGTAATTCAACTTGATATTTATAATTTGTAATCAACTAAACAAACACCATGTGGTCCACATAAAACATGAACATGTTTCCCAATAGATAATGTCAACAAAATTATAAGGCATACACCATAACCAACATTGTTTCACATTTGGTAATGGTATGATTATGTTTGACAATATTGAAGAATCAATAAGTGTAATTGATTGGTTGATCACATTTGCCCATAATATTTTGTGCCAACATCCCACCCACAGTTAAGTCATTATGTAAACATCATGTTTCACTACTAGTTGACATAATTCATTATACTAATTTTTACATTGTTTTTTGAATTACCCTAGGCTATTATAGGTTATACCCTATGTTATTTTAAGTTGTCATAATTTATTTTAAATTATACCCTAAATTGGTTATTATAGGCCATTATAAATTATTACGCCTTGGGCTATACCTTAAATTATTATAGGTTAATCTACTTTAAAATATCATAGGTTATATCCTAACTTATTATAGGTTTTTTACTTAGGTTATTTTAAGTTAAATTATTTAACTAACCTTAGACTATACCAGAGGTTATTCAAGGTCATTATATTTTATGTTATTATAGGTTATTTTATCTTAAGGTATAATAATTTGAAAAAACCAAAAAAACCTAGAATAATCAAGAATAGCCAAAAATAGCCTATGATAAAATAACTTTAAATAAATAACAATAACCTATGGTTAAATAAATTAAAATAGCCAACAATAGTTTTTATGATGTAATAGCCAATAACACCTTATGGTTAAGTACATAAAATAACCAATAATAACCTAAAATAACCTAAGGTAGAATAACAAAACAATTTCAAGAATTGTCAATATTTACCTAAAGTAAAAACAAATGTGCATAATAATATGTGATGACAAAAAAATATCACTCATTTAAATAATGGTTCAATTGTTAAGGACTTGTGCCTTAAGCATGGACGTGAGAGGAGGTCAAAGGTTCAAACCTTCACATTTGCGCTTTAGGTTGGTGGGCTAAATGTTTAGATGGGCCAAGTTTTTAGCTTAAGCTAAATAGCCTAATGAAGGTTTTCAAGTGTGTACCTTATTTTCGTAATTGACTATTAGTGAATTTATTATTGATGATTTAACTATTAATAAATTTATTATTATTGATTTAATTATTAATGAATTTGATTAACTATTGGTGAATCCAATTAGCTATTAGTGAATTCACATGTCCATAACAACTGGTCCTTGTTTACTAAAGGGTTGGTCATTTGTACCATAGTAAGTTTGTCAAATTTTCACTCAAAATCTAGTGAACCACATAGTTCAAACTTGGACGCATATTGGTGTAGTGGTTGCATGGAGTTTTCAAGTGTGGCATATTAACAATGGCCATGATCTTTTTGGGATTTGGAAGCTTTTCTTCCTCAAAGACAATGTAGCTCAAAATCACTACAAATTAGTAAACTAAAAATATGCATTTTTAAAATTAAAATTAATACCAAATTCTTGACACTTATCAAATCAAAACCTTAACTTCAATAGGTGAATGACCATGTTGTTGAAAACATTGATTCATCCAATAATAACTTCATGAAAGTACCAAGGTAGTTTCTAAAGGCTAGGAAATAGTATTTTGATAAGTTGGTGGGGTATTAATTGTTCAATTTAAAAGGCATAACTATCCAAAAAAATGTTCATCAATTAGTAATGAAAGTTGTTTTATACATGTTTTCAAGGATAATCATGATGTGATGATAACCTAAAAATCCATCCAATTAAAAGTAAATTTCATGGCATGCCGTTACATCCAATACTCTTTAATAAATGGAAAAGGATAAGGATTGTTGCCAAATTTAGTTTGCAAAAGTCAATGCAAATCTTTAGTTCTATGTTCATATTTGGTATAACAACAATTGGTGATAGCCAAGTAAATTGATCCAAAGGTTCAATGAATCTTATAACTAAGAGTTTGTCCAAGTCTTGTTTGACCACTAGTGCATAATTTAGATTCATTCAATACGTATATAGTTTGATGGGCAAATGGAATGGAAATGCCAAACTTGATTCGGTTCATGTTGTGATAACTCCATGTGATCATGTCCTTGTATTCCTATAAAAGTCACTTGACATTAATGATTAATATTAAATCGAATTTATTATTGATTCTTATCTTTTTTAGTATGTTGATCACTAGGCTTATCGTGCTAATTATAAACAAGTTAGGTTTTGTTACAACCAATATGTTTTCTTCCTCATTATTGACCTTGTTCACAAAGTTATAACAAAGTACTTCAAGACATTTTGTATTGTCATTCAATCTTTTGGTGTCAATAATAGTTATAACAATCCCATTACCTACTATGGTAATCAAGTTTATTCCCCAATCATGGGAAACCTTGGCATCCTTCAACCATGGTCTACTTAGTAACATGGAATAGCTAGCATTCAATAAATTATTCTAAATGACAATAAACGTGATTATGTAAGGAATCCTATGGACATGAATTTTGAGGTTTTTAATTAATCCTATAAGCTTGGCTATGATTTGATTTGCCATTTTAAGGTTATAAAGATCAAGTTTGGGAATTGGTAGTTTTAATCATTTCCTCAAATTTTCAATTATGATGTTGACTCCAAAACCACCATCCAACAACACATCCTCAACAATATTTTTGCCAATTTGAACTTGAATGATTACCATGTGGAGGTTTACAATTACCAAAATATGGTAGGGTTGGATACCAATTTTTTTCTTGAAATTATTAAGGAGAGTTTAAAAAACACATACTTCATCAAGTCTAGTTTTAGATTGAAAATTTGCCCTAAAGTTAAAGTACATTTATTGTGCAATAGTTGATTACCAATCTCCTAGATGGTAGTAGTGAGTTTGTTAGAGTTATATCCTTTGGTAGGAAGTTTTGTTTCAATGAAGTACTAAAGTCCACATTGATAATTTATGGTTGTGGTAATTGAATTAAAAGATCTTATTGTTCAAAATAATGGTTAACATCCTCACAAATTTTTTTGTAACTTTTCATTTTCAATCCAATTGATAGGGGTTTTGTTTTTTACTAGTTTAGTGTCATTGAAAACCACCTCCTTTAAGGCTTTGCTTTTAGTTGTCATTCCAAAACCATGTTTACTAAAGCATCCTCCTTTAGTTCCACTTCTATTATCAAAGTAGTCACCTTATTTTTAAACAAAACATGTGCCATAGTTTGGTGGGGACAAGCATAGATCTTATGATCTAGCTTCCCACAAATATAATAGGTAGGGTGGAGAAGATTTTGGCTTAAATCTAAAACTTTGACCATTATTCTTAAGGTTCATTTGTTGTTTTCCTTGTCGTACTAAAATCTCATTTTTTGAAGGAGATTTCTTTTCCTTTAGTTTATTGTTTGGGTTGTTAGGATTTTAGTGGCATTTCTCCTTCACATGACCTTTTTTCTTGCATTGTCCACAAATAATTTCATTTCTTATTTCGTCAATAGGCTTTTCAACTTTTGAAATTTATGACAACTTTAGAAGTTTTCAATAGTCTTGTGCATACCTTTTATTTAAGAAAGATGAAAGTTTGCAAGTCACCTCTTTATGTTATAACAAAATGTCATGTTTCATTCTTGTGGTAGTTATATGGAAAAAGGGTAGCAAGTTTGCTCTAAAAAAAAGTTGTAAAAAGATTATCGTTCATTAGTTGAATAGAAATGCTTAGAATAATGAAAGCATCAACAAGAAACAAAATGTAGAAACAAAAAGGTGTGCGAGGAAAAACAATAGTTATTGTGATCTTTGAAGATGTTTTTTTGCTAATAAGAAAGAACCTTTGAAGTCTTTGGAAATATGTTGACATATCTAACTTTAAAATTAAAAATTACGATGATTCCAACCTAGAATACATTTGACAATTTCCAACTTGGAATTGTCCAAGTGACAACAATGATGTATGACTTATGGAACCTAAAGTTGTTTTATCTAAACCAATTCATCATTGGAATTACATAATCTTTATCATGAACTATGTGAACTAGTTGAACAAACTAATATTACATTTATTTTTTTACTATATTAGTGTATAATGGAAAAGAAACTAGACAACTTCAATTTTTTTGTGAAAATGGCGGGGATTAGAAGTTTTAGAAATCCGAATAATCAATTTCAAAACTAAACTACAAGTTCCTTCAAAAAGAAGTTAAAACTAGGACCAAAAGGTCCTTTTGAAATCAAGAACTAGATAAAATTGGTGGATACCTACCAAAGCATACAAAAATCAATTCTTCTTATTTTGATTACTAAGAACCATCATGAAATTGAATTTCATTTTTAAATCCAAAATTAAAACTTGATTTCTTTTTTTAAATCAATTTTAAAATCAATTTTTTTATTCTATTTATGTGTGGAACTAGAACCAAGTTACATGCTTTTGAACAAAATGACTAGAACTAGAGGTCAATTGACAATTAACCATCAGTTTTATTCTAGGTTAATTAGAAGTGAATTGGAATTGGGTTTGACTTTCAAAACTAGAATGAAAACCAGATTTGAAATTCATTTTTTTTTAAATACCCAAAATTAAATTTCCAATTCCATTTATGTGTGGAGTTGAAATTAGAACTATGATAATTTTAATTTATTTTTCAGAATTAGAACATAAGGTTAGATTCATAAAAGTAAAAAATGCCAAACATTTGTGCATACTGCATATATACGAAGGTCAAATCTTTGAGAAAGTTGGGCACATGTTATTTTCAGTGATTATTTTCGACCAAAAAATTGGAAATTTTTGGAAAATGTGTTTTCCTAGTATAAATTCAAAAAATTTTGCTTTTTTTTTGAGATTTTTTTTCATTTGTTTACATCAAAAACTTGAAAAAGAAAAACCTTGGTCATCTTACTTATAAGAGTCTTAAAATGTATTTTAAAAATAGGCCAATGGTCATTGGTTTCTTTTATCATTGAAGACGCTTCAAATAACATGATTATTTCATTGAAACCAAATCTTAAAATTGAATATAGTTAGAAATGATTAAAATATTCATTTTGATCTATAATCATTTTTTTTGAAAATCTAAATGAGATATTTAGGTGACATATGTCAAACAAACATAGTGCACATGGATTCACCTTATTTGGACAAATACTGCACTGGTTGAACTTTAGGCGAACATAAAATAATTACTAAAAAGGAAAAATGTGAGATTTTCAAAAACAGAAACATCAATGGGACTTTGGAACATCTTTACATATACATAAAGCATTTTGGTATAAATGGCTTTGTGTTGGGTTGTAGGGGAGGTCCCCATGCCAGTGGGTTCTCCTGAGGGAGGGTCGCACGAGGGTGGTAGCCTGAGGGTGTTCTCAATCGATGGAGAACACACATGAGTATGGGAACCTCCATGTATGTAAAAATCTCTTCTTTTTCTTTCCTCCATTCTTTCCTTCTTGTATTTTTTGAAATTTCCTGATCTGTCCCTTCTTTCCTCCTTGTGTTTTTGAATTTTCCTGATCCATCCCATCAAAAAATCTTTCAATGGGAACATGGGAATGTAGAAATATAGGGGGATCTCCCGCACCTCATAACTCCCTAGGGATCTTCTGCTGTTGGAGATCCCTCAAAATACAAAGAGAAATAAAAAGAGAGGTTCTCACAGAGTGGGCTTAATCCCATGAACCTACTTGGGCACATGGGTTCAGGAGAGAGAGAGAGAGTGTGTGTGTGTGTGTGTGTGAAGAGTGGGTTAGTGGGTAAACGCTTGTTTGGAGGATACCTTCGTACCTTGACTCCTGTAAGAGAGATGCCACCAAGGAAGCACTCTCCTAACACATTCTGAATGAATCCCTATTGGAAAGTTAACTAAAATAATATTACTTATTACATAAGTAGGTCAGTAAGTAAGGCACTTGTTGGCAAGTAGGTGGGTAAGATACATGTGGTTGGTTAGTAGTTGCTACCATAGCTAACCACTGTGGTTAGCTTGGGACAGGAACACAATAAAAAAACGTTTCCCTGTCCACACGTCATCCGGTTTCCGTGCCAGTTCCTTCTCGCTGATTGGTTCGATCTTCTTGACACGTCAATCTGCCTCTCGGTTAAACTGCCATGTCTCGTTTCACATCTGTCGCCAAACCGCATCAAGTAAAGTACCTATTAGGTGCAGATGGTAGATACCTACTAGAGTCCGCGGTACGTAGCTTAGGTACCTATACATAGCATAGGCAAGGCTAAACGACGACGAGTTTCCGGGTTAGCTTTGACTTTGACACGTGACAGATACGACAGCGTTGTCTGTCAGAGATCAAAACAATTTGGACCCTTCGATCCTTGGGCTGTGTATTGGGTCGTATACGGCGCATGTGGACTCCCAGCCTTGGGTTTTTTACTGGCGAAATTTCGCCAAAAAAGAGAATTAAAAATTTTAAAATCCAAAATGAAGTTATTTTGCAGGGTTTCAATCCCCGGAAGTGAGAAAAAAAACTAGTAAAAATAGCCAGATTTATATATATAGTTTTCAGTGAATAACCATATATATAAATAGAAGGTTGATCTCATATCTGGCTAAATTTTCTTAAGGATGATCGCCATTTTTTTCTACATCTTCAGATGCAGGGTTTAATTTGTGGCGAATCCCCCCCCCCCAAAAAGGGTGCGACCTGCCCAAATGATTTTTTTTGAGGCTCCAAGTCACCATATTTCGAGGAAAAGAAAGTTGAATTTGCCATATTTAGAACACAGGTTCTCTAATATAAGGCTAGTGAGGAGGTTTGAAAAAAATTCTAATTCTCTCTAATCTGTAGCCAAAATTTGGCTAAGGCCTCTTGTGGATGATCACCACCTGTCTACCGTCAACCTGAACAAAATTGGAAAGAAAAACCCTCTTCATATGGATGATTGCAACTTAAGCTACACTACAAAGTTCCTTTAAAAATCCATTGATGTGGACCGTTGATATGCGGAAAGAAGGAAGTTTATGCAAAAGAGCGAGAGCGCTGCGAGAGTTCCTCGATGTTACTGTCTCGATCGCTCGCCGCAGACAGCTCGAGAGCGATCCGACAGAGACAGACGAGAGAGGAAAATCTGGTTCTTGAGTGCACTGCGGGCAATTTGTAATTTCATATCTGAGTGAGTGATGTTGAATCCTGAGATTGGATCTACATTTTAATTTTGTTTTGTTGGATTCCGTTTGTCGAAATTATCTTTAGTTTCTCTGTTCAGCACAGTGTTGTTGGCTTCTGAAACATCTGTGCTCGGATTCTGGACTTTCTCTTGTTGTTCCGTTTCTCCGGTGATCGCGCCAAGCTTTAGGGATTTTGCTGCCAGGTCCATGATTTTATTTGGGCGTTTTTCTTTTTTCTCTTCCCCCCCCCCCCCCCCCCTCCCCCACCCCCTT
>Ga0116231_10003809_pt1 | contig 30959 bp, 22 predicted proteins | sample S1TSphgellanicum_2_FD_89695 | JGI IMG/M metagenome (GOLD analysis project Ga0116231, IMG submission 89695) | Host-associated microbial communities from peat moss isolated from Minnesota, USA - S1T2_Fd - Sphagnum magellanicum MG | ecosystem: Host-associated > Plants > Peat moss > Unclassified... | reverse complement strand
GTGTGTTGATGTAGACGCGAGGGGGGGTGTGTTTGGTGGTGGGGGGGGGGTGGGGTAGGGGGGTCGGGGGTGGTGGTGGATGTGGCGGATTTTGAATTCTTCTAGATCCAAAGAAAATCTTGAGAGGGCCATGGCAATTGTGCAAAAGTTTGGGGTAGCCTCAGGAGCTAAACTAAACTTAAGTAAGTCAATAACCCTCTAGGTTTTAACCAAAATCAACGACTGGTCATTGGAAGATGCAGAAGGCCTAAAGAGGGTTTGATGGGCAGAAACTACTCTGTGGTTGGGGTGCACATTTGGGTGGGCCATGCCTCAAAAGGAGAAGGATTCCAAAGTCATTAGGGGATTTTTGTTATAATGGAATTGCAAAAAATTGTCATTAGTGGACAAGATCCTATTGATTAATTAAGTTATCCTTGCATTCACTTGGTATCTTTGCTTGCACATAAACATCTTAACAAAAACCTTGTGTCACTCATATAATTATGATAATGTACTATCATCAAATTAAGAGAAAACATATTATGTCAAGTATTGTCCATTTGTTGCATTAATATTATAGTAATTTTGTTTCATGAATGGGCTGTTTCTTTTAGCAATGCCAAAGGAGTTTGTCATTTAGTTTTTTTCATCATTTGATGAATGCGTTGTGGGTTGCTAAGGTGAGTGTACAATGCTAAAATTTGTAATCCTAAATTTTTGAAAAATCATAAGAAAAGCACAAGAATTTGAATTATTAAATTTTTAAAAAATACGCTACATTAATTGTAAAGTTTCAATGATTAAAGTTTGATCAAAATTGATGATTTTTCAAAAATCATTTTGCATATTTAAAGCACTCAAAATTTACTTATACATAATTTTAATTTAATTTAATTTAATTTAGCATTAGTTTGATATATTAGACTTGTAAACATCATGTAAAATAAGCATTCATGATACTAAAAGTGATACTTTGTCTGTACTTACACCTCTACTTCTGGGGAAGCACTAAAGTCCTAAATCCTCATCTCCAAGCCAAAGCTCTCTTAGCAAAATTGATTCCAAGGGGATTGGCAGCCAATTGCCCTATGAAAGACTTTTATCAGGTACAAAATTCAAAAAAGCGAACAGACAAAAGGGTGGGAAAGGGAAGACAGAAGCACATTGGAAATATTTTGGGGGGAGTGAGAAGGGATCAGTTTTCAGGAGATGCAAGGGATATCCAAAGTAATCCAAATAGTTGTGGGATGAAGATTTTACCATATGGAGGCCATTTAAGGAATTCAAGCTCAGGAATTCATATTGAGAGGACAGGACACCCACCAAAGGGAGATCCTCATCGACATCAACAACAATCCATGCAACCTGTCTCAAGGCTTCAACTTCTAGGTGGGGGAGTGGGTATCCATCCAATCAAACCAAATCCTACAGACAACAAGCTCTACGGAGTAACTTACAACCTGCTCGCTGAAGGGGATGGTGAGTTAAAAGAGGCCCAAAGACAGGGTGAAGACAGGATGACTTAAAGGAAAACTCTAATGTGACAGCATCCAAAAGAAGCTGATGCACGAAACCCTAACTTGAGAGGCCTTAATCGATGTTCACCACTCGTACCTCTCGCTCTGGTTGCGGAGTCTTGGGGACTGTCACTGTGAGCACACCATTCTCGACTTTGGCGTTCACTGATTCGACATTGGCGTTGCGAGGCAAGCGGAAACGGCGCAAGAATTTCCCGTGGGAGCGCTCGACACGGTGCCATGTATCTGTCTTCTTCTCCTCTTCCCGGGTGCGTTCGCCGCTTATTTGTAGTGTTCGATCCCCTTCCACAGTCACTTTGACATCCTCCTTTTGCAACCCTGCACAATCCAAACAGGCGTTTTAGCAGTTAGCAAGATTACGTAACATGTCTTTGCTCTCAGTACTGCACGCATCTTGCAGGCGCAAACAACATCACGAAATCAGAACATATTTTTGGAATTACTACGGCGGATGATGGAGGATTAGAGCACTTACCAGGCAAATCGGCTTTGAAGACATGAGCCTCAGGGGTTTCGACCCAATCAATGCGAGTGCTAGCAACTGCCTGCACGTCCTCCTTCCCTAAATTTTTCCCAAACAAACCAGACGACCACGGATCCACCGGATGATCCCAGAAACCGGGCTCGAAGGGATCAAAATTGCTGCTGCGTCCGCTACCAAAGAAAGGTGTCAATGCCATGCCTAATTGAACGAAGTATATGGAAATGAGAAATCAGAAATCGGATGTCTTCTTCACTCAATAAACAACTTTCTTTGTCTTTTTTTTTCTCTCTCACTGCAGCAAAAGGAATGCTGATTCAGGCAATAAGAACTGATCGATAACAGAAGTGGGCAATTCGAATTGAGAGCAGGACACGACAATAATTTTTGGGAAAGAGACGGGGACGAGATCCTTGATTTATAGAGCTTGGCAACGACGATGCTCTGGCCAAGACTCAAGAAGTCTCCAGCGAGAAATCTCGTGAACATTCCAGAGAGCTCCTCGACTACACAAGCGAGCTCTCGTGAATGTTCCAGAGAGCAGCGAACTCTCGTGAACGTTCCAGAGAACGCTCGACGACAGAAGCGAACTCTTGTGAACGTTCCAGAGAGCCTTTCTTTATGGCCTATCTTTTTCCCCTGCGTAAAACATAAGCTAGGAGTATTTCATAAGACTAGGACATGGTCTGCAGGATGTACCTATATGTAGGCGAACTAAATCAAGTCACGATCCTAAGAAGCCATTGAGGGATCATTGGAACAATTGTACAATACAACCTCCCCAGCCCACAGTCAGCAGATCAATCAGTTTTGCTTGATGGGGGGAAACCTATTAGTCTGTAAGAGAGCTAAAATTTGACCCAGTGGAATGGAGATGGAAAAAAACAAAGCTTCATGAAGGCCATAAATTTTTTCAACTATTCAATTACGAGGGGCTACAAGGTTGGTATGCAAAGTATGGCAACCAATCTTAAGTTAGATTAGCACAAGAAGGGTACAACCTCAAGAAAACGACTAAATTGTACCTAAGCTTGTGGCACCCTTGACTTCCAAGAAAAGTTTCACCCATGCTACGGTTGATCATAGCAGAGGGCCTGCCAGTGGAAGCACTAAGGACTAAGATCGGCCTCCCAAGAGAATGCAAAATTTGCCAATGGGTTGGGGAGGAATTCCGTGCAGCCTTTTTTGACAATAGGGAAGGAAAAACAAACAAACAAACCATCCCACCCCATATAGCAACCCCCAACTTGAAGCACTAAATGAAACCAGATTTGAGGCACATACATATGAAACTGGCTATTGAGTCTTAACCCCTACATGAATTCCAAAGCAGCAAGATAAATCACAAATTTCAAGCACAAGCAATTTGGACAATCATGCAAGATTTAGATCTTCATATCTCACACTTGTAAGAGAACATGGCAACACATTGCAGCCTAGCTTGCTCAGGCCCCAGGGAACACAAATTGGAATTCAGAAAAAGTCAATATTATTCACGGTTTATTTTTTATTTTTTCTTCAGGTGTACAAATCTAATTCATCAAGGGTGTCTGTTGATCCGAGCTAATTTCTTGTGTGAATCAACAACCAAAGCTTTTCAAAGGTGGTTTAAAGTCTGTACACTTCTAGACCTTTCAATGAGGCAGCTTCTAGTCTAAAATCTACCGGTTAAATTTTCTGAGCAATCAACCAATCCTTTCAAGAATTTTCAGGTTCAGATGAACTCGAGTGTTTTAACTTGGGTACGGTCCTTGTGAACTCTAGCTCGAAACATTGACTCCACAAGCTTTTCAGTGTGGGTTAAAAAATTCCATGCACATTCAAAATTAAATGCACTACATTTGGAGCAGTGTATCTATAATATAATACTAGATCTAGTTTTGCCTGAAATAGGTTTTGAATCGAAATGGGTCTTGCATAGTGTGCTTTCACCCGTCTTTCCATATGGAGTCAAATTGAGACCTTCAAGGTGAAGTCCGTCAAATTTATTTACTTGGCTCTGGAGTCAAAAGATGAGATCAAGATTCCGGCAGGACCAGAATGACTTTGATCTACTGCCAAGAGATTGCAGATTCAAGTGATTGTAGATTGAAAGTGCAGCCAGCTGCCCGTCGAAGCATGATTAATGATATTACAGTACTGAATCCTACTGATGGAGATTGGATCAGACTGCAATGAATATCATGGCCACACAGAATGGAGACAAGCATTGGGGACTTGCCAACGGACCTTCATCTTGCCAGGATTGGAGTGCAAGCGCTGCTTCTCTTCGAGTGGGAGGGATTTGAACTTGTTCCAAGTAGTAAGAACAGAACGAAGATCTTCAAGCTTGCGCTCCAATCCTGTACAACAATTTGCATGCATGGTACAGATATGTCCTATGTCGTCGCTCCTCTGCACGCAGCACAACAAGGTTTACAGTCGGAGCTCAGATCAGGCACCAGCTTCTTGTTGCACCTAAACGTCTGAATTTGCAGAGGATTCGTATAAATTGCTGTAACAAGTACCATGTATACAAGCTGTGATGATCATTCATAGCAAAGGTTATACTGGACATTGAGTCGAGTTTGCTGATCAATGAGATACATAGATTTGTAGCTAGTGTTATAGTGCTGTACCTGACAGAAGCCTGAGAAGAATCGGGTGTCGAGGAAGCGAACTTTCAAGCCAAGGTCTAGAAAGCGTTGTTCTCTAATGATAATGCTCAGGACATCTTGATCATGTTTGCCAGGATGCCGTTCTCGAGCAGCATACCAGTACTTGTAAAACTCGATGGTTCGATCATTTGCGCAAGTATATACAAAGCCTCCATTGGGTTCGTTGAGCAGAGATTCTGGAGCGTTGTTGTAGCGGTCACATGCGATTTGGAAGTCGGTGTTTTCTGCAAGTTGGGTGAAGGGATTGTGCAACCAGACTATGTCTGCATCCTGTCATCAAGAGTCGAAAAATATAAGACTCGACTTTGTCGTAGATTCCTGAACCTCATCAAATGTTCCAGAAAATGTACTAAATTGTTCGATGTTGTAGTACTGATCCCAGAATTCGAACATGTACAGTCATCCCTAGTGCATGATGATCGCATGTTTAGCTAGTCGACGATGTAGGTAGTAGGAAGCTGTGAATTTCCGATCCTCACCGAGAAGATGAAGTTGTAGCCCATCTCCAAGACGCTTCGCAGGAACTTGATCCTTCTCCACATCATCTTCAGATAATCCTGAGTCATGAAACCCTTTTCTCCAGAAAAATCAACGCCATAAGTATGAAGCATAAAGCAATGAGGGTGGAGATGCAGGCAACGGTCGTATGCCTTCTGGTCCAGTGCGACAATCACCAAGTGATTGAGAAGTTGTTGTATATTCTCACCTTGCCGAAAGCCTTCTAGATAGATGTCTAGCATACCACCATCGTCTGCCCATGCTTGATTCAGAGTCGTTATGATCACTGTTTTGTTTGGCATTGAAGCTTTCTCCAGCAAATCTCCCAAAATCTTCCGCTCCCCAAACGTCTGCAGCACCAAGATGTCGTCTTGAGGCTAGCCGCTAGACAATATTATCGGCTCTATTATCGGCTCCGATGAACTCATGGAATTTTTCGACTCAAGCAAAGTGAACCAAGGATCTAGATCTTACTTCCAGCAGAAACTCCGCATCAATCTGCAGGTCATGAGGGCACGACTCCTTTGAACAAGAACAAATCTAGCTGGAAACTTTCCAGGACTTGTAAAGAACAAACAAGAACAAATCTGGAAACTTTCCAGGACCTTCGACATCGAGCTGTACGTACTGGAAGAATTGGCGGATATTGATTCACAAAGAACATAACTTACAAGCTCTGGATTCTCGTCGACGCCAAGGAAAGAGTTGACGCTGACAAGCGCCGCTTGAAGACGAAGAGCAGAGCGTTTGTGGAACATGAAAATTACGGGTATCCCCAGGAATGTTGCAACGAGTAGCGTGATGACCAAAACTCTCGTCACTCTGAGCTTCCACCAAGCAGCCATATTCTCATGATCTCTATTCCAAGTCCCTGAGGCGGTCTGCTATAATTACTTGCAAAGCACCGCGTCTAATTCTACGGAACTGCACTTTGCAGGGACTCTCACAAACATCGTGAGAATAGACATTGGTGAATTGCTACTTCCTAGATGCATCATTATCGAGTGGATTTCCTCCTCCTCCTCAATTCTTTGATACTGTTTATTCTCCTTCCTACTTCGCCTTGAACGGACAACCAACAGCAATCGATCAGACCAAGAATTGAATATGGGTCCATGGAGACCAACATCCTTCACTAATGTTGTTCTCATGAAAGATTGACATGGCGAACCAAACCTTTTGCTTTCACGAGGACTCCTCTACTAAGGCAAGAACGCCTTAGCCAATTTCCCGTGAGACAATCGATCCTAGCCGAAGTTCTGTCAGGCCTCGAGTCTCCACCTACTGCTGCCACAAGTCGCAGAATTATCAGGCCGCGCCCAGCTCCTGCATCAAAGCAAATTCCTTTTGCAAAAGTTGATCTCCGGCTCTAGAAAGTTCGCGTGATAATCAAGGAGAATAAAAATTGTCTATCTTTCAGCAGCATCTAGAAATCCAGAAATCTCTTCTCGAGAAAATCACTGTGCCGACATAAAATATGACATCGATCCCTTCTGGGAGATCCACGAGCCCTATCCCTCCGAGCTAGGACTTCACGATTCACCATCCGTTCTTTACCCAGCGGATGTCTTTGTGTGTGTCGACGCATGACCAAGACATTGCCAACAATCCCAGTTGCTAACGAGTCATCGCACGCCCGGTGACTAAATGCCGATCATGGCAATGACTCGTCAACAGCTGGGATCGCTAGCTGCTGCTAGCACGGAATCTCAGTCGGTCTTTTAATCTATAATTGAACTGCAAATATCATAGGTTCTTTGAGAAGGAAATCGAACAGAAAAGGTCGATTTTCATTATTCTCCGGTAAAATAACTGCTCTTCAATATCAACAGACTTTGGATCAAATTAATTTTTGGATTACTTTTATGCTGTGAATCTCGAACATGAATCTCGAACATGGTAAACTAAAATCTCCTTAGAATGGACGCGGTCCTCTTCTACCTCTCCCTTTTTTTTTTCTTCTTTGCTTTCCTCCCTTTTTCCTTGGAATAAAGTCACACCGGGTCCCCACCCCACTTGGACTTCACCATGCTAATCATCATGTGTTTCCAATTTAGTATGTCGAATATTTGTCATGCGTATGGATGTGCGAGAGCCAAGCCGCTTTTTTTTTTTTGGTGTGTCTTTTCAGACTGAACTTGCAAGTTGTGTAGTTGATGACAACGGATGACTGTGCACAGTTGCCCCTCTACAGATTGATGGGTCAAGCGTCGGGGCGGAGACAACACTACTGGCTAGTTGCAGTGATTGGAAGTTGACTACAAGATAAGAAATTCTTGGAAGTAGCTGTAGTACGGCTTAATACATCGCACCTACTAGGGCTCATGCAGCTAACTTAGTTTGGTGAGCTATCCTTGCAACGGCTAGCGGCCATGCAGAGTCGGAGTCCCAGTGTTTCTATTTTCGATTTTGTGATGTAGCTGAAGTGGTGATCATCCATTTAGCCAGATTTGGCAATAAGAAATTATGAAAGGTCAAAATTTCTAGCAGCCTTCTATGTTTTGAGGCTACCTGCTGGAAATTAGGATAGAATCTGGCGGTTTAAAAAATAATTGGATTTTTTTGGGAATTTAGCCACGGAATCACCCAAAAAACACTAAGTCTTTGCTATTTTGAAAGAAAAATCGCCAAAAAAGAACACTCTGATGCACACGATGTGTTTGTAGATCGAAGTAGCCGCGACGAACGTCTTTTTGGGCAATCAGGGGACGACGAACATCGTGCTGCACGAAGTCAGAAAAAAAACAAAAAAGAAATTTTTTTGCCAACGCTGCGACAGCTCTCTGCATGCCATCAAATTCAACGAAGTTAATATAATATTATTAGTCGAATCTTTTCGTCTACATCATGTGCCATCTGCAACTCAGCAGATTCAACCAAGTAAGAAAAGTAAAATAAAATAGCATCTTCGATGTTCTCCCAAATTCGTGAGCCTTGACCAAATATGAAATGCAATGCACGTACGCATAGAAATTCTTGGCAACCAATTCGTTTGGGGAGGAGAGGGGTGCTGTTGGATGTTTCTGTTCCCAACGTGTTCTCATTTTGTTCCCAATAGTATTTTTCCAACCCTTACCCTCCATACTACCCTCCCACCTAGTTACCCCAGTAACCTACCTACTCTACTCACCTACCTCTTAGCCTAAACCCTAAACCGAACCAACTAACAACCAATCCCTTACCTACATTTCTATATTTCCCTAGCAAAACCTATATCTCTCCCTGGCTAAATCTATATCTCTTCTTGGGTAGACTTCTATCTCTTGGCAAAACTTATATCTTTTCTTCGGTACACTTTTTTTTCTTGACAAAAATTACATTTTTTTGGGCTAAACTTTTATCTCTTGGAAAGATTTATATATTTTCTTGGCTAAACATTTCTCTCTTGGCAAAACCTATATCTATTCTTGGTTAAAGTTTTCTCTTTTGGAAAAACCTATATTTATTCTTAGCTAAACTTTTCTTTCTTGGCAAAACTTATATATCTTTTTGATTAAAATTTTCTCTCTTAGCAAAACCTATATCCCTTCTTGGTTAAACTTTTATCTCTTGATAAAACTTACATATTTTCTTGGCTAATTTTTTTTCTTTTAGCAAAACCTATTTTTTTTCTTGGTTGAACTTTTTTTTCTTGGCAAAACCTATATCCCACCTTGGTTAAATTTTTTTCTTTTGGCAAAACCTATTTCTATTCTTAGTTAAACTTTTAACTTTTGGAAAAACTTTTATGTCTTCTTGGCTAAACTTTATTTCTTAACAAAACTTAAAAACCTATATTTATTTTTGGCTAAACTTCTAACTCTTGGCAACACTTATATTTCTTCTTGGTAAAACTTATATCTCTTATTTGCTAAACTTTTAACTCTTGGCAAAACCTATATCTTTTTTGGCTAAACCTCGACCTTTCAACAAAACATTTCTATTTATTGGCTAAATTTTTACCTCTCAACAATTCTTTTATATCTTTTTGGTTAAACCTATACCTTTCAACAAAACATTTCTATATTTTGGGTAAACCTCTTTGTTTCATAGTTAAAGTTTTATTTTTTCTAGAGGGAAAAAATAATAATGGAATCCACAAAGTGTAAAATGAATTTCAATGTATTTTTTTTATAGAAATCAATCAAGGACATAAAAAATGATGTTGATTTCAGTTAGAACAAATAATTGAGGTAAGAAAAAAAAATAAAAATTCAATGATTGTTTAATTCAATCACTTAAATTGTAAGAAAATTAATGTAAAACATATGGTTTTTAAAGAGGGTTAAATTTACATATAAAGGTTGAGGGTTTTGGTTTTGGCATTACAATACTCATCTCAACTTTAAGTTTTAACACCATGTTTGTAATGGTTTGGAGTTCCTAAAACTAACACCTATTGTATTGGTAACATGTAAGTATTGCTTATTATGGCAAATATTAATAGTAATTGAATATTTAATCCCAACATGCAATACCCACATATAAAAACAATGCCATTTGTGATTGAAATGAAACAATTTTTTTGAAATTTTGAATATTTTATTTTAGATTATTTTTCTAATTTCTTATACCTTTATTTCTCATTTAAAAAAAATTTTAATCTTTTTTCTTGTTCTGAATTATTTTTCTACTATTTCTTCTTCATAATCAAATTTTAATTGCTTTTTAAGTTTTTTTTTTAAAAATTCAAAACTATCTTTGTTAAATTTTTTTATCATTAAATACGCATATTTTATGCCCAACATTTCGATATTATGTGAAACATGAAAAAATCTAGCTAACATTCTATGTTTTAGATGCAAATATTACGCAATTTTATTTTATTTCTTCTTTTAAATATTTTTCATCACAATGTCAAAAAGGAAAAAAGAAGCTATTACATACAATGGGACAATCATACTATGGTGGAACTTGAATGAAAATGGAACTAGATTTTGCAATACCCTCATAATAAAATTAGGGCCCCATTGGAATTGAAATGCAAAAAAAGCAAATGCATGCAATTCCCATATAATTTCTACTACCAATTATATTTCATTTATATAAAGGGGTAAAAACAAGTTAATACGAGCCAATAGTAACTTCCTGAACCACTATGATTAATCCTGAAAAATTAATGTGGCAGCACAAGATTGGATGAAATGTTTTGAAATAATGTTAAACAACGGTGCTTAAACAATGTTTTTACACTATTTCACTATGTTGAAAAACACTGGTTATGGGCTTTAAAATGTGCTGAAAAGTATTTTATATTTATTGGATTACTTTCAATTTTAACTAGATGTTAAATTAACATATTAAAAAAGGCTTCACATAAATACAACATATATTTTCAACATTAACTTAATGTATGAGACTTATGAACATTAAAACTAAAGATTAGTTACGCCAAATTGGCTCATATTAACTTGGTTTTACCCAAAGGTTTTAATATACAAGTATTACAAATACTTGCCCCTCCATCACTTAGGTTAGGGTTATTGGAAAGTCCAAAAAACTACAATACCTACATTGTCAATATTCAATACAAATGTCACAGTATGGGTGAATGTAATTCCGACATATTCAATTGTGATTATTCATTGCGTACACCAACAAAACAAATACTTTCATCATATTTTGAAATGTGTTGATATTGCAATACCTTCATCCAAAAACACACTTCCTTGCATTGGCAATACTTGAATCTATAACCCCATGCTACATTACATATATCCACTAAAGGAAGTCTTCATTATGATAATAACAAAAAAGACAATACCTACATCAAAATGGCAAATCCCCTGTTGGAAAGATTATGGGATGCGCAATACCTTCATATATCACAACAAAAAGTCATTGTGTCCTATGTAATATGTGAAATTCTATGCAATATGAAAAAGTTTGCTCATTAACCTTAAATTATTATACATTAATTTTTGAACTAGTATGGTGTTACTAGTACATAAAAAGTCCAAGTCCACTAATGAATTCACTAGGTTTTGTAGCGAATTAAATGAATTTTAATTTTAATGAATTCCTAACGAATTCGTCAATTGTTTAGTGATCGATGACAAGTTGATACGAAGAATAAATTCACTAACATATGAACAACTTTTTTTCTAAAAATTAATTATTTAATCCAAATAATTTAATATTAATTCTTTAATTTAAATTATTTAATTCTTCAATTTTAAAAAAATTAAAAATCTTAAGAAGATTTGAACCCATCCACGTAGGTAGGTAGAAAACTAACACCTACTTACTTGTGTAGGTAGGCAAATAGATAGAAAAAGGAAAATGCAAATGGAATGAATAGCAAAAACATATTCCATTCATGTTAGAATTTCCATTTAAAGTCAAGCATTTCTTTACTCATCCCAAATTGGCATATGCATTTCTATGTGAGTATTCAAGGGAAATATGTTGTTTATATAGCTTGTGAGATGAGATTAAAAACAAAACATATGGGTTAAACCTTTTATTTGCACTTTAATTTTAAACTGAGATGCAATTATAACTTTTCCAAAAGCCAACTTTCATTAGTAATATCTTTTTCATATTATGTCCAAATGAAATGATTTAAACTTCATTTCGAATTTTTTTCCAAAATCTACACAAAAAAATTATAGAAATAATTAAAACAACACTTGAATTGAAAAAAATTGCATGTAAATCTTGTATTTAAATACATTTCAACAAGACATTTTTTTTCTTTAACCATCATTATCTTTTTCATACTTTGTCCAAATGAAAAAAAATATTAAAAATATGATATATGAACATATAATAACATTATTCTCAAAACCATTCAATGTTACATAGTGTAAGAAATATAATACATTTAAATCTAGTATATTAAATACATACATGTTAATTTTATATTATAATATGAATTTGATTATATAATTATAAAATATAAATAAATTTTATATCATATTCATTTTATTCATTTTATTCACAAATATTGTCACATATGAAATATAAGTGATCTTATATGATAAAACTATTGGATCAAAAAATTTATATTTTCATGGATGAATATTATGTTTTACATTTTTATCAAGTGAGGCCCAGAATAAAATACTATTTAGTTATATATAATAATAATAATAATATGTTATGTATTATATATTTTATATACATATGATATATTATAAACTACTTATTATATATTTTTATGTTTAAAAATATTGAATATTGATTTTGTTTTGTTATAAACATATTTGAACATATTATTAAATAAAGGCATAAAATAAAATTTTATTTAAATAATATATAATTTGAAAAGTTTAGTCAAGAAGAGATATAAGTTTTCTCAAGAATTATAAGTTTAGTTGAGAAGAGATATAGGTTTTGCCATTGCAAAATCAGTGGGGTAGGTGGGTAAATGGGGTAGTTGGGTGAGCAGGGGTACTACGAGGTGAAAAAAAATTGACTGTTGGATGGTGAGCAAAAAAGATTTTTTTGACTCAACCTTTGTGACTACGGGAGGTTCAATAACTGGGATGAACACTAGTTCATCCCAAACGGAACTGGTACAGTCATGGGGGCTGGGTCACTCCAGCTGAATGAATTTTATTGAGTCTTTTATTGCATGCACGAGCTCTCTGCAGTCAATGTGCATATATTCGAGGAATGGAGAAGTACGGATGAGTGGGTACCTACTACGGTCTATCTATGGTCGTTTCCCAACAGTGTCCTCTTGGAACCTGTATTTATAGGCCAATAATGCGACTTGTGAGATTCTAAGTTATATTGTGATGAGCTACTAAAAGTGACTAAAAGAAAGAAATCAACAATTTTGGGTGCACCCCCAACTCTGACATGGGTCCACCTTCATGGTGTAGTGACATAGCTTCAAGTTCATTTTACTGGTAACCAACCAGCTTCATAGGATTACTGTGCTGAGCATTCTACAGGATTATCAAGAAATGTAAAATCATAGTCGAACTTCCAAAATAAGTTGCACGTTTATAGAACTTCTAAGCCACCCTATATTAGACCTGACTAAAACTTGTGACTTTCCTCACGGTTGTTATTGCTCTTCTCAACATACTAACGCAGCTCCTAATAGTAACTATCGGCAGAGGGGCAGCACCTCACTTGCCTAGTGACTTTTGACTTGCTTCAATGAGTGATTACATGTGGTTTTTTAGATATGTTCATGCAAGATTCTAGTGCCAATTGTCTGATTGCCAATCAGTCATCCTCTTCCACCGAGTTTTTAATGAATTTAGCCAGGCTGCTTGTTGGTTGATTAACACATGGGTCTCAAGCTCATTGCACCTTCACATGATTTTGGGTGAATCCCTATTCTGTTCAAATATTTTCTAATATGAATTTGAGCAAATGACTTCGAAATGCACCCCACTCTCCAGCTGCTAAGAGAGAGATCAGCATTCCTGTTTGTGTTTGGAAGTTGTGACAATATACTTTGGTAATGACCCTTAATGAGGATGTGATCCAAAAAACACTATTCTGTCTAGGGACTTGTGCTTCTGGATGGTATTTGTATCATTTACATTGATTGTATAGATCCCTTGCCTAGCTTTGAAATTTCTTGTGTCTTTGTTTCCATTTGTTTATTCACCAATTAACAGTTTGTCTGCAGGACCTGATTTGTTTATTGTATAGTTGGGATGCACATGATTTCTGGTGATCCTTCATTTCTTTCAGGTCCTCAGTAGATGTGGCAAAGCCTCTTAGTACTCTTTGCTTGTGTTTTTCTTCATCCTGTCTTTTGTGCATACTGTCTGAAGTTTCTCAAAATTTGCTTCTCCTTTCCAGGAAACAAGGTGGTCAAGAAGGAGGGTTGTAAAACTGGAATTGCCATAAATATGGGTTTGGTGGTCAAGTTTTGCAACAATGTTTTTAGTGTCACAGAAACTCAGCATATCACAAGTTGGAAAATTAATTCCAGTGTAATTATCTCCATGAGATTTTCATAGCTCAGATATTTTGGAGCAATCCATAGATTTATTTGCTTGGATGCACTGGATCTTCCCCTCTGTTTACAGATTACCTGAACATGGCTACTCCCTGACAAGTTTTGCAAATGGCACTGGTTGCATTGTGCTAATTGGCAGAATTATGAGAAAAAATTCAGCTGGTGCAACCTCTGGAGAAGTACATCATCCATACAGGTGTGGCCAACAAAACAATTCCACCAGAAGTTGGTAACAACAAGATAATTGCATGCAGAAGATATCAATATTTTCTGCACACTACTCAGGGTCATAGACTTCATAGTTTATGGCTGTACCAGTTAACTCAGGATTGATGAAAAGCTACTGCTTGATAACTCATTGCAAAACTGCTAAAACACAAGGAATTCAAGCTTTTTTTTAGAGCTGATGAATCAAAGTCTATCCACAATGAGTGTGATAAATGTTATTGACCCTTCCTTGGAGAGACTCTAAATCCGAGAGAGATTCTAGATTTTCAAAACATTTTCTGGATAGAACTGAAAATGTACCATGGTCAGTTGGTAGTATCAAATGGAATCAAAGGCTAAAATGCTTGATCTATTAACTGTGTTTTTAAAGCACTGAAAAATCTCCTGTCCAGCAGCAGCAGCAGCAGTAGCAGGGGGTCTACATTTCTGTTGCCTCCTTCACTTGGACAAGAACTTCAGAACATATTGCATGACTAATACAAACAGAATCCCAAAACTAATATATTCTGAGAAGATGAAATCCAGTGGAGTTGACCATTCATAAACTACATTTTGTGAATTTGGCAAACCGAAGTTGCATCCTTTTCTAATGGATGATGCAGAACACTAAACAGCATAAAATTTTTAGATAGGAAATAAATGGAGTGAGACAAGGTGGACATGATCTGCAACTTGCTCCTTATTTTGTTGTAACATTGAATAACAATTCAAATGCTAATTCATTGCATCATGGAGGAGTTATAACTTAGAGATCCACAACATAAATATTGCCACCACATGATCATGTGCAACTTGGTCCTTTAATGCAACATTGAATAATAACTAGAGATCCATGACACAAACTTCCCCACCACACGATGTACAACTTGCTCCTTCACTGCAAGATCGAATCTTACCTAGAGATCCATAAAAAAATGATCCCCATGTGCCACATCATGAATTTAAGAGCTAGACATTGTGATGCAAGAGTGTTGTATTTAGGTAGTGACAAAATCAGTGTTTTGAGAGGGCAGGGACTTTCCAGTAAGCTCAGGTCTTGAATTCAAAAACAGATATGACAAAAATTTGGTCAAAATTGGAGTGAGAAGAGTGGTGATCACAGCACTGCTTGCAACCTTTGTTGGGTATCCATAGTTTTCATGTCCCATGAACCTGCAGCTCTTCATTTTCAATCTATACTTGACAACTTTAGCTCACCTTGGCATGGACACATTGACTGAAATTCCACAACTTGTAAGTATTGTATTGCAATCAACATAAACCAATTCTCCAAAGTCTTTTGTTAGGATTGAATTTGCTTAAGCATTGGTCATTCACACATTGTGATTCAAAATTGAAGAAGATGAGTGGCAGAAATCTCAACTATTTGGAGAACTTATTCAAACAACTCGCTGACTATTGATGAAAGGCTATTTTTTTTTTTGAGATTTGGCTGTCTTTGGAAGCATAAAAGATTGGGAAATTCACTGAAGAAGTCTTCAATGCCAAACAAAACAGTCATCCTCACATCTTTGAATCATCCATGGGCTGATGGTGGTATGATAGACATCTAATTTGAGAGCTTTTGGGAAGGCGAGAACTAGTTAATCAGATTGCGATAATTGTGATAGTCGCAGCTGACAAGAAGGCATACGAAGGTTGGACACAATTTCACCCTCATTGCTTCATGCTAAAGATTTTTTGGGAGAGAAGGTTTTTATGAGTGAGGATTATTTGAAGTTGACATGGAGGAAAATAAAGTTCTTTCAGAACATCTTGGAGATGGGCTAGAGCTTCAATTTTGTGGTGAGACAATAGTAATACCACCTCTTTTCTAAAACTGTCATCCTTTTAAAATTTCCTAGCTCTAGATGCAAATCCAAACAATGCTTGTGGTATTAAAGCTAAACCTTCTGTGGCATCATTGCCACTCATGCTAAATCTCTTGTGGGATGATCACCACCCAAATGCTTGTTTGAAGAAATGTTTTTGCCATTTTTCCATTTTTGGAATGAATTGTTTCATTGTTTCTCCAGACACGGAACCTGAAAACTTGATTTCTGCACCACATTCTAAGGGGTCTGTTTGTTTTAGATTGTTTCCTTCCAGTCTTATAGTTGAATGCGTGACAATTGTTTGGACCATGTAAGCTTGTGTGTGGGTCTTAAGTGTTTCTACACTCTTACTATCTGTTAATGTGTTAGATGTACTCATGAGTTCTTTACAACTTTTGAATGTGGATGTTCTGAAGGAGACAATTGTAAAGTTTTGTTGGCAAGGACCCAAAAGCTTCAAAGGACCTATCATGAATTGTGAATCACTCCCCTTTTCACATTTGATGGATCTATTGAATGACTCAAGGACATGATGGGCAAAATTGTCCATGGAGGAGAACAAGATGTAGCAACCCTATGAGATTTCTTCTTCTCTTGTGGGATTTGAGTGAGCTTCCATCATGGCTTTCAGGGACAGAAACCAAAGCTTATGAGCTCTTCTTTCCAAATCCCTTCGTTGAGTCTACTGAAAGCTACATGATAGGGTATTGCAGCTGCAAATTTTGCTGTAGTCCCAGTGTAGTAAGACAATGGAGATTTGCTTACAAATTGTTGAGCATCAAGAGAAGCTCAGGGAATGTGTGTGCAAATCTGAAGTATTTTCCCACTTGGAGAACTCAATGCAGTAACACCAGGATTAAAGAGGAGCTTTCCATCATCAGATTGCATTTGTTTTCTTATTCTATTTTCTATGTAGTATGTGACATGTGTGCATGGTGTTCTCCTTGCCATGTCTTAATTGCCATTTTTTTGTGTGCAAGCGAGCATCATGGCTGAGTCTTCCAGATTTTGACAGAAACCCATAAATTGTGCAACACTTGCAGTATTCAAGAATGAATACAATCAATGAGAGAAAGCACCAGTATTTTGGCAAATTGAAGAAAGGTTTTGCTTTTCAGTTTCAGTTCCTATGCACAAGAGTAAGGTAAGCTGAATGCAGGCTGAGGGGTCACTATGGTGAAGAGGGAAACTCTGGTGGAGTTTTTCAGGTTTTAGAGCAATTAGGATTTTCTTAACAACTATGCTTGAGCCAAGTGTTAATTTCAATGTGGGAATGAGAAGAGTGTCCAGAGTTGATGACCAGATTGTAATCCTGCTGTCTGCAATTTGCTCCTAAATGATGTCGCAGGGGTATCAGTTTTGCAAGAATTAGCAAGCAAATGGTCTGTAGATAGTCAGACAGACAGACCCAGAGAGGGAGGAGGATGTGAAGGTTCTTCATAGCTGAGGAGAGAAAGATCCCAAAGTGCTCACGCCCTGCATACCGCAGCTGGCCTGTAGTTTCACTGCCTCATGTCCCATCCTTAGCAAGATCACAGGATGGGATCTAAGAGAGAAAAGTTCATGAGCGATTTGTTTGCTTTGTCAATTTTAGAAGCTCCTTTGTGCTATTTCGTTCTAGAATTTGCTGCTGCAAGGCACATTTTTCAAGTCTGTGTCTTAATGAATGTTTGAGTTATTTCTCAGGGAGGTAGATTTATTGGGTGCTTAAGTGGGGTGGATAGTTGCACCTGGGCAGCTGCTTCACTTGGCCATAGAAGGTCGAGGTCCTTCCAACTTCAAATAGGTGATGATGGGGGAAATAACTATCACTCTATGTTGGATGTGGTAAACACTGGGTATAGGCTCAAATGTGATGTGTGCGTGGAGATGTCCTAGTGGATGGAACCCTGTTGCACCCCAACTGGATGTCAAATTCTAACTACCTGCCATGGCTGGCTGCAATGAACCTAACAGATACAGGTTCCTTTGAGGACTGAAATTAGTGCAAATTCCAGGGCTCAGGTTTTGTGTTTGATTTCAAGGTTTGGGAAGAGCTTGATTTGCTGCACACTGAAGTCTCGCTTGACCATCAGGCAACTCACGAAGTCTGAGCTACCTGCAAGGACAGCATTTCAAGCATTAATGTCAATTTTTGGTTGTTTTGCCAGGTGTTTGTGTCAATTTTGGGTGGTTTTGTAAATGTGAAAGTGCACTGTGCAGGAGGAGCCCTTCGATCAATAGCACAAGCTTGCCATCTGGGTCAAGTGCAGAATATGACCACTGTACATCATGTGCAGCAACTGAAGTTTTTTTGCAGTCAGCTCCTTCCACTCTTTAGATTGCTGCAATCACTGTGTCTCTATTCTGCATCTCATTAACACATTACAAGAGCCAAGTCTTAATTGTTTCTACAAAAGAAGATTCTTCTTCTACATTCCAGTCTGTGGCTAAATTTACTCTGCACCAGGTTCACTGTGAACACAGTCCAATGATGCAAGGAGTAATGTCCACAAGGCTATAATTTAGGTTGTATATTTTCAGCAACTGTAGTCCCTGGTGTTGTTTCTCACAGGTTTAAATGAGATTCAGAAAAAATAGCAGGAGTGTCTCTCAGAGCATTCACATGTTGAGGGGAAGTGAGTCACGATCATTGCCTGGTGAGAAGAATTATGCAAGCAATTGCTCTTGTAGTTTGCTTACCAATGCAAAGGAGTGACTACCTTTGTTCTTGCTTGTGAGCCTGTGAGGTCTGGTAATCTCATTTGCATCAAGCTGAGGGAGTGCACAGTGATTTTTTCTCAGAATAAGAAGACACGGAGGTAGAAGATAATCTGGCTGGAAAACAACAAATTCAACACCCACTTCTAGGAAAGAATACTAGACTGTGGAATCATGCAGCTGCTATGGCAAAAAAGAAAAGTACAATTCAGCATTTCTTTCAACCTGGAGTACAAATTCTTGCAAGATAAAGTTCAGAGCTGGAAAACTGGAGAAGACTGTGGCTTGTCACAAATGCATTTCAGCAGGCACAGTGCCCTATTTCACATTTGTTTAAGTATACAATGTACATTGTTAGCTGTGGGTGGTGGTTTAGGAGCATTTGAAGAGGCTAAACTCATTCATGCATACATATCAAATGGAACAGCAACTAACTGCATGAGTCAAATGACAATGTGGGTTGGTAGCAGCCTCATTGACAGATATGCCACTGAGCATTCATACAGAAGTTTGGAAATGTGACCTATGATCAGATCAGAAAAACAAATTGATCTGTTGGAAGATCACTCTGATTCTGGGACATGTATATCAAGCCATTGGCATTGTATTGAAAAATTATATATGGCAACTTGGGGTGGATCTAGCCTGTATAGTGTATAGAAAACCTGCTTGTGTTAGTGTAGGGTGCCTTGATATCCATGGGGGCAGCCATGTGTCCATGAACAGACCTCATGGGTAAAGAGGCCATGGGCTACTTTGGTTAAATGGGTTTCGGAGTTCAGAAGTAGCTTTGCAACAATGGATCAGGATTACACCTTGTGATTGATCACCTTACCTGACTGTGGGAGCCAGTGGCATATGTTAACATGATGTTGGACTGTGAACTAGTTGCTGAATTGTTTGGATGGTTTTACTTTTGACTTGCAGAATTCATATTCTGATGTGAAGATAGGAGATCAATGCATTGTGAAAGAACTCAAAATTGTGTCAAACCTTGAAGATGCTTGCCACTACCAAGCGCAGTACTATCAAAAGATCATATTGCTGTGATTGATAACTAGAGTAAAGCTATATGAAGTGCATAGATTTGTAGTGAATGATCAAGTCCATTCAAATGCATATTTGCTCTCCATGAAATCATTGAAGAAGAAACTTAGGTATTCCATTTGTGTGTAAACAATGCAGAAACTAACCAATTGCATTGAGCTTGAATTCATAACTACATCTCCTATTACTCCAATAGATCTTCAAGGATTGCAGGTAACATGTGACAACTGCCACATTTCAGTTCTCCACAAAGTACCATAACCAACAGAATCTTCTACAAATGAATTTGAAGTTTTTTTTTTTCCTTCACAACAAATGAACACCAAGTTCAAACACACCTTTCTCATGAATTTTCCCAACATTAAAAGACTTTGCTGTGCCTTTTAACAGCCTGAGAAACTCTGCAAAATTGTTGGGTCAAAACCATTTTGCTGAGCCAAACCAGCATGTTTTGGCTTTTCTGTATCCAATTTCTATTTGCAGGGCCACATATGGAGTATTGCTGGAGATGCTCTAATGATGTGCAGATGATGCATTCAGATGATCTTTTGCAATTTGTGAGTGAATTATTAGAGCAAGAACATCAAAGGAGGTTAAAGTAGCCAAAATCCATATGATTTGTTTCATCCAAGATAAAATCTGAAATGGCTTCACCTGCTAATCTCAATGGCTCAAAAGTAAACTAAGCAATTGTTAATGAAATCATCATATGTAAATTAGGAAACAAACCCTAAACCATCTGTATGGAAATCCAAAAGTCAAAATTATAATGCCACATGTAAATTATTGTAAATCAAAACTCAATGGGAGAATCCTCCTTTGGAAGTGTTAAATCTCTCTTACTTCTCCTCAAATCTGCATATTTCTATGATATGATCAATATAGCACAGTTTTGAAGTTAATTTGAGCATTCTGAAAATTGGCACTCTAAAAATGCAATGTCAAATCTGCAGCTTCATGAAAAGAAGAAGCAGATTATTGATGTCATTTTGAGCACTTACGAAACTGGCACTCTGAAAATATGTGAAATCTTGCAGCTTCATGAAAACCACAAACAATTACACCACAGAGGTTACCAGAAAAATGTATGATTGGAAAAAAAAAAAACTTTTTTTTGGGTGGCTGAAAGTCATTCAAATCCGGTTGTAAAATTTCTCACAAAGAATATTCTGCATACTAGCTAGCTGGTTAGATCCAGCTGCAGCAACAGAAGAAGCCCAGGATCTTCGTTTGCATCATGGATTCGTTCGCAGCAGGATCGACCGGTTGCTTTTGCATTCTAAGCTGCAAACTAGGATGGCACGGAGCGGGTGGTCTGCAAATCACCACAGCGTCCATGAGCAGCAGCTCGACGTCGATCCGCGACTAACATCCAGTAGATCAGAGAATGACAGAACACTACTAGTTCTAGATTTTGCGAGAAGTAATGGTGATCAATATATGCAGAGCTTCGCGCTCGCCATAATTTCATGGATGCTCGATGATCATCGATCGAGTGAGATTCGGTTCTATTGGGTTGATTTCTTAGATTCTACGAGGAATTTAAGTAGTTGGGGTCGTGGAATAACTAGGACCTAGCAGCAGCTGGTGGAATATGCAGAAATTATTTTCTAGGTTGCAGCTGAATCGGCTGTTTCAGCATGCGGAACATGTAGTAGGTGTGACGATCTTCGTAAGATTCCATGAATTAATCGCGAGCGGTTGAACCATGCATGAGCTGATCGATGATCAGCAGCCGCTGCTGCAGTGATCAGAACTGAGAGCCTTCGAATGTTTCACCGAAATACCAGTTGGACGGAGCGACGTTTGTGGATGCGACTTGTCTGCCATCGCTTGTGGTGACGAGGAAGGACAAGCTCTGTCCTACCAAGTTAGCGCCCGCTTGCCAGTTCTGTCCCCAATTACGGTTCATTTGAATCCACGGACCTGTACCACCCTTGATCGACAGCGCGGTCACGTCTCCAGCGCCACCCACGTTGGTCACCAATACCAGATCGAACCAGGGGTTTCCGTTGATGGTAAAACGAATCCCTCCGGTCTTGACGCATGGAACCCTGTACAAGGTCACATCTCGTAATCTGAGTTTCCGGTGGTCTCCACACCAAACACGTAGTAAATGTATGAGGAGTGAATCAACACCAAGCTAGTAATTATCAAGGTATCTTGGTGGTTCAGTGCTCTAGATTTTTCTTCTTTACCATCTCAATTGTTCTTGCTGATGCTAATGCGAGCATGCCAGGTTCTCAACACATCTTCATAAGAAATGCTGTCAAATGACTAGTGAAGGAATGACTCTAGATAACTTTCTCTCTTTTAGCAATTTGACGATTCGTGGGAATGACCACAAAATGCTTGCAATGCAAAAAATTACAACACAAGAACTTCGACGACCCCCTGGTGAGATCCCACATGGCCATTCTATAATTCGGCCACTTGGCTGCTACGACAAGATCAAAGACGTCGGACAGTAGTGTGCTAAGAACCGCTGAGCGTCATACCTTCTATAGTTGACAGGAACAATGCCGCCGACGTACTGCGCAAACTGGAGGAACGCAGGCATGGCCATGTCGAAATGCGGTAAGGGGACATTGCACCATCCTCCGTTGTTGTTGGCTTGCGCAGGGTTAGGTGGACAGAAGTTTGTAGCAGTCACTACAACTGAGTTACTCCCAGTGCACCACTTGCTCCCGTAGCATTGGATCTCGAAGCAGGCTCCGCACGACACTCCATTGTTGAAAAGGACCGTGCTCAAGGCCGCTGTGTTGGTGCCATATCCTTGACTATACAGATCCCCGTATCCACACGCACCACCTAGACATTGCAGAAAGACAAGATCATCAAATCAGTTTATAAAGTCGAGTATAGACTCGTGTCCCGGAGAACGACGATGCTAGTGTGCCAGCAAGCGTGACAGATCGGGATTCAAACGCATCACTGATTTGAGCAGATGATCAATCCATTCGAAATTCATGCAGCACGGTCTGACCAAGGACTGAGTGTGAACTTGGACCGAAAACAAAAGGTCTGCATGTAGCCGAAGAGCATACCCATCGTCCCCGAGGCATCACTGCCGCCATAGAATGTAGCGTGCGCTTGCTGCCAGGCGCCCGTGTCCAATTGCGCACTGGCTGCTTGCAACAAGGCTAGTGTTACAAGCGCCCAAACCGCTGCTGTCCTGCATGCGATCAACCTCGCCATTTCCTGCATAACGAGAACCTCGAAACATTCATGATCCCGTATTCAACCAAAAGACGACTAGTAATTTAGGCGGTGCTCTAAAACCGATGATCGATCTCTTCTCTAACGCGACCGCTAGACGTAACAAGAGCATTCTAGTACGTCAATGCGGCCCTCGAACTACAGCTAACAGTTAGAACTTGCCTGCCAGAGAGTGATCAATGCGCACAGCGGCTAATAAGAACGTCGTCGTCTTCCCTGCAGTTGTCTCGATATTGCGACGGCCTGCTGCTTCCAGGAGCAAAAGCTGATAGCTTTATGTTGCTAGTTCAAGACTCCTGATGCTGTGGATCTATAAATCAAATCCCAAGGCCTCATGCCTTGCTAATTGGGTGCACGAGACTACAGTTGCAAGTAGATAGCGCTGCGCGCAAGTGTGTCAGAAGCGTCAGCACTGATGACGGAGGAGATGCGGAGAACAATAAGGCCGGGAATTATTATATCGGAGCTGGCTGGGGGGAAAATTTTCCCGAACTTGTCCAGGGACAAAGGACACCTTTTCCGGGGAGGAGCGGTGGGTAGCTGCAGTAATAAGTACTTCTCTAGCCTCTACGCTTACGAGACGCTAAATCTCTGCGCTCCGGCTCCCATTCTCCAGATTAGTAGGTACCTGGCTACTTCTTTACTATTTTCCAAAGATCGACGTCTTCTGGAATTTTTTTTGCTGGCCGTTCCAGATGCAGTGACCAGTACTGCCTTTCTCTTTCCAGAATTTTGCAGCTCCCATTTCTTTTATTCTTATGGGTTACAATGATCAGTCAAGTAATGTCTTACAACCGCCATGAATAGATCGCGGGTAAATCAGTCAAGTGTCAAAGCTTCAGAAAGGTCTCTCATTTGTAAATTCAAATGCACAAGAAGGGTGAGCAAGATTTCGTCAAGTCGCGGATTATTTGTTGTGTTTGGTGTATTTGTGATGATCATCTCATAAATTTCCTGCAGAATTGATCAAGTTCTATCTTTTTTTCTGCAATTTCTTTTCTCCTTTTTTGGGACACAAAGCACAAGTCCATTGCAAAGACTAGAAAAAGGTAGATTAACTATTTTGGGTGCTGCCTCAGGGAGGAGAAGTGAAGGTGTTCCTGGCGGACTTGACTTGAATTTCGGCCGTGGTATAAGGATGGATAGATAGCCTGAAGCCGGTAAAGCAACCACAAGAAAAAGTTTAATTTGTCGCGAATCTCCACGTGGATCAACAGTGTCTGACAGCCATTGACCTTTGAGTTTCCGAACCCGCTTTTTGGTGCGCAACAAAATATTACTAATTTCGGGTTTGGGGAAGTCTAAATACAAATCAAGTTTACTCCAAATAGTCAACAAGCAACCGCTGCCTAATTCCTGTACTTACAAGACCTTTGATCCCTATCTATATATCCGCAACTCATGAGCTCAGGCGCACATGCACTAGATCTGCAGCTAGCATCAGAAAATAACCAAAGTCTTCTCCTGAATTAATCCCCTTGATGCATATATGTTCCACAATCTACTACTTTCTTCCGAATATATAGTAAATCACTAGCATCGTCTAGATTACACTACAAGAATATTTTTGATATTTTCTGTACGGAAACGAGTGAAAAACATGTGAGGAACTAAGGTTGAATTAACAAAACATAGGGAGAGCTCTCCAAGGGAATCACGTGGCAACAATATTTCATGTTTTATTCTAATTTTTCCCATTGTGAACAGAGGGATCATTCATTGTATCTTCCCACGATTGTCAAACAAACCATTTCATGTTTGCATATAGGGGAAACTCAAGTTCTTCTTGATGATCATGAAGGGATTTCTTAAAGAGTTTCGTGTGAGGTCCATCATATTGAACAATTTCCTCCTGACTATATATTATGTAACGTCATCGACAAACAAAGTCGATTTGGTCCGCGACTGAAATTAATCATGAAATAACTGGCCAGCAACTTGATCTCGTCATTCAAAATTTCAAAGACTAGATTTTGATCTAAGGTGTATACGATCAGCTACTTAAGTCAATCAATGATTCCCATTTCATTCGCGAACACTCGGATCAAGAAGAAGACGCAAACAGAGCAGGGCCGACGTAGGAGTCGGGAGGCGCCGTCGTAGTCGTAAAAGGAGTGTATATATATATAGCGGTGGCGTCGTGGGTGACGATCGATCCGCCCACCGCTTCTCCCGGTCGCCAATCGCCCTTGAACGCTGCAGCCAAGGTGCTGACCCGGCAGTTTCGCCGGGTACCCGATGCCGCCAAGCCCATGTTCTAATTTCGAAGTTCAAATCTCCCAGAATCGTCTTTACTTAGAAAGGCTAGAAATTTTTTAACCTTGCCTGTATACAAAAAGGATTATAGGCCAGTTTTAGTGTACTAATACGTATTGAAGGTGTTCAATAGGCTTGTGTGTAGGTGGTGAGGAAACTTGTTATGGCCAATGAAATTGTCGATTTGGTGGTCTCTCAATTTCTTTTTGTCACTTGTTTTGAATGAACTAATAGTTAGATGTGTAATAGGGTTTGTTAGGTTTGTGAGAATTTTAGAGGACCATTGAAAATGGTAGAAAAGGGATCATTATTTTCAATGTTCAGCACAATAAGGATGTGTGTAGGTCTCAAGCTTTCTTTTTTTCAAGCCAATGGGATTTTTGGCTTTGGTGGTCTAAATCTGTTTTCTGAATTATCTGGAGTGGACATTCTTGCACATTACTTGTGCACTTTGTTTCTTCACCACTTCGATCAAGTGGGCATTTATTTCCTCAGATTACAACCAAGTAGATAATCATGTTTTGTGTTGGAAAATTGCCCATTCTATCTCCTAGTGAGTCACAAGGCAAAGCCATGTGGTAATCAGTTCTACCATTTAAGATTGTCTCAAGCAAAGAACATAATACATCCCCTATTAAAGTTTGCAGGCCTGCTGTAAAATAAAAAAGGCTTGCAATGCTTTGCAGAGTTTTTTCCATAAGTTTTGATTAAAATTTTGAAAAATCTATATCAAATTTTAAAATCAAATAAATTTTTTTCAAGTACCAAGTTTAGCTAGTGATTCTAGGGAGGTCATTTCTCCTATATTTTAGAAACATTTAAGATTTTTTTTTAATTGGTACATGTATTCCTAATTATCATAGCCCATTGAGTAATCACATTCCTAAACTTTGAAAACTCATAATTAAATAATATCTACTCAATTAATTACATAGTAAAATCTCAAAATATAATACTTTCAAAGAGGCCTAAGAAAATTATTTCCTAAAAAAAACCCCAAAACATGTTTCAAACTTGTGTTCTTGACAAAAAAGTTCAAGGAAACATTATTACATTCTTAAAATTAAATACAATGATTAGGAACATCAAAATGTAAAATATTTCTTATATTCCTCCAAAGTTGAACAAGTCTAGTAAAATGAAGTGGACATGCCCGGGGGGTATACTTTTTTTAAAATTTACAAAACATATAAATAAAAATATAAGGTGCCATATATTGGTTGTTGGGTAAAAAAATAATTTAATTAGTTTTTAAATATGGGTATGTAACATATTTTTTAAACCAATGTATAATTAATATAAGGTAATATGCATTAATCCCAAAAACTATTATGATTAATATAGGGTGGTTTAAATATGTGTATATTAGAAAATTAGATAATAATAGGGCAAGGAAAAATAAGTTGAAAATTACCTAACATCCCCCAGACAATACCTTGCTCGATGCACGAGGGTTAAAACCACATTTTCAAAATCTATAATTTTTAGGGTCAAAAGCACATTTGAACTAGATGTGCTCAAATCAATTATAAAAATAATTTTCATTAGTTCAAGTTCTTCCACCCTTCTAATCATCAATGTTAAAATCCTTTCCAATTTTCAAAGGTAATGTTGTGCATTGGGTAGAAAAATAAAACATTTGAAAAAAATAAAACATATCCACTCTTGAGGTTTGAGTGCTTTGAATAGGTAAAAACATTTTTAATTTGTGTCAAACTTTGAGCATGTAAACTTTGCAATTAATGAAAAATATTCCAAAAGTTTTTATGACAATCCAAACTATTGTGCTTCCCTTGTGATCTTTCAAATATGCAAAAATGCAATGTTAAGGAATGTCCATTCACTTGGGTGACTCCTTTAACTATGTTTTTACCTCGATATACATACTCAAAACAAAGATGTATCAAGGAGAATAGTCAACAATGGTACTAAGCCGATGGTAGGCATAAATCAAATAGATTGAAATAATTGGAATAGGAAAGATGGCAAAGCCAAAACCAATTTATTCTATACAATTAAAAGATTCACAACTCCAAATGAATAAATGATTTGAAAACATCCAAAGAAATGTGTTATGGTTTTTATAATATGTTTGAAACCAAGCAATCATGTGTTAAAAAAAGAAGTTATACAACATGAAAATGCCTAAAGAGGATTCAATTATGGGGCATGTAAATAATTTCAAATAAATATTTGAACAATTAACTACCATAGGAATATTAGCATTATCAAATGATGAAAATGCAACAACACTATTAAGCACAATGGTTACTTAAACCATATATGAAAGATTTGTAATGTCATTAATCAAACAAAATACATTCATTTTATAAACAATTGGTGGATTACTTGTACAAGGAATGAAAAGAAAATATTTGGGAAATAAACATGGAATATGAAACCCCATAGTTTTGTTCATTTTTTAAAGGCCTAAAGTTTGGTTCACCATTCTATTAAAAAGAAAGGAAATCATTCACAAGATAGTCTTTAGAGACTTCCAATCATCTAAAGAAAGGGGGAAAAAAAATTTGCAAGAAATGTAGTTAAACCATATATATAATAGATTGTCAAAAAAAAAATTATTTTTCAAGAAGCAAATCAAGTTAATAGTTTTAGGAACACTAAATTATTTATATAATTGCATTTTGAACCCAAGATACATTCAATAATGTCTAGTACCTTTATTCAAGCACAACGTAGCATATGACCAAATATAATCAAAATTCATCACATACTCTACAAAGTGTTTTTTTGGAGGACTAGGTGACACTAATCATGAAATTCAAAGACAAGAGCCATAGTTACTATTGAACTTGATGATGGTAATCCAAAGAAACATGTTGAGAATGTTTTTCACAACCTTGGTCTAATTAGAAGAATTTAATGTTAGTAAGTCAAAATTAGGCTAGGATGTATGTTACAAGTTTGAAATTAATTATGAATCATGTCCCATTAAAAATACAAAGTAATTTGGTTCTAATCAATGGCAAAAAGTTACCAACACAAATTAGCAAATTCTAAAAACCAACTATGAGATTTAATGCATGGTCTAAATCTATTTAAAGTCACTCCATTTGAGATGAATATAAACATTGTACTATTTGATTAAAAGTAAAACAACCAAGAAATAAGTTTCCAACTAAATGGGGGAAAATAGCAAATCAATTACTTGAATCCTCATGCATTCGAATTTATGTGGTATGTTGCAAACAATTTTTTTGGGAGGATCATGCTATTTTGTGATGTATTTATAAATTATCACACAATATGGACATTCTAATGAATTTTATGAAACAAAGTTGTGTAAGTGTGTAGACAAGATAAAGTATATAAAACTTGAATTCTTGTCCAAGGTTAAAATAGGGTGAAAGTGGATTTAAAATAACAAATCTCATCATAAAATTGTTGTACAATGTTCAATGTTTTTTATTTAACTATGATAAAAAAATATGATAATTTTAATTAAGTAATAGGCATTTTTTTCAAATTTTACATTGGAAAATTAAGTTTTTAGAAGGTTTTTCTAAATTCAAATAGTTGTTGAATTTTCTTTGTTGTCGCTTTTATTTAAAATATGTGTTGATTATGTTTTAACAAGAATTTTTTTTTTAAATTTAAAGATTTATTTTAACATACTTGATGATCTTTGTAATATTTTAACTTTTAGTGCATACGTATTTCAATAGTATTTGTTACCTATTTATAATATACTAATTTTTTTAGTTACATAAATTTCAATGTATAAAATGTATGATAAACTCAATGGAGTGCAAAATGAAACTTTCATAATGAAATTAAAGTAAATTTGAATCCTTTTTTTGTGTTTAATATGTTGAAAAATATCTCATTTTCTAACTCAATTTTGAATAGTGAACTTGTTTTTGGATATTTTACCATGTTCTCACACAAAAACATAATTAAAGGAGTCATTCAAAGGGGTGGACATTACTTTAAAACTATATTACCTTTGTATCTTAGGTGCAATCACAATCAAATGAGCCAATGGTGATGGACTCAAAGATTGCAATCCTTTTTGTGGTCACTTTCACTTTCTCATAAAAAGGACTTTAAGGATGAAATCTTTTGTAATATATTACTAAAAATAAATATAATTTTTTTAATACATCAATTTTTTTATATTAACTTTGTTGAATAACTAAGAATTTTCTTAAAATTCTACAGATTCTACCAAATTCTACAAACTTTCGTTTTGAAAATTTATCTTAATTTCAAATTGTATGAAAATATGCTAATTATTTAATGCTTTATTTTATTGTTTCATAAACTACAACTTTGTTTTAGATATCATGTATATTACACCTAATTTACATGTGGTAAAAGACTCTTGAAATTTTTTAATTATGTTCAATAGATTTTCAATTTTTTAAAATTTCAAATTTCACAACTCTCAAATTATGAATGCTTTATGAGTGTGGATAATCAATTAACATGATTTCAATTTTTTTCTCATCAAGATTCATTTATAAAAAGAGTCTTTAGCTTAGTAATTTACAAAATTGACTATTTTTTACGCAACTATTGTTCAAGTTCAAAAGTCCTTTACTAAAACCAAAACCCAAAATTTATTTTTTTGAATTTTTATTTTGAATACTTCAACAATCATATTAGTCATTTAGCACAACATTACACAATTAACATGGCATTTAAATGGCACCACAAAAATATATCTAACAACATTACAATTTTTATTGAGTTTTGGTAATCATTCGACATACATTTTGGCTCATTTGATTGTGATTACACCCTTTGAAATAACACAATGGAAACAAATTGATTTTTTCTTTTTTGGGGGGAATTGGTTCCATTACTTATGAATTTTAAATTATAAAAATTACATATAAATTTATTTATTTTGAAAACTTGTCTTTCTGTAACATTTAAAGAAGTCAAGACATTTGATTTTTTTTGTTTTAAACATCATATCATATTATTAAATGTGCACCATTCATTCCCAAAATTGAAAAAACATATTATATTCATTTTGATGAATTAAAAAACTAAAGGAGTTGACATTGGTAAAATATATATTTAATACAAATATTATATTTGGTTCAAATGTGCTTTTGACTTCAAAATTACAAAAATTGATTATGTGTCTTTAACAAAAGCTCATTTTCATATGGTGGAAAACATCATATTAATTTTATAAAGCATATGATATCAAATAATTTTGCCATTGATTTCCAACATGTTTTAAATAAAGCATAAAATTTTAGGTTCATTTCTCAATGTTTCTATACTTGAAAAAGTTTTATGTAGTGAATTTCTTCCAAATCATGTAAAAGTAAATTTAACATACAACCTTGGGATGTGTACTTTGTGTTGGATTCATTTGTTACATGTAAGGAAAAAATATTTTGCATGCACATTCAATTCATGTACTTGAAATTCATTGATGAATATAAACAAACAACATTGTGAAAAGTTGGATTAAAAACTCATTTATCCGTTGGATGTGATGAAGCTTAATTTTTGGAAATCATTTTTTTCTTGGGCATCTCTAGCCCCTTTAATTGTGTTTGCCCTCAAAAGAGTGAAATGTCATAGAAACATCAAACATATAAAGAAACAATTTGAAATCTCAACATTACATAAATTGAAATCTCT
>Ga0116231_10003808_pt1 | contig 30966 bp, 22 predicted proteins | sample S1TSphgellanicum_2_FD_89695 | JGI IMG/M metagenome (GOLD analysis project Ga0116231, IMG submission 89695) | Host-associated microbial communities from peat moss isolated from Minnesota, USA - S1T2_Fd - Sphagnum magellanicum MG | ecosystem: Host-associated > Plants > Peat moss > Unclassified... | reverse complement strand
CCCCCCCCCCCCCCCCCGCCCTTTTCTGTGTTTCTTATGTCCATGGTTTAGAACTCCTAGAACTACAAACATGTGTAACGTTTTTTTTTTGGTCTACTACACGTTGCACCCCCCTCCTTTGTGTATCTTATGTCTAGAGTCCAAAGCTCCAAATGCACGTAACACCTTTTTTTCATTTGTTGTGTGTTGTAACCCCCCCACCCCATTCCTCATTATTTCTTATGTACAGAGTCCAAAGTTCCTAAAACTCCAAGCACACATAGTGTGTTTTTTTTGTCTTCTATGTGTTGTAATTGCAACCCCCCCTCCTTTATGTTTCTTGTGTCCAAAGTCCAAAACTCGAAGCGTGCATAACATTTTTTTTTTCATCTACTACATGTTGCACCCCCCACCCCCCTTCTATGTTTCTTATGTCTAGAATCTAGAGCTCCTAGAACTTGAAGTGCGCATCACACTTTTCTTTCGTCTATTGTGTGTTGTAACACCCCTCTTCCTTGTTTATTATGTCCATAGTCCAAAGCTCCCATAACTCTCAAGTGGGCATAATGCGTTCCTTTTGGAATTCTATATATGTAGAGCTCCCACTTAGCTTGACCCACCCCCTCAGTTCATTTTTTGTTTATTTTGTTGAGCACTTAATCCCCTCCTCCCCCCCTTGTTATTTTTCATGGACTAAATGGTTGAATTGGTTGAAGGTGTGTTACAAAATGTTTTGTTGTTTACATCTGAGCCCTAATTCATTACCTAACCTATTTGTGAACTTTCATCATGCAACCAAGGTTCACACCTTTGTAACCAAGAAGGTGAGCTCGAAGTCCAACTTGGAAGTTTTGGTGAAATTTTTCACCTGCAAATTTAACTACATTAGTTAACCATGTTGAAATGAACTTGGTTCACTACTATTTCTCAAGTTTTCAGCAAGTGGCTCTTTTAGCTATAATTAGTGAACTACCCACTCTCCTAGCTTGTTTTTCACATTAGATATTGTTATCCTCCTCTTCATCCTCTTCATTGGATGTAGAATCTCCATCTTCCCCAAGTGTGTATTGTTTGTTATTATATTGTCAACTATCTACAAACTACTAGGGTTTGTTTTCTTATGCATTGTTATAGGGTTTAATGGCCAAATCCCTGCTACTATAAACCCTAACCCAAAAAAAAAATTGGTGAGGGATTAGTCTAGGGCTTTTTCTACTTAGCTAACCGAAGTTATTTTGTCTAATTCAATGTAATTGCTACTAGCCATGGCAACATTTTTATTTTTTGAAAATTGTCTTGAACGATTTGAAACAAACAACATTTAGAAGCTAGAATGCATGACTAGTATGACTAGGTAAAGTTATCATATCTAACCCAAAAGTTTGTGCTTGCTCAATTGCTTCTAATGTGACATGGGATCCATGTCCATCTATGATGAGAAAATGCCTATTACTTAGGGAAATCCCACTTGGTACCGACCTTTTGAAAAAAGACATAAATTCCTTGAACAAGAAATCGATCATTCATGCCTTAGATTACATAACCATAAATGATCCTTGTTTGCACAATTTTATGTAGTCATCCCACATCTTTTTACCCCTAAAGATGCAAAACCTTGGTAGAGATCTTCTTGCAACATTGACAATGGAACTGGTAATCAACTAGTCTCTAGATTTTGGTATGATGTTGTAGAATTGTTGTGAGCCTCATTTGGCCATAACCCTAACACTTGATTACCCACCTACTTATATCCTTGTCTTGTATGAGTTCTAGATATGATGTGCATCATAATTATGCTTGTTGTATAAACTTTGTAAGTTGATATAAAAGTTTTTATGAAATTAGCCCTTGTGCTTTATTGATTTCCAAACCTTCAGCTTGCCAAATGTTAAGTTTTGGGTGTTTGTGTACTTCATGCTTGAATGGTGTAACTTTGGTTTAAATTACTTCTGTAATTTTCATCTTCAACTATGGCAAGGTAATTAACATCCCACTTTTTGCATAGCTAGAGTCCAAGCTACTATAACTTCATCTTCATTTTCTTCGAACACACTTGTTGGCCCACATTTCTTGGACCTTGTCTTACCATTTAGGTGATTTAACAAAAAGGTACATGGTATGTTCCAATGTATGCTAGCTTGCTTCAATGATGTTCTCTCACTTTCAATTGCATCCATGGCTTCTTCCAATGCTTCATCAATCCATTTACCTCTCCCAGTGGCTATGATGCACCTATTAACTCTACACTATTTTTTTTTGGTTATAGTTTAAAAGGAATAACATTTTAATTTTTTTGTGCAAGATGTTGGTTTGAACCACTCCACCTTTTGCATGGCATAACCAACATCATTATGCTTTACAAACTCCTAGCCCTAATTTCCAACATGTTGGAGGTGTGCACTATGCCCCCATAAAAGGTATGAATTAAAACTTCTTGAATCTATCTTAAGAAACAAGAAACTCTAAAAGGTCAATGTAAGTTTCAACTACAAATGCCTCTAGTTTTGGTAAATAAGTAATAAAAGCATAATTTTTTTTGAAATCATCCCAATTTATATGATGGTTTGTTGTTTCTATGTAGGAAGTGGGCGTGTAAAGCAAACTATGCTTCCTTTGTGCTTGAAGGAACTGGCCTTTCTTGTGATTCCTTACATTGTCGTACATAGGAATTATGGAACTTTGTACCCATTGATAATACTGAAACTTTTTAAACTTTTGGTTATAAAGTTGATTTATTGTAAACCTTCCTACTTGTCCTTTGATTCTTGTTTTTCTATGTGCTTTAGTTATGTCTTTTCTTTGATTATTGTAAGTCAGATTTGTGCTTTGGAAGCTTTTGCATTTCTTCCTTGACTATTGCGACTTTTGATATGTGTTGTTTTAACCTGACTACCTTAAGATTTAATGTATGATCCTCAGCTTTGACGTTTTTCGAATCTTGATCTAGCCCATATGCTTTACAGATTTCTATGAATGATTTGAGAGTCACATTATTTGGTAGATTTGACATGTTGAAAGAATAGAAATGAATTGACAAAATTATTTGTATACATGTTTAGAACCTTGTGAACTTGTTATTGTTTTGGTTGGAATGTAACCAAGGCAAAATTGGGGGGAATTTGGAAGTGTTGCCTCTTTTAATGTGTTGATTTCAAGATCTAATTGAACATAATGAAGTTTTGCATATTTATGGTTAGTTGTGTATTGTTTAATGTTCCACATAAACCCCATTAACAAACATTGTTTTTACGTCCCAAACTTGGGATTTATAAAACCATTTTAATTCATCCCCTAAACAAAACACTTTAAACAATTGATTCTATGTTTCTCCTCATTTTACCCTTCACCCTTAGGCCTATCACCAAACTAATTTTTCCTAACCCAAATATGGGATTCTATAAACCAACCCATGGCACTCCCAAAACCAAACCCTTTTGTGTTTATTGATATTCAACTTTTCATAAATTTCTAGTCATTTCACCACCCATCACCAAACCTTTCCACATTTTTAATGGACCAAAAAGTGTGCAAACATGCCTAATTTTATGCCTATGACTCAATATAAAATCACATCCTGATCATATACACAATTATTCATATATGAAATTTAATGATAGGCAAAATCCAAAATGTTCATACAACTGTGATTATTCTATAACCAATAACCCCTAGCTCTATATGGATGTTCGGTTATAAGCATGTGTTCATTGATGGGCCTTTTTACCCTACACATTTCCATCACCCATTAGATATTACATTTCCAATTAATTGTCAATTATGATTCCCATTGATACAACTAGTTGTGCTATTATATTTTCACTATAAAAAATGTCTTTTTCATTATTTTGTGATTATTGTTCAAATGTTAATAAATTAATAATTTAAAAAAAAACATATTTACTCGTTATTATTTATTAATAATTTATATCCAATAAATTAAATATTATACATTAGTTAATAATTAGAAATTAATTTTAACTAATTAAATTCAGAAAAATATTTTAAAAATTAAATCAAATGATTAAATTATAGCTAATTAATTAACTTATTAATTTTTAAAATTAGACTGAAATTTTAAAATATTTAGTTAAAATAATTAATTATCAATCAAAAAATTCAGATGAATAACTCTTTGATTACAGTATTTTCTACCCAAATTCATATTTAATTTTTAATATATATTTCTTAATAATATATTAACTATTAATTATTATTTGACAGGAAATTTATTTAATTTTATGAACTAATTAAATTGACTGAAAATTTGATTATTAATTTTAATTAATTAGTTTAATTAAAATAATTTTTTGATTACGTAATTCAAATAATTATTTATCTGAACTAAATATCTAAATTCACTTTTAGATAATTATTATAATTAAAATGATTAATTAAAATAACTAGCATGGATAATTAATTCAAATAATTCACTATCAAATGTTCCAAATAACTAATTTTGGGAATCCAAATGATTAATCATTTGATAATTATTTATTTAATTAATTGAATTAGACTGATTATTTTAAAAAATAATTAAAATTAAAATTTCAAATGATTAATTATTGATAATTAATTCACATATATAATTATCAAATAATTATCTATTTATTTAGACAATTTCTAAAATTAAAAAAAAATGTGAGGATTTTTTTTCTAGTTGCAATTCAATTTTCAACTAATCTGCAACAAAAAACTTTAACACATATGTTTTGTTTTCGAATTTCATTTCACAAACTATATTTTTAAAATGTGTCTTTTTCTTGTGTTCACATTAAAATGCATGTGTCAATTTGGTACAAATTCAAAAAAAAATGCTGCCAAAATAGTAATAATAATAAAATAAAATATTTAAATGATTAATTTTTAGCTCACTTGCTTTTTTACTTTCTTCCCTACTTGCCTACCTAGTTAAATAAATTGTGGGTTTTACCTATTTAGATAGGTACCTATGTAAGTAGGTAAATATGTAATCTAGATATGTAAATATGTGCTACCTACCTAGTTTTACCCACCTATTTAGTTTTACCTACATATTTAGGTAGGTGGGTAGGACTTATCTACCTATTTGACTATGCCTATGTATCAACCTACCTAACTAGTTAAATAAACAATTATTTTAATTTATTTTTTAAATTTCAATTAAGATGCCATGTGGTAACTTTCAATTATGTCATGTGTCACAATTTAAAACTGTATAAAATGAACAATCATAATGGATGATGGAGATCAAAATTCTTTTTGAAAAAATATTTTCACCCAAAAATCCCAATAATGTCAAGTGTTACATTTTGATGGATCAATGAAAAGTAATGTTAGCATGACATTATAATGGTAGTTGCATTAAAGTTGCACAATAGTTGTTCCTACATAGTTGCACAAATTGCATATGTATATGGTTTCACATATAATGTGATGCATCCATTACAATTCATGCAATTTGTTTAATAATACTCATGGTGAATTTGTTCAATATGTTGAATTGTAATGAGTTGCAAATGGTCATTGCAATTCAAAAATCTAGTTGCAAGGCTAGTTGTCAATCAACCCATTTCCTCATTGTGTGGTTTTATAATGTGTAAACCTATAGTGCAAGAGTTATTCAATATTAAATAAATTTCTTATTAAAGTTCAATAAAATTAAAATGATGTTTTGAAGGAAATTGTGGCACAATATTAGTATTTAAGAAAAATGTGCAACATGTAAGATTTTATGGATTTTTTTTTGTAATTTAAAAATTTTCAAGTGCATGAAATATTGAATTTTGATTAATCCTTGTTATTAAAAATTCAATAAAAATAAAAATTAAATTTTTTGTGTTATGATTCCACACTTTGGCCATAACACATGCCATATCAATATGTATCTATGTGTCCATATTTAGTTAATTATAAATAATGAATCCTTTGCCTCCTCTCTATCCTTTGGCTTCTACTTTTTAAGTATTTTCTTTACTTATTCACATATGTTAAATCCTTTTGTTCTTTATATTAAAGGAGCCAAAACTTTTATACTAATATTTTCAATGTGTTCAATGCCATGATTCAACAAAGGAACTTTCATGAACACATACATACAAACATATTTACAAATTGTTTTATAAATATCCATTGTCTTTAAATATATTGTCATGCTTATGCTTAAAATAATGCAAATATATTTGTATTTCTTGCATACTTTTCAAAATTTTGATTTAAAAATCACTTAACAAACCTATCTTGTTTGTAAACAAATCAATTCAATAATATTGAATCTTTGGAAGGTCCCAATTTGATTGCAAAACCATGATGCATTCTTTGTGGTTGACTTGACCTTGAATTAGTTAATTGATGCTAACATACTTTTAGAACTTAGATTTATGAATTGATCAAATTATAAACAAGTTTTGAGGCAAATAAAAAGTAAATAAATTACTAAACATATACTGGTAAATTCGTTTCATTGCCCCTCACATATATGTATCAAAGTGATCGTCTTACTAATTTCATCACACATCATTCATTCTTAATCCAATTTTTTACTCTTATTTTTACACTTCTTTTCATTTGTTGGGTTTTCATTGTTTTCATTATTTTTTCTTGTTTTTTTTATCTAATGTTGCAACTCTAGCTTCGAGCTTGAAACTAAGGTTGAGATAAGTCATAAAAAAACATAGATTCAAGCCGAAGGCAAGTTTGGGTATGGTGAGAATGAAATGCTCACCCAAATCAAAGTGAATGTTTATCAATTAAAAGGAGGTAGTTTCAAAACTCCCAAGTTGCATTTTTATTTTAGGTTCAATGGAAATTTTCAAATAGTTTCAAATTTTTGGGGCAAAGTTTAGTCAGGCATATCTTGTCCAAATTAAGTGATATTTGGTTTGGTAGAAAGGTCTTTACAAAGGTTACAATAAGTTGTGGGCACCCTTCTGTAAAACATTAAAAAAATAAAATTGTTCATTTGAAGCATTAAACACAAATTATGATGAAGAGTCCGAACTACTCACATGTCAATTTGGCGCCTCCCATATGAGTCAAGGTTGTGTCAAATTTAGTGTGAATCTTAGGCTAGTCCATGACACAATTTTGATTTTGTTCAAAGTTATACTACCCATTCTCTTTGTTTGTTTTTGCAATTGAGGTGATTAAAAATGCACACAAAACATTATTTCATCTTAATCATCTTGTAATTTTTTCTTATTAAGAAGTAGGTAATGAATATGTCCCATATTTTGAAACTATGTTGTTATAAAATTAAGAATTTTACCATAGCTACCATTTGACAAGCGAAGGATGCATGATTTTGTCTCAAAAGATCATTCCCATCAACTATTTAACAAAAACAATTCAACCTTACAATACCTAATTACTAAAGATAATTGATGGTGTCGCAATATCTTGTTACAATAAATGTAAAATAAATATTAAAATCATTATTTAGACATATAACATAATATTATCATTCCATATTTGTATTCTACATAATATTGAACAATGAAATCTTAATGAACTACTATTAATTAACACTTCCTTTTACAAAATCCATAAATTGGGTTGATACAAAATTAATTTTTTTGACATGATACCCCCAAAAGAAAACACACACACCAATGGAAAAGAATTATTGTGAATGCACCCATTATTTAAGCTCACTTTTTTCAACACCTTTTACAAAACAAGAATATCAAAGTAACCCCATTTGAATGATGAGGCAAATACTCTTCATCATTGTCGCGACCCTAGCCTTGAGCTCGCGACCAAGGGCAAAAGGGCTTGCAAGGGTGTGGGCCAAGACTAAGTTTGGGAGTCACATTCTCATGCCCCAGGAATGCAAAAGAGTGTGAGGGAAAGAACCTTCACGCTTCCAAGTGAACTCCCATGTTGGGAGTTAGAGTCCCCGTGGACTCCCAAATGTTCAGAGAGTGATTACAAGGGTCAAAACCCAATGGATCGAAGAGTTATTCATACCATTGAAAAGCTATTGAAACTTAGATGTTTAAAATGGGTTTGCATGACCCATTTCGACATCTGAAACACAAGTTATGGCCAAAAGAAGGGTCAGGAATCAAATTGGCAGTTTGATTCCCGACCACTAAAAGTCAGGAATTGACCCGATTTCCTTGTGTGTAGGTAGCGTGCCACATACTTTTGAAAAGCTCTTGACTAGGGCTACAACTTTGTTTTAGACCTTATCTCAATTAGAGGTCTACACACAAAGTTATGGGGCCCCAAAGTCGCGGGAGTCCCAACTTTGGCAATTTCGGGACTCCCACTTGGGAGTCCCGGGACAAAAAGCCATTTGGATGTGGGCCTTGTGGAGAGCACATAGTATACTATAAGGGGGAAGGTGGTGGCTTCCCTCAAGTTCGGGCCGTGGTGAGTCTTGTGAGTCCAAGTTGCCCGTGGCTCGTCTTAGTACCAAAATTGTGTTAATTATGCATTAACCACCTTGTGTTAGTTTTATGCAGGTCCGTGTGAGTAGTTGATGCTTGTCACTCTTCTTAGTCCCATCTTGGAGCTCTAGCACGCCCCTCTACCCATTAAAGTGCTACGAGCCAAGGAATGTACCCCGACTCCTTGCTTTTTTGTTGTTTTCAATTTGGACTCACATTTGAGTCCACTCAAGAGCTTGGGGGTGCGTCAATCATCCTCCCCTATTTGCATCCACATGTGATGGATTGGTGGGATCAAATTATCTATATGAACCATAAGTTTATGGGAAGATAAAGTCTTGTATAACTTTATCAAAAAACACACCATAGATTAGGGAAATGTACAAAAAAATTAAATTAAGGAAAAAGGAGAAGTGACAGGACAACAAGTTGGCTCAAAGTAATTTTGACAATCTCTCCATGTCCATAATTGACTACTTGTGGTAGGTCAGCCATATTTATATGTCAAAAATCAATGGCTTGCAATAAATTAGTTGTGGTGATGGGAAATGTGTCTTAAAGGGGTGGAAATCGAGAAGTAAGCAAACTTATGGCTACCGTTCGACTTAAGATGGAAAATGTTTGCATCCTTTATAATGTGATCAAAACTTTTTGATGAAAAAAAATGACCAAGGTAGAAAGATGAGGGCCCCTTGGCCCCTTCAAGTTCCAAATAACATTGGCACAATTGTGTAAAAACACATCGGCATACTTGTGTAAGCAACCAAATATCTCAATTGTTAAAGGGAGGAATTGATCAATGGAATCTTGATTGTGATAGTTCTTTTTCTTTGGCTTGAGTTGCATCAAGGTGACAAATCTTTGAATTACACAAGATCGAAGAAATAAATCCGTTCGTGTTGGGTTGACAATGACAATGTCGACTACGGTGCAAATGTTATATTTGGTAAGCACAATGTCAATTTGTTGACGAAAGGAGTTGAATGTGATTGAGGGAAACACATGTAATTGTTCTCGTCCCACATGGAAGCTAACATCTCGTGTAATGGCAACAAAGGTGTCATGAATTACATCATGGGTTTTAGTGCGTTCATTGCCATGAGCACAACATAAGAAATCGATACCCATAGGGTCGATGGGATGTGTGCACACACATCGAGGGATGTTTGTAATTGAGGGATGAGGTAATCCAAGTCGTGTACAAAGTGTTATGGAAAAAACTAGGGAAGGTAATTGAAAAAATGGGAAAACTAATTGAGCTATAAGCCAAACATTCACCCCTGGGCCAAAACATGATAAAATTTGGGCACAATGGGCTTCAGATATTTTGTTAGAAAGCATGCTAGAAAAGGTATGATGGTGTAGATATTTTGAAATGGAGTCTTGTAGTTGAACCATTTGTTGCTCGATGAGTTGTTCAACTAGAGGAAGATATGCACGAATTGGGGGTGGTAGAAGATCACATGTCGCCTTGAGGTGTTGTTGAAAAGGAAATGTGTTGTTGTTAATTTGTGCTGAGGCTTCAAGATTGAAAAGATGTTAATTAACCATAAACCTAACAACTATGACTGAAGCGACAAGGGCCCAATTCCCTAAATAGGCTATTGGGGCAATGGTGGATGTCGATATGAGCTTGATGTCAATGAAAGTTATTGGGAGGAAGTTTGTTTACAAGTTAGAGGTCCTTTTGGGCTAGCTATCAAAGGATTTTGGACTCAAAAGGCATCCAAACATTTGAAGGAGGGAAGAGCCAAAAGAAATAAAGGACCTTGTGAAGGTGGAAGATGGAGGTGTGTATCCTAAAAGATACGATGGGCGTTGCACGAAACAACAAGCTAAAATTCCATAGGCCATTTGAACATCACCCATTCTAGGGAGAAGGTTCACATGTCGAACATCCTTTAGTAAGGCATCATTGATGAAGGATGATGTGAAAGTTAAAGTGCCCAATGGAACCCCTAAGACTTTAGTTCCTTTAGATGGGGTGGTAAACTAGGATGGAGTGTTGAAATTTGGTGGCAAATTAGAGGGTGACCATGCAATGCATTTTTGAAGTTGAATATAAAGACCTATTGCATAGAGTTTGGTCTGGAAATGTTCATATGTAAATGATACAATTGAAAGGGGACTTATGATGTGAGTGTCATTTGTAATGGATGAAAATAGATAAGAAAGGAAATGAATAATTATAGAATGTAAAACCTTAAAATGGGCTAAAACGAATAATGCACCCCCCCCGCCCTCCAAAAGATCACCTTGATGAGTTCTCATGGTATATGGGATGATTGTGACATCACTTTCATGATTATGATGACTATAAAATAGAAGAAATTCAAATGCATAAAATGCATAAAATGCATGGACAAAGGGGATGAGTTGTATGATGTCCCCACTTGTTGCACGAAATTATTGAAATATGACCCTTCTTGACATTGAATTAAAAACATTTGTCACATTTAATTAAAGAACAACCCAATTGGGGTGAAAGGTCCAAGGTGCATATGATGCCATGGATTATTGTTTCACAACCACCCTTAGTTGCAATTCCAAATTGGTGGGGAAAAACATGTTGCAAAAGCTTCGTAGAATTGAAAGCATAAATTATGGCTTATGAGTCGATACAATGCTTCCCCCATTACAATGGGATGAACTCCACCTGAAAGTTTGGTCATGGTTAAGAGGCGGGTCGTTCCAAGGACATGTGCAATTTGGGGTGGAATGTGACCTTGTGTAATATGAAAACAAAGTTGGAAAAATTGAGGGAATCCATTCATTGAATTTTCAAGGTGAAAATGATTTTGAAGGTGTTCAAAAACCATCCCAAAAGGACCACTTGTTAATAAATGCGGCATGCATTGGAATGTCAACTTGAAGGAATTAAAAGAAAGTTTGAGGTCTTGGTCTAGCTCATAGTTTTTGAGGAAAAATGGGAAATAGCCATTTGATTTGAGGTGTAATGTAATGAGAATTGAGGTGGTGTCGAATGACATGGGTGTGGGAGAAAATGGTGCCAAAATGTGAACTAATGGGGATGCGGTTATACAAATGAGGATGACAAAGACCTAAGTGAAAGGATTCAAGGACATCCAATGTTGAGACCCAAGTCTAAGTTGATGTAGGTGGAAAAGGAAAAAGGGAAGGTATTAGGCCAAGATGATCATAAGGGTTTGGATTGGATGAATTAAAGGTTTGACAAGAATGTTGATGACGAGCTAACTTTTGATTAATAAATTGGCACCCATAGGTGGGGCACAACATTTTAGGTGGAGGTTAAAGGCATGTTGAAAATATTGAGGTAGGTTGGGGGGTTTGATCATGGCTAATTATAGGGACCAATAGAGTGGGAGGGGGAAAATGTTCTAGCTATGCATGATCAAAAGGGGTTTGGGAAAATGTAAGGTGGCACATGATGAAGCAAATGGGCGATGGAAACTATGAAGTTCAATGAGACGTGATGAGTTGGGGGAAATGGGACATTTGGTGCCCATGAAGTAGGAGGTTTACTATGAACATGGGCCCCATTTTTTAAAAATCACCTATTGTTATAAGGCAATTTTAAATCTACAAGGCTAATCACATAATACTAAATGAAATGAAAGGAAAAAGGTAAGAAACTTTCTAAGGAGTTTTTTGCTAGTGCATTATGCCAACGTCAAACCCTAATTTTGTTATAGGCCTAGGTGTCACGATCACTAAGCTACTAGATTCAACAAAAGTTAAACATTTTAATAACAAAATATTAGATTGGGACTTATTTGCATAATTGCAGATAGGTCCCATGTTTTAAAGATTGCTTATTTCAACATGGTAATTTTAAACCTATAAAACCAACCACATAAGATTGGATAGATCAAATGGAAAAATATAATGAACTATCACAAACAAACAAGTCCTATTTCAAAAGAAAGTTGAACTTTAATTTTGCCATATCCTTCGACATCATCATCTTTATTTTACTAGGTTTGACACGACCTTTATATTTTAAAAAAAAACTATTCTACAAGAATTAGGGGCCCAAAAACTTCTAATCTTTTATTTTTTGGACTACCCAACTAATGTAACACCCAACTTCAATAACATAAAAACACCCTAAACTCAATCTTTTGTTTTTTAAAAAATAAATCTTAAAAAACATATTATTGGTGAATGACTAACCATTAAGTATTGACATGTTCACATTTACAACACATTTTTATATATATTTATATTTCTTCTTCTTTTTTTGCTATTTTTCTAGGACTATGACAAAACCAAGAAATACCAAGATTGTGGCGAAGTTTTTTTCTTTGTAATATAAGTTTTTTATTATGCTTAATTTGTATATAATGACTAGATTCTTGGTGATAAAAAACTTTATAAGTTTGACGAAAGTGTAAAAAAAAAGGACTCACCACAAAACAAAACCTAAACAAAAAAAACAAAAAAACAAAAAAACACAAAACCCATTTTCCTTTAACTTCTTTACCTTTGTTTTCTTGTTGTCTATTGATGTTGGTGTTGTTGTTGTCACTATCCTCCTCCTTTGTTTTAGAAAGTGGTTGCGCTCATATGTCCCACCATGCTAAGAAAATCTAAAAAATAGATTTACAACTAATCCCCTTAATGAAACTATAACTGGACTACCAACAACGCCTCTTTATACTGAAATGGAACTGAAACCCTTTTTCCTATTTCCTAAAGGCCCCCAACTATATTTTTTTTCTTTTTGTCTTTGTTTGTCATTCTTTCTTTCCTCTCTTTGCGTGGTGCTAACTAGTCTAGGGAAGCAATGGTAGTAATGACAGCAAAGCTATTGCCACCATTGCCATTGCCACCCAAATTGTAACAAAACCCTCACTACCACTGGTTCTTCTTCTCCTTTCTATCCCTTTCTTTCTCTTTGCCTTTCTTTTTCTTTCTTTCTCTTTGCCTTTCTTTCTCTTTCTCTCTCTCTCTACCTTTCTTTTTCTTTCTGCCTTTTCTTCTATCTCGTCTCCCCCCTATCTTCCTCTCTATGTCAGGACCATGACAACATTGACTATAGGCATATGTGAAGAAAAGCAAAGCTTTGCAGCTGCTTGCTACTTCAAACTTGTCCCCTTGACTTGTTTCCTTAAGCGTGGTTGGTTGAATACCTGAAATTGGGAAAAGCTTTTTTAGTCATGTGTGTGAGATACTATTCCTTGCAAATTGCAACATGTGGGAGATTTTGCAATCATGTGGGTCCACAGTAAACATGGATAGTATTGATGCATAGCACTAGATTGAGGATATAATATGGGTGGTGAATTGCATAGATCCAATAGCTTTTGGTAGTGATAGTAAAAAGAGAAAGACACACACCCATCCATTCCTTTGTAACTTTAACTTTTATGGTGCATTCACACTTGATGATAAATAAATGTTAAATGAAAATCTAGATGGTATCCTAAGTGGCACCCAATGTTAAATGGGCAATAGCTTAATGTTAGTTGAATGTTAGTTCAACATAAAATCTTCATGATAAGTAAGTTTAAGTCTTTAATGACTAATATGGTGTGAAGGTACTCAACATTAGAGTCCCTAACACCAAGTGTGAATGCACCTTTAGGGTGCTCCAACTAGGTGATTTGATTTGCCCCCTTCTCCTTTTTGCCCCCATCCACACTTCTCAATTTGTTCATGATAACCCACTAGATCAGTTTGGTATGTGCTTTTGATAACTTGTGCCAAGCCCTCACTAGAATAAATAAATAAATAAATAAAAAACACTTGGCAAGGGAACAAGAGAAGAAAAAAGAAAAAGATTGAAGTCCAAACAAAAGATCACACCTGAAAGCGCATAACACACAATGGGGATATCCCTAAGAGGAGAAATCACAAAACCAAGGACCTAAACGCATCACCACCAATAGCACGAAGCAACCCATCACCACACTCCTTTTCACAAGGGTAAAATAGCCACAAGGTGAAGAGCACCAAGAGGCTCTTATTAACAAAATGTGGAGAAAATCCAGCTAAAACCCCATCTTGGATTTTAGAACACATTCAAGAAATTGGGATAAAAAATGTGGAGTTTTGTAAGACATGGACTGAACTAAAGGAGAACTGGTTGAATCATTGAAGTGCAAAGAATTGGATCTGAACTTGGATCCTTCTGTGAAGAATGGAACTAGAAAACATGCTGTGAACTGTTTGTACAACCAGAATCGAAAGTTCACTTGCATATTCAAAAAGCTGCCCAATATGTATGGATGGGTTCGATTGCTCAATCCTGAGCACTGGTCTAATGACAAGCTGCTTTCTGGATAAAGTCCCACCAGCATCAATGTATACATGGACAAAGACCGAAACACTCAAAATGTGGTGTGCAATTGTTTGCAAATTTTGACATTGGGAAGGTTTTGCAATCCTTATGAAACTGTGGCTCCCTAGTGAGACATGGTTCCCTCCCTATTCCCACAGATAAAAGGAGTAAATTGTAGATGGTGGTTTGTATGGCAGAGGCTGAAGCAAACATATATGTGGTGTGATGAAGTTCACAATTTTCAAAGGTGTTTTGGTGGGATAGTGTACTAAATGATGGAACAGGCCAGGTCCACTAGTAGGGCAAGGTGCATTTAGTGCAGTGGTAATGGGTTGGTTCACTCAGGGTTTAAAAACTTACAAAAAGTACATGACTAAAAGCAGACCCCCCAAACCCAACCCCTAATGGGCTCCAACCCACCACTACCCCATCTTTAGGGAGAAAGGGGTTTTGGCTGCAACCATCAGCTGTTGTTGTAAAAAGCCCTACTCATTTGGTGACCACAAAAATAACTAACAAAACCCGACCTTTCCGGAGGTAGATAATAATTGCATGGTGGCCTGAATCTCAGGAGTTTTTGAACCATTCAAAAAATTACAACTGGGTACATAGCTAGTACATACTGAAGAAAGAAACAAAGAAAGAGAAACATACATAATTACACACACACACACACACATATATATCATATCATATAATGGACTAGCTCCATTTAGGAACCCATGAATATGAAGACACCACACACTGGAAAGAAGTTCAAAGAATGAAGTCTTGTTTTTATTTATCTATATGAATATATATAATTTTTAATGGGGGTACCCAATTGGGTGTTTGGGTTTTTCAGATACTTTGTCACTACTAGGTACCACATTCTTTGTATCTTTGCAGAATTTGTTGTCCATTTTTTCAATCCATTCATGATCATGATAATGATAATATTATGATGATGATGATGATGATGATGATGAGAGGAGGAGGATGAAGTGGTGGTGGTGGTGTTGTTGTTGTTGGAATCATGCTTATTAGTAGTTGTTGTTGGCAAATTGAATTGTGTTCAGGATTGGGGAGTTTGTTGGGAACAAGTACTTATTAGTTGATTTTGTTTTATCTTATTTCTTGAACTCTTTTGGTACAGAGGTTTTGCAGAATAGTGTGTGTGAGAGAGAAGAGAGAGAGAGAGAGAGAGGGAGAGAGGGTAGTGAGCCTGGGTGGGAGTTCTGAGAGTTTCTTATTAGAATTGGAGAGTTTTCAGTGGTTTGTGGAATTTGGGGGACCGAGTTTGTCTGTTTGTTTTGTTTGTGGAGTTGGAGGAAGTGTTGTGGGGTGGAGATTGTGAAAGGATTTGGGTGAGGAAGAGTTTTGTGAATAGCAAGAGCAGAGTTTTGGGGTGGAGATTGTGAAAGGATTTGGGTGAGGAAGAGTTTTATGAAGAACAAGACCAGAGATTTGGTGTGGAGATTGTGAAAGGAGGATCTGCTGAAAGGATTCGGGGGCTGTCTTTTGGGCTTTCTTTCTTTCTTCAGATCTGAATCTGCACACATTGCCAGCCAGCCAGTGGTTTTTTTTTGTGTGCCAGAGATTTTGGTTGGAGTGGGAGTTTAGAAGCAAGAGGAGAAGAAAAGGGGATTTAGCTCTAGGAAGTACAGAGCAATGTCGGAGGCAGTGACCAAGGATCTGGCAGCAGGGACCATGGCAGGGATTGCACAGCTCCTGGTAGGCCATCCCTTTGACACAATCAAGGTGAAGCTGCAGAGCCAACCAATTCCACCGCCTGGGCAACCACCCAAGTTTTCTGGAGCCATGGATGCAGTCAAGCAGACATTGGCAGCAGAAGGACCCAAAGGCTTGTACAAGGGTATGGGAGCTCCATTAGCCACAGTTGCAGTCTTCAATGCTGTGCTCTTCACTGCAAGAGGCCAGATGGAAGCTCTTCTTCGGGACCCATCAGGCTCTCCTTTATCAGTCTCCCAACAAATTGTAGCTGGTGCAGGAGCCGGCGTCGCGGTTTCTTTTGTGGCTTGTCCTACTGAACTTGTCAAGTGCAGGCTTCAGGCTCAAAGTGCTCTTGCAGGAGCCACAGTCGCTGCAGCAGCAGCAGCTCCTGCACCCACGTTAGCAGGAGTGGGAGTTGCTGCAACTGGAGGCACAGCAACTGCTACTTTCAAAGGAGCGGCTGCTGCTGTGCAATACAGTGGACCTCTTGATGTTGCAAGACAAGTCCTGAGGTCAGAAGGAGGGACATTGGGTTTGTTCAAAGGCTTGACACCCACTCTTTTGCGGGAAGTGCCTGGCAATGCTGCCATGTTTGGTGCTTATGAAGCTACAAAACAGTATATTGCTGGAGGTAATAGAATTTTTATTTTTATTTCCAGCTGCCTCTTAATGCATTCTCTCTCCTGCAAAAGAATCAGGGATCAGATAGATTTCAGCAGATCAAAATCATGCACTCTTGATCAGGGGTTATGAGAACTCCATGTATTAGTCTTGGTTTTTTGATTCAGTCTGCTGCTGCTTTGCCATCATGATGTTGTTGCATTTGCATTTTGCAGGTAAGGATACATCAAAGCTCAGTAGAGGTTCACAGCTGCTGGCTGGTGGAGTAGCAGGTGCAATGTTCTGGGTTTCTGTGTACCCAACAGATGTAATCAAGAGTGTCATCCAGGTTGACAATTACCAAAACCCCAAGTACAATGGGACCATTGATGCATTCCGGAAGGTGGTTGCAGCAGAAGGAGTCAAGGGACTGTACAGAGGATTCGGTCCAGCCATGGCCCGAAGTGTTCCAGCCAATGCAGCATGCTTTCTGGCATACGAGTTGGTACGAGAGAGCCTTGGTTAGTAGATTACACACTATCCTGATGAATGTAGTCTTTCGCTTACACACTCTACTAATATGTAGCCTTTGTTCCTCAAAGAGTGGGTGCAAGACTTAGATGCCCCACTCAATTGAAATTCTAGTAGCAAGAGATATGATTTGATTGGCTCTGCCCTTCATGGTAGAGACATTGTGATGCACCCAAATTGTGGTCCAAGGTTTGGTATCCCTACATTCTAGCTGGGTCATGTGGAGTCCACTATAGAAACATTTCCAGCACAACGGAAGGATCCTCTTGGGCTTCACTGTGCTTAACCACCATGTGTTTCTGATCTGGTATGTTGAAAATATTTTGTCATCCTTCTGGATGTCATTGAAAGGCCAGAAGCACATTTTGCAACGATGAGCCACTTGTTCCTACAATCTGCATTTGAGAGTGTTCCATTACATCATCACATCAATCTATTCACTGAATCTAAGTTGGTGCTGAAAATTCAGTAGATTCTCTCTTGGGTATTTCTTTGGAGGGGACGGAGTGCTGGTGCTGCCTTGTCCTCCCTCACTCAGGAGCAAAACAAGCAGTGTTCCAAAGATTCAAATTCTTTACACTGCAAATGGGGTTGGAATTTGTTATGTAATTATCATGCTACAATACTTGGTCTCTGGTTTTCAGTGTTCCATATTTCAGTTACCACTTTCTGCGATTCCAGAATCCCTCCTCGTCTTGTGGTTTTTCCAGTAGTGTGACATGACCAGCAGTTGCAAATTGCCTGGTTTCATTTCTTGCTCTGCACTTTCTTTGTAAAATGCTGTGATGAACAAGTTGCTTTTGACTCATCATGCAGGTCCTTTGATCAATCTCTACTATTTCCTGTTGTCCATGTATTTTTGACAAGATATTCCTAAGTTGTGTCTCAAGGCTACACATTTTTCTGCTTTTTTCCCCTGGGACCAATCAAAGAAATTGCAAGAAAGAGAGAACAAAATCTTTTTACTTGGCCAAAGTCTTCAGATTTGTTTGTAACCGAACCTGAAATTATGTCTCTTGAACAGATCCCAATTGGAAGCGCAGTAGAAGCAATTTTAGATATGACCAGCTAGAATGTCACAAAATGAACACTTTTCTGTATGAGCAATTGTGCATAAACAAAGAATTTATAAGTGAACTTGAAAGCATCAGAGATACAGAGAACAGAATTGATCTGAAAAGAACACCCTTCTATTTGAGAAATTGTGGATTAATGAAGAATCTGGAAGTTGAACTCTTGAGAGCAATGGGAGACCTGACAGGTGCTAGTGTCCCAAAAAGAACACATTTCTCTTCCAGCAATTGTACATAAATGTCCACAGTACCCAACATAACAACAGACATCTAGAACACCTCCATGCCTGTTGCATTCACCTAGTCTGACTTTCCTGTAGCATGTGCAGGAAGCAAATGTTAGGTCCTGTGGTGAGTAGTGAGCTGGCCATGAGCCCTTGGCTATTTGGCTACTGGTTCAATGTTCAAATATTTCACTGGAACATTTCCAGACTACAAGACATTTTCAATCTATCATGATATATGGTTGGTAATACTAGAGGATCCAGACAGCAGCTTCGTGGAAGGGGATCATAACCACATAGCAAATGATGGTGGGATTTGAATTTGGAATAAACTAGAGAATGTTACCGAGATTCTCCTGATTGTCTTCACATCTGTCAAATCTTGCATGGAGAGGATTATCACTTGCATCTCCAGGTACTCCATTGCTTGAAGCTCCCTCTAGTCTCTGTGTAGCAAGACACTACAAAACGATCTGATCAAGTCACTTCAGGCAAAAGAACTTTCATGCAAAGCAGGTTCGTTCTGCTGAACTGCACAATCAATTTTCCGCATCAAATCTACACATACAAAAACCCAAAAAGCAAATTAGCAACAACAATATCAATTTCCAGAAATGATATCAAAGGTTCAAAAGTTCTCTTAATGCCCTTCCTGTTGTCACCACTGCAGCATTTAACCAAATCCAGAAAGTCTAGTCGAATTTCATAGGAGGAAAAAGAGGAGTTCTCATATATTCAGAGAAACACGTGCACAGTCCCAGCCAGGTGTGTGGCATGCAATGAGTATGTACAAAATAATACTAGCATGAAACAGTGAAAGAATTGAGACTGGTTTCTAGTTCCAAGAAGTAACAACAGCTTGTTTGTGTTTACAAGTAGGTGTAGAAGATAAGACCAGTGAATGGACAGAACAGATAGCTCACTGCCTTCTTAGCTTCTGCTCATGACTAATTTCAAAGGAACCTCTGTCCGTAGTGTACATGCAGAGGGACAGACTTTCAGAAAACTGGCATGTGAACTTGGTATGTCATAACTTGATATGACTCAAACCATCACATTGTATAACAGAAGACTGAAACACAAATGACCTCTGATTATATCTATCCATGATGAAGCTATTGATTGTCACCACTGCGCTAGCAATGGGCTCCCAACCCTCTTTGGTCTGACAGCTTATCAAATGCTACTCTAGGTCCTCCGCAAAATGGTGCAAGTTTGCTGTAAGAACAGGAGCATCTCACTAGTACACACCAGTGGATGTAGTTGACCAAAAGACTTCAAGTAGGGAGTATTTTCCAAACAAAAATCATTTCAGCATGTATGGATTAAGCTTGGAATTCCGTAAGTTGTTCAACCTGCGCAGCAGAACACATAATCATCAAAATTCTGGAAAGCATGGTCTCCCCCCTACAATGGTGCCAGATTGGTATGACTCTGCAAGCCCTCATACAAGTGTAGTTGGGCCTGGATCTGAAACCTCTGAACCATCTATATTCCTCAAGCGAAAGGAACCATTGTTACTGGTCATTTCCCTTCCTGTGTTTGACTGCCTTCTTCCCTCTGTTTGCTCCATGTCATTATCAGCACTTGGTGTTCCACCCCATTGCTGCTTTGAGCTGTCAGGGAACTGAAACTCTGGTTCCTGCACAAAAGCATCATGAAGATATCAACTTGCAGCCAATATGCCAAAGGTACTTATCAACTGACAACAGGGCAGATTAACTCTTCAATGAATTGAAATGCAGCAAGGAGGTCAAGTGTGGGTGAAGGCAGGTAATTGACAAATAGGATGTTGAGAAAAGTGTGTGTACCTTACTTGTGGCTTCCATCATCTTCTTGCGCAGAGCCTCATGTTCAGCTTTCACACGTGAAGGGACACCCCTGGTTTGATACATATTCTGTTGCGCCAAGCCTTCCTCAATATAATTTTTGGTTGTTGCAAATGGATGGTTTGAGGGAATCCACCTAACCTCTTCGGGATCCACACCCTCAGGTACAGGCTCCCCTTCAACTAAGAACAGACTAGGCCGCTTCCATTTGTAAGCCTGAACACGCCTGTTTTGATGGCTGGCCCTCTTTTCTTCTGTCAATGTGACTGGGGCCAGCCTGAAGAGCTTACCACACATTTTGACAATAGGATTCTTCTTGCCTACCTTAACCAGAGGATTGTTGAAAGGATCTTCAAACTTCAAAGTCCTGGAACTGCACCAGTTACCAAAAGACCATAATCCAGCACTTCAGAATCACACAAGTTGCTGTGGCCATAAAATAAAGTTCATTATTCATTCAAGGATGGTAATAAGAGATGCAGACTCAACAGGAAGTAAGATCTCTTGCCCATTGGAAGCTTGTGACCATGAAACAAAAAGAAAGAAAGAAAAATTGCATGCACAAATGTAAGGTAAGAACATACTCAGCACCCCTATCAGATCTGAGCTGACCCCTCTTCACAAGATCAGAAACAGAACCCACTTGATTCTCCCGGGGTTTTGCCAGGAACCCAAGCACTGCCATCATAAAAACTGCAGCAGTCATGCCAACTCCTGCTGCCAGATTCATAGGCAAACCCCTTTCAGTCTGCAAACAGCCCAGGACATAATTTGAGAAATATGTGCAAAAGTAATGACCAGCATCTCCTTCAAGTAAATGAATACTCTTGAGCTACTTGAAAACAGGTCGTCAGGCACAGAGAGATCAATCTGTCCAGAAGAGAACAGGGACTTCTCATTTTTTCTCAGGTGCTTTAGATCAACATCAAAAACTGTCTGACCTTAGCAATCATTTAATCATGAAAGTCTACACCCTCTTAGTCTACAGGAGTATTTCTGGATGAAGAGGTGATGGACATTTGAGAACAACAAAATTGGACAATCAACTCAACAAAATCCCTTATCTCCTCCACTGGAAAATTACAAGCACATGATACTAATATGTGAGGATAGCAGGATGGATTGGAATTTGGAGCGAGACAAAGGACTCCACTGTCCATTTGGCTTAAAAGAGTTTGGCTTCAAAGGAACCTTATAGAAGTAGGCTAGTGCACAAAAACCTAAAATCTCTCACAGGGGTCAAAACTCTTGTGTAGGATCTGCCCATTTCTTGTAACATGCCCCTGTTGCATTTGCAAAATAATCAGGCATAAACCATTGCACCGAAAAAGGCTCAATGTGCACATGTGTGGAAAAAGAACTGAGACATTCTTAGGTTCTGTATGTACTCCCACCCTAATAAAACTTAGGGTTTGGTCCACATTGCAACAGAGACATCTCTGCTGCATTGTTGCTCATCTTTGTAAACTTTGTCAACCATTTCAGGGACCCAAAATGTGTAGGATCTGCTCATTGCTCATAACATGCCCATTGCATTTGCAAAATAATCAGGCATAAACCATTGCACTGAAAAAGGTTCAATGTGCACATTTGTGGAAAAAGAACTGAGACATACTTAGATTCTGTATGCACTCCAGCCCTAATAAAACTAAGGGCTTGGTCCACATTGCAACATGGGCATCTGGGCTGTGTTGCAAATCTGTGTACACTTTGTCAGCCATTTCAGGGACTGAAATGTCAAGGGTTTAGGGTTGGAGCAAGTGGGAACTGCACCAACAGTGAATTGACCAACGAGCATTCTTTGGACAAATGTCTGTTACCACAGGGAATTCGTTTCCTATGAGGAGGCTTCAGAGCTTCAGCACCCAGGATAGCAGCTAGTCTTGCAAAAAGGACCTCTCAATACATACAAAGCAGCAGCAGAAAGAAGAAAAAAATACGAAAAAAGTCACTACTTCTGATTAGGAATCTGCTGCACAAAGGAACACAAATTGGAACTGCTTTTGCACAAATTCGAACTCACCTGTGGCGATACGGAAGCTGCTACTGATGACTCCATACGCTCATTCTCTAGATGAGGCTCGTTTTTCTCGCCATGCACCTGCCTGACAGTACTGGAAAACTTCCCCTCATCGGCCACGGATGAGTCCCCTGAAGGCCCAGCATTCACGAAAACCGTTCTCCCAGCAGTCGCCTTCGCCGCCACCTTCTCTCGTCTCCAACCGTTCCCCACAGACAGAGAAACGACACCATTGTTCCATGTTTTTCTACTACTAATACTACATGTGAGCCGACGCAGCAACAGCTCCTGCGGCCTGGTTCTCCTCGACTCGCAACAAGCATCGCGAAACGCGAAGCCGGTATCCAGCAACAGCAGCGACAAGTGAGAAGGACAAGGCAACGGCGTGCAAAGCAACATGCTGAGAAAACAGTTGCACTTGTTTTTGTGCGCGTGCAGCAGCAAAAGCCTTCTTCATCCTCAAGTGACAACAACAAAATCAAGAAGAAGAAGAAGAAGAAGAAGAAGCAAGGCCGCCATAGTTTAAAAATTCTTGTATAAATTTTTTGCAACAACAACTGGAGCTCTCAAAAAACAATCAAAATTTGCTGCAAATCGCAACTCTTTGTTTGTATCCGAAGATTTTGCTCGCTGCTGCAACGACGACGACGACGTGCACCATTGCACAGGCACGAAGCTGAATTAGGGCTACAAATTAGGGTTTCAAGTCTCATCCAACCTCGCCTTGTCCATCACCATTTCATCAGTGAAAACATCATCCGTGTGACTCTGCATCTTTCTTGCACCATTCTTGGCATGAATTTGTCAGATCCCAGTGATTTTTTAATTTTTTTTCTGAAGATTTTTTTTCGCTTTTTTGGAAAAAAATTGGGAATTTTATTTTTCTTAAAGTGTAATTTTGACTAAGTTTTGCAAATTTTGGGGAAAAATTAGCCTAATTTTTGACATTACAAAATTGAAAAAGGAAGGAAAAAAAAAAAAAAAAAACCTCGCATTGCATACTTTGGGACTAGCTTTTGTATTGTGATGTAAATTTTTATTAAACAATTCACGTCACCCAAAACATTGATCGATGTCCACTTCAATTTACTTTCGTTGTCGTGAAACCCTAATTTTTTTCATTTTTGCGATGTAATTCTTAAAACAACAATTTATTTACTGTTATTGTAAACAAGAGAATTGGGTTCAAGTATTTTATGTAATTATTCATTATTGTAGTATGAAACCTAATTTTTTAGTTGATCTAAAACCTTGAAAAACATTTCGAGGTGCATCATGGGGGGTTTATCATAATGAGGATTTCCAATGACACTCATTTCATTGAGTTTTGTTTTTCTCATGACGGTGATCATTTCCAAGAATAGATGATGGGGAGAGAAATGAGATGTGTGTGATGATGAAGAAGGTATGGAAGCTTTAAGTCCACTTTTTGATAGAGAGTGAGAGAAGCAAGCATGACTTGAAGCAAAGCTATTTCTTGTCTTAGACATGGGAATCAATTAAGATTTCGATTCACTTGAAACCATCTTGAAGGGCATGGTTTTGAATCATTTGTGGCAATGTATCAAAAAATGGTTTTCAATGGAATGCAAAATTGATTTGAAGCTTGAATGAGTTTGGAGCAATTACAAACAATTGATAGAGAGTGAGAGAAGCAAGCATGACTTGAAGCAAAGCTATTTCTTGTCTTAGACATGGGAATCAATTAAGATTTCAATTCACTTGAAACCATCTTGAAGGGCATGGTTTTGAATCATTTGTGGCAATGTGTTAAAAATGGTTTTCAATGAAATGCAAAATTGATTTGAAGTTCGAATGAGTTTGGAGCAATTATAAACAATTGATAGAGAGTGAGAGAAGCAAGCATGACTTGAAGCAAAGCTATTTCTTGTCTTAGACATGGGAATCAGTTAAGATTTCGATTCACTTGAAACCATCTTGAAGGGCGTGGTTTTGAATCATTTGTGGCAATGCGTTAAAATGGTTTTCAATTAAACATAGAATTGATTTGAAGCTTGAATGGGTTTGGAGCAATTATAAACAATCTCAAAGGTAACACACAAAAGTTAATAGTGATGGTTGCCATTTGCCAACTTTGGAGGAAGGTTTGGAACTATCAATTTGAAAAGACAATCTTATCATACACAATAAGCCTTGCTAAATAAGTAGTAGTTCATGAAATATTATTATGATAGGTTTGGACATTTGAACCTTGCTTCTTGAACCACATCTAACCAAGATGGGTTATTTCCATTTGTATGTTAGTCCTTCACAAGGTGCAACATCTAGGTATGTTTCTTATTCCACTCTATGGTCATCCATGATTTAATCATAACATGTGTCCCTATGAAAAAATGTGCGATAGAAATGTGAAAACAAAAAAACATTACAAAGACATTCACTTAAAGAAATTGTGTGAACATATTGTTTTCATCATAATCATTTGATGGTAGAATGTAGCCACACGAATTCATGTAACATTCATAGATGCAAGGTAAAGCCCTAGGATGAGGGAATTACCAATAAAGAGGGAGTTAAAAGGCATTTTAAATTTTGGTAATTTTTTCATTTGAGGGATTTATTTGATCCAAAATCCTTAACATTTTATTTTATTTTCATCGAGGAATGAGAAGTAGTACAATTAATAACAGGATGATGGAGGACATGAACAAATCCAACATGAAAATTAGATTGAAACAAAAGAAATGACTCAAAATATAATGAGAAAACACTTGGAAGGATGAGATTAGAGACATGAATGACGCGCCCCCAAGTTCCTTATTAGACCCAAAAAGGGTCCAACTATGTCAAAGAGCGGAAGTAGTTAGAACTTGGTGCCGTTCCCAGCTTCCAACACTAAAGGGGGTAAGAGGGGCGTGTTGAAAGCTTTGGGATTAGACTAGGAAGAGGGACAAGCTTATTTAGGCACTTGGTCCTGCATTCAAAACCAACCAACAAGTTGGTTAATTCACATTAAGAACACTCCTGGTGTTGGAACAAGCCATAGGTAACCTTGGACTCATTTGACTCACCATGGCCTGGACTGGGGGGAAGCCACCACCTTCCCCCATATAGTATTCTTTGCGTCTTTCCGTCGCACTTGCATTTGAATGGCACTTTTTCCCGGGACTCCCAAAGTGGAGTCCCGAAATTGTCCTGGTTTGAACTCCCAAGACTTTGGGCATTCATAACTTCTTGTTTCGACCTCTGATTGAAACGAGGTCTCAAGCAAACTTGTAGCTCTCCTTGAGAGCTTTTCAACGATGTGTCGCACTCCACCTGCACACACTGGGATTGGGTCGGTTCCCGACTTTTAATGATCGAGAATCAAACTGTCAGTTTGACTCTCGGCCTTTCTTTCACCTATAACTTGTGCTGCAGATGTCCAAATGGCTCATGCGAGGCCATTTTGGACATCTGCATTTCAAGACCTTTCCAACGGTATAAAGAACACCTCAATGCAAGGTGTTTTGACCCTTCCAATTGAGCTCTAAATTTTTGGGAGTCCCGGAGAACTCCCAAGTCCCATTTTTGGGAGTGTGAGTGGCAATTTCACACTTCCCTCAAAGTGGGGTTGCGACAATGAGGATAAGAATCCAAAATATGTTATTGAAAAATTGGAACCTCTTGATCAAATGCATAAGAACCCAATCAAAGGTGTAATTTTCCTCCATAGATTAAAAGAGAAATTATGTTTAATAAAACCCGCCATTTTCAATGTTTAAAAAATTGACCAATAATGTTTTTAGGAGTGGTAAAGTATATGCATTACATGGTGATTCAATTTAAGTAGATGCAACATTCCCTATAACTCCCATATTAGTTCATAAAACTTTACATAATGTGGTTGATTTTTCCATTGTTTCAAGTTGTAAATTGAATTGATGTAAATTTTTTGAATAAATTGAAATGTATCATCCTAATGTTTGGAGAAGTTTGAAATCAATTTAACAAGTATAAAATATAAGCAATGTCATGTAACACATATTTTCACTATTTAATGGACTCCTTGAAGGTCTTCATTTTTTTTTCAATAACATATTTATGGGAATTTTTTGAATATGCCATTACATTATAATATAATGTAATTTTTTTTGGGCCATAATTTTGCAAAAATAATGTTGACATGTAAATTATGATTATCCTTTAAATGGCTAATCATATTTAGGCATGTCATTTTGATTAAACTACCCATTCCTTATAAAGACTTGGTTAAGTGGGCATTTGTGACTCCTTTTAACGTACACACTTGTAACTTTTTTTATTATTAAATGTTCACACACTCATGAATCCTCCCAAACCTAAGTCAAAACTTAGATCAAAAGATGTTAATGCCAATTGTTATGGGGGATGAAATTTGAAAGTTCTAAAAATATACCCCATAAAATTCATATGAACAAAAGCCCAGTTAGAAACAAAAATTTAAGAAACAAAACAAATTTCCATTTGAAAATGGGCTCCAATTCTAACCTTTCCAAAGTCCATAATTAACATTGGTTAAGATTTTTTTAAAAATCTAACTTTATTAATGGGTGTCGAAAACTGATTATTTAATGAAAAAGTTTTAGTGAAAATATAATTTATGTTTTTGAGTCAACCAATCATAGTGAAAAAGAGATGTGACACCCCCTCTTTCAAAATAAATGGTTTATGTTGAACTTTTGGTAGTTCAATCTAATCAATTGGTTTAAAAAATTAAAAGTTATGTGGCATAGGAACTCCTTTCACTTAAAGAAAAAAAAAAACCTAATCATGTGCAAGAGAATGGAATCACTAATGTTTGACAATGTGATTGGTTGGTTACATGCCAACATTATGAGGAAAATAACTAGTGATTGAATCACTAGTTCTTTGTAATTATCTTTAAACTATGGCATTCACTATTATTTCATTCTTCAACACATAATCAAACATTATAAATAATTTGGATTGAAATTCAATGTGAAAATTCAAACTGTTACCAATCCAACCAATCAAGCAATCCATATTTTTGAACTTCAAAAGTTCACTATTAACAATGAGTGCGTTATTTTCAAAAAATAATTATACACATATTCATAATCAAGTTAGTTTTGAACAAATTGTCAATCGACAAATTTACAATTACATTATTCACCATAAACATTTAAACACAATACACATTACACAAACTATTACACAATAAGGTGAATCACTTTAGCTTGCATCCATTCGCCATCATGTGTGCTAATTTATACACCACTTTATTGTAAAATGAAAGGCTAACTAGGGAGCTTTCATGCAAAAAAATTAGGGAAATCAACAAAGAACACAAATATTCATGGAATTAATAATTCTTTAATTTTGAAATAATTTAAAGTTTGACTTTGATTTGCTATCTCATGGCAACTTTTCAAGTGATTGCAAGTTCAATTCCTCATCCACAAAGTTGTCAACTTTTGGTTTCATTCACCCATCTTCTTGTCCTCACTCACTTGCACATCAGTTCAGAACCCACAACCTTGCATTTAGCAAACTTTCAAGAAACCTTCAAGAAACACAATTGGGATGAGCACCATAACATTTGGGGATTGAGGTGAAAATTGTACAAGATCTTTGTGCATTTCATGGTTGTTGAGAAAAAATTATTATAAAATGTTTAGAGTTTTTGCTAAAATATACAAGAACAATTGTCATGGATCATCCCTCTTTCAAGCTTTTCAAATGCTTTAATTGTTGCCTAATGTTTTTATTATTATATCATATGTTTCTTCTCATTTGTTGTTAGTTTTGCCCATAGGGAAACTATTATGCATTGATGTAAAATTTGGGAATAAAATTTTGGCTTGAACTTGACCCAATGTCTAAGTGGTGACATTTGGAATACTATGTGTGCATTTGATGGATGGGCATGTTCCATCAAAATGCATGCATCTAGATAAGAAGTCCTATGTCCAATTAAGGGAAGTTTGGAGTTTGAACCTTGCCACGAAAGGTAGCGCAATGAGATACTTGTTTTGTTTGCTTTTTGACAATGAATGTTAATTTTTAAAAAAAAATTCATAAAAAGGTTATCATTAACAAAGAAATGTTCTAGAATTTGTGAATTTCACCAATTGAGTAACTGAAAATAATCAAAATTTACTTCATGATTAGAAATTTAAAAAAAAAAAAAAAACTTAAGTACAAACCAATGTTGGGAGAATAGGGGATGCTTGGTTGACATTTGGAATCCACAAACAATCCATACCATCATTTGGAATCTTGATATGCATGTCTAAAAGATGCAAATTTTGCCATTATCTTTTCACCCATATCTTAATGTAGTGGATATTGTAGGTGATTCAAGATATCTTTGTAAGATATAAGTTATTATATCTTATATATAATTTTTTATGTATATGTAAATTGATCTTAATTAATCTTAAAATAAATTACATTGTAAGTGGGAATAGTTAAAATCTCACATTTAAATTGCATTTGGTCCAATTAATTTAATTAAAAATATTTAAAATATGTACATGTCAATATATTATAAATAACATTGAATAAGAAAAATATTTATATTTTTTTATATAATTTAAAAGACACAAAATTAGCAGTGGTTATATCTACAAATGACCCATGTTAATGTGATTACACCTGATTTTTTGAATGGAACAAATGGGCCCATGAGTAACAACTCATGTGTACATAATCTTATTACTATCTTTCCTTTAAAGGATAACCTGGGCTATAGCTAATTGAACACATGTTCTTTACCGGATATTTGTTGGGCCATGCCATTAGGTGAAGACTATGCTTTCACTTGGGTCTCCAACACTTCAATGTTAAAACTAGTGTGGACTTTAGAGTAGCTCCATTGGTACTCAAATGCCACCCTGCAAATTATAATTGGATGAAAAAAGGTCAAAACATGCCAGTTTGGCTCAGCAAAATGGTTTTGGCCCAGCATATTTGTACAGATTGCTGAGACTAGTAAAGGGCACAACAAAAGCTAACATTCCGGTTTGTCTCAGCAAAATGGTTTTGGCCCAGCATTTTTGTACAAATTGCTGAGACTATTAAAGGGCACAAAAAAAAAGCTAACATACCGGTTTGGCTCAGCAAAATGGTTTTGACCCAGCACAAAATGGTTTTGGCCCAGCATTTTAAAACAGATTGCTGAGGCAAGTAAAGGGCACAACAAAAACTAAAATACCGATTTGGCTGCCCAAAATGGTTTTGGCCCCAGCATTTTTGTACAGATTGCGGAGACAAGTACAGGGTACAACAAAAGCTAACATACTGATTTGGCTCACCAAAATGGTTTTGGGCCAGCATTTTTGTATAGATTGAAAGGGCACAACAGAAGCTAACATGCTGGTTTGGCTCAGCAAAATAGTTTTGGCCCAGCATTTGGGTACAGATTGCCGAGGCTACTAAAGGGCACAACAAAAGCTAACACCTCCTGTTGGCTAGATAGTTTGATTGGTCCAGGTGGGTTACTATCACTAGTCTCTCACCTATTTGTAGTCCAAGTTTTAGTTTTATGGGTGCGGTTGCAAGAAAGAAAATAACTAAGGTACAACAGCCCATGAACGATCACTTAAGGTAGGGTTTGCTTTTGTAGAGCTTAAGATGGTGATTTCAAAGCAGTTTAAATCGCTCAATTTGAAAAAAATAAAATGAGAAAGCTATGCACTGATGAAGTAGGAGGGGTCAAAATGAAGAAAAATGAAAAAAAACACGTTTTGTAATTCGGAAAAACACGTTTTCTTTACTGCTCCTTTGGCTTTGCATTTCAAAGATGATTTGTAGAGCTTGAGAAGGTGCTCCTATAAGATTTTAAATCACTCAAAATGGAGAAGAATTGAGAAAGATTTGCCAAAGTGATCAGTGATAAGTTAGTGATCGATGATAGACCACTCTAACCCTAAACTTGAATGTGAAAAACAGTTTTGCAAGCTCATATATTAGGCCAGAGTGAATTAACAGCCACCAATGCACCAGTTGGCCGTTCTGTCCACTGGATGGGTTGCGTTTTTTCATTCGGTGCCGGATGGGGCTCATCATAGTCGATTTCTTTTTGCTGCTGACCACTGTACTTTTTTTTTCTTTTTCTTTTTCTGTTCTTGGCCGTTTTTCCTGGACCTGACCTCACACATAGCTACCCTGCTCACTTTCCTACCCTCATAAGTATTGCACCAATCTACTGACACAGCTACCCTAATAACTAGTTATTCTACTGACCTAGCTATTGTACTAACCTCCTACCCTACTAACCTAGCTACTCTATTAACTACATACCCTACTAACTTAACCATTAGGTTTAGGGTTGAGACACAAATTAATTAATAAGTTTTTCACAAATGTATAGTAATTAATCTAAAGTAGGCTAAATTTGGGGGGAAAATTTTAGGGTT
>Ga0116231_10003807_pt1 | contig 30977 bp, 15 predicted proteins | sample S1TSphgellanicum_2_FD_89695 | JGI IMG/M metagenome (GOLD analysis project Ga0116231, IMG submission 89695) | Host-associated microbial communities from peat moss isolated from Minnesota, USA - S1T2_Fd - Sphagnum magellanicum MG | ecosystem: Host-associated > Plants > Peat moss > Unclassified... | reverse complement strand
CTTTTAATCAGATTGCAATGAAGAATCTTCTTCTTGTATGCCTTCATTGTATCCACAATTCCTTGCAGCAATGTATACAACCTTATGTTATCAATTCTTTCTCTGCAAGCAGACCTTAAATAGCTGTCCCTGTATGCAATATGTGTTAGGCCCAGTTTAGATGCGGTCCAGGGTCCAAATTTTTAGGAACAAATTTGGACTCATTTGAAGTAAATTGAATCCTTGAGTTGGACCCCTGGCTTGCATCTTGGTTATTCAAATCGTGAGCTCTCCTTATTAGCTCTCTTTTTTGGTTTGATCCAATTGATTTTCCCTCCAAAATGGTGCCATGTAGATTTAGCCTCAATTTGTCACTTTTTGGTCTTGGACAGGCTTGTCTAAAGGCCACTACATCGGGTCCAATTTATGGGTCTCATCCAATAAGATTGCTCTAATTATCATTATCCAAATGGGCCACATCTAGTCTAGCTCGAAAGGCCAGATAGATTCCTAGAGGTAACTCTTGCAGTGGGTGCTGTCTTGCTATACCGATTCTCTGTTTTCCAGGAAGAAAAGAGGTCAGGAAAAAAAGCATTTTATGCATTTTATTTTATTGTTTTGATGCTGCAAGCGGCGCATTAGGCCAGTTTGGCAATTGTCTTGTAAGGGGTGCAGACACCAGTTATAATGGTACTGATTGTTTGTGCAAATTGCCTGGCGCGAGTCCACTTGCAAAAGGATGGGGACCTGCTGTGAGAATCCCATTCCTCCAATTATTCTGGACTATTCGTCCAGTTCAACTGGTTCAAATCATTGTATTCTTCCAACAAGGAATCTGCCTTTCTTGTCAGCAGCATATACTTTTGGTCCAGTCGCCGAATTCGTTACTTTCTGCAAGCAACGCGTTAGGCCAGTTTGACAATTGCATTACAACGGGTGCAGACACCAGTTATAATGGTACTGATTATGTCTGCAAATTGCCTGGCATGGAGTCCACTTGCAAAAGGGTGGGGGCTGCTGCGAAAATCCTATTCCTCCGATTATTCTAGATTCCTAGCGACATATATACTTTTGTTGAGATCATTCCACAGCCATTTGAGTCCAGTTTTAGCATAGTGAAGAATTGAAGCTGTCCACTGCCACAGTGCTTAACTAGAGGGTGACTACACATTGAGCGAGTGTAGTTCAAGAATGCTGTCTGCCCAACAGAGATGAACAGCTGAAGACAAATCAAAAGATAATGGGAGCTGTGCTGCTTTATCTATAGATGCCTGTTAACATATACTGGCACAGGAGCTAAAATTATGAACAGCTACAAAATCAGCATTCAGTAAGAGATACAGGACAATTGCCACTTCAAAGACACCTCCCCAGATTGGGCAGCAAGGAGAAGGTACATCTCAACCAGAGAAGAAACCAGGATGAGCAGATCAGGTCTTCATAATGAATAAGGAACATGCCACAAGTTGTGCTACAGCATCTGGCCAGAGCACAAATTTGACAAGCTCTGCTCTGAGAATTTAGTGCGTCTGTGGCTTTTAAGGTTAGGTCTTATAGCTGTAAGCTCCATATCTGAGCTACTCACAACCATATCCTCAAGGATCTGAAGGACCCATTACTGAATTTCACAAGCAGGATCTGATCAAGCCTGTCTTCCATTCATATCCTGCCAATTAGTCATGTGCTTAGTCCAAAATGTAGGTACTCTTCCAGACGTGGCAATGGCTTCCAATATGAGAATTTAGAACTCCAAATAGGTGTGCAAATGAAATGTGCTTAAAATCCAGTGTTGGGTGGGCATTTGATTTTTTTTAATAACCACCAATTCCAGGTAGTTGAGAAATTCAGACGCAAGCAGTCGGTTTATGTATGAGGCCATGTATACGGGCATGACAATGGCTTATAGCCAAAACATGGTTAAATTTTTTTATGGATGATCTTGAAGAAGATTACAAAATTGAAAACATGAAAAGCTAAAAAAAATCATTGATCTCAATATTATTATCACCATTTATAATTCGTTCATTTTTTTATATGAAAAAATTAAATTTGTCTTTGAATATTTAATGTAAACCTATAACAAAACAAGCTCAAAGAAATTGATAAACCATGTTTAAAAAAATAATAATAAGTATAAAATAATAATAATTTTTCATAATAATAATAATACTTCAATTTTTAAAAATTGAATCCATTATTTTTAACATAGATATTTTTTGCATACACCAAGAAAAAATCAGGGAAAATTTAAGGATTATTTTTGGGGTTTTTCTTGGTGTGGCATCACGAACATTTATAATAAACTTGTTCATGAATCCTAAGACAAATTAAGGAGAAAATATATATTCTAATTTACATAAATGTATACAATTTTAATATATGAAAAATTTGTAATTTAGAGGTTTACATGCATCCTAGACATTGCATGCATGAACATTTTGACCTAATCACTAACCCATTCAAATATAAATGTGAGACTTCCCAAATTTTAAGACATGCATTTCAAAAATTGTGGTGAATGCAAAATGTAATTTATGAATAGTGAATTTAACAACATTCAAAGTGAATGATTATTAACCCAATTTTTCATTATGTATATAGTGACTAGTTATATTAATTGGTAAATTGGTGAAGCAATACCATTTTGAGACTATTTTAGTTATTACTAAATAACAAGTCCTTAAATTAACTGGGTGTTATGTGAACCAGTAACTGGTTTGTTATAATAACTAGTTGTTGACAGAATAAGTTGATTTAAACTTGTGACCAATAATTCCTATAATTTGATTTTGAATTTGTATTGACTAATGACTATTAAGTTGAAACAACATTATGATTTGGTACAAATAGGACGGTTTTTGAGGATGATGAGGATTTTTTTAATTTTGTAACTCTTAAAGTGTTTATTTTTTGAATCAATACATTTTTTTTTTTTGAATTTTTTTTTTCTTTCTAATTACATGTGTGAGAATTCATATTAGTTTTGGTCTTTGTGAATAAGCAAAATCTTTATGTTCTTATTTTTTTATTTTCAAATATGGAATAAATTCATCTATTGATGAATTCTGTAAATTAGAAGTAGAAACTTATTAAAAAAAAATTGTAATATGAGGGAATAGAAAACACCTCTAACATTTGGAAACCACATAGTAGAATGGAATTGTAAACAATCAAATTTACAATCTCTAGTTTCAATAATTGTTTTTTTTGTTTGAAAATTTTAATTTGGATTTGTACTAGTTTTAATAGTTTTCTAGGACTATTTTGTGTCTTGATAAGCTTTTGATTTCTCACAAAGTAAATTTGAAATTTTTTTAACATCTGCATGTTTGTTTTATAATCTATAAAACAACATGTTGATCAAAAGAAATTTGAATTAACACTTGTTTGGAAATAGCAAAAGATGTTAAGAGTAATCACAAGGGGCCTTAGAAAGTAATTAGAATTAGGAGCACCACAACAACATGTTCATGAAATGGTTCAACCACAAAAACAACCACATTTTCACACCAAGGGAATTCAACCGGTTGATGCCCCTAGCAATGAGCCTTAATAACCAGTTATAACATATTTACCTTTTCATTAGATACCAATAGAGAAAGAGGAAAGAAAGGAATCACAAGTACCTTCAATTGGTCAATTTTTAACACACTAATAGTTGTCCCAACAATGGACGTTAAATGCATAACCAGATGGTCAAAACATCACACATGTTCGACATGCTAATGAAATAACCTCTATAAGATAGAGATGATAATTTGCAATGCCTGATTACTACATTCCCAAGGCTATTGTACCAACCCAATCAGTACCAATTATTGGGTACTACACATCTAAACGACTTTTTATTTTGAATCCAACTACAACAAATTCAAAATTGGAACACAATCAACTTTTAAACTAATTGGAACATCTACACAACCTAGAGTAAAAACCTTCACACCAATCTGGTTTTCAACCACATGCAAAATTGGTAAAAGCAATCACAATACCCGTTGTTGTCCAACAAACACAACCACTTACCCAATGTGTTTGCCTAAATGTACCTATTATAGGAGTTGTTGAATGACTATTTGTTTAATGAAGTTTATCGATTACAAATGCCTTACCTATTATTCAAATTGCATCAACATGTGCATATTGTCAACAAAATGAACATAAGTTTAGGAATTGTCCCTATGTAGATGATAAACGAAAGCGATTGATGAGAAAAGAACTCAAAACTTCATTACAACCTATTATATCGAACACACCAACAAGACATGTTGGTGTTCTTGTGCAACAAATTTGACCACAATTGGGTTTGGTTATTAAACTTAACATTGGTTAATCAACACTTAGGTTGACAATTACTTGTTACATTGTTGATAGCTCAACAACCTAAAGTTGTACCATATCCACCATATCGAATGTGGTATAATTTATAGTTCCACCTTTTGTACCCATGGATCCTAACATGTACTCTATGTGCTATTTTGTAATCAAAAGACCTAATCCATTAATTTTTGGAAGAAACAAAAGATATGCAGCTAGGTACATTCACAGTATAATTTACCAAGGACTATGTAGACATTCCTTAATTTTTGCAATCCCAAACTTTGGAAAATCACAAATAAAATTTGTAAAAATTAAAATTAAATTGGTTTTTTGCATCATGTTTTATTATTATTGAATTTTCATCCCAAATTGGGTAACTTCCATTTTTATAGTGGTAAAAAAGAAGTGGAAAGTCTATTGTTAATAATTACTTGTAATTTTACTCGTTTTTAATCCTATCTTAAATTTAACCATTCATGCTTCCAATTTTTGGAGACCCATATATTGATGAGCCCAAGGGCATGGTATAAAAGAAAACATGAAAGCCTGCTCAAAATTACCTTAATTTATATTTGTGTTATTTTTATTTAAACATGTTATCACTTTTAAAAACTCAAAATTAGAAAAACTTGGACTTAAAGACGAAATTAATTTTATTTGTTAAGGGAAGGGCAAGATTGCATTTTCATGTTAAAATATAAATATTCAAACCATATTTGTAAATATAGGGTATATGCTACATTAGCAGAATTTGAATATTATGAATTTGAATTTAAGCATTATATGTATGCAATTTGAGCATAATGTACAATGTAGATTAAAGATTGAAAACCTTAAGTAGAAATTTAATCTACTTGTGAAAAATCTGATGAAATCCATACAAAATCCACTATGTTCAATCTTATTAATTTTAAACAATTTGTGGATTCAATATTGTTTTAAAACATGGGATTGGATGTGGATGTGGATGAAAACATAAGATCATCCATGAAAATTAAGGTTAGTCTACTATGTTTCGTCTTCAAACTCCCTATTACTATCCATTTGTGAACTCCTAAATTTGCTACAAGGTTTGAACAACAACATAACATTAATGTCAAAAAGTTCATTGCTTTGGGAACCTCATTGCCAAAGATTTTAGAAGCCACCATTCTTCTGATTTGCATAAGCTTGCATTGAAACTCTATTGTGTCCACCAAAGTTTTTACCACACACATTTCAAGGATGGATGCACATAAAGTTTTGTTGGAGCTTCACTCACCATTGTCGTCTGCCCGTGAAATTGGTTGTCATAAGGACTTCAAACCAAACCTAGGAATGGTTGTAGTAAGCTCACAACCCAGTGTAATCTTCCCCTTTGTAAGTCCATGTGGTAAATACAAAGAAGGTTGTAGGTGCAAGTGACTTGTATGAGCACAATAAAAGGCTATAATCGAGCAAGAACATTTAGGTCAAGTGTAAACAATCCTTGTGAACCTAAATTCGAAATTTGTCTAATTCAATCTTGATTTAAATAATTTTTTTCCTTGTAACACTTTCATTTTTTTTGTTTTTTGTTTCGCATTTGCATATGGATTTAGGACACGCCTATTTATTTTTCTCTTTGTTACCTTCATTTTTGCATGCAATTGAATGTTTACACAATCCTTAAAAGATGGTACAGGTCTATCATGTGTGAAGAAGATGTGTATGTGAAGCTTTCTGTTAGCTTGTACCCATGCAAGTTTTGTGGATGGAAACACACATGTGTTGTGTTGATTTAAGTCAACAAGCCATATCTTTTGCTTGCTTCTAGAAAGTGTATTCTTACAATTGGAATAACACCTATAATTACAAATTTACAACACTATGGTATGCAAATTTCCATGGCCACCTTACATATGGTAATTGCATATTAAGAGCACAACAAGAACTTATATTGACAATCTAGTATTAGGTTGTTCCTCATCCCCTAATGGTCATGTAATTTATCTCTTGAATATAAATCTAGGTATGATTCTTTGTTTGTTGATCTAACATTTTTTCTCAAGGACACTTATAGGAGGGACATTTTTTATATTGAACTTACAACACCTGAATCATAATTAACAAGTTTAGTAGTTTGAATGGTGAGTTTATTGACCTATTAGATAGTTTTCTTCATTCAATTTATTGAAAGTTCATAGCAACTTCAACATAAAAAATAATGTGAAGGGTTTATGGGTTGTGGCTGTTGTAGACATTAGGGCAAAACTCATGTGTTGTGTTTGTCTAGGGTTTGCCAAACTAGATGGGAAACCTGAAGAATAAACAAAAGTATGTTCTACATTATTTACTTAACCTTGAATCTGGGAATGGGGATGAGGTTGAGGAAAATTTGAGAAAATAAAGGAGAGAGTATCTTCGAGTTTGGTAGCAACAAAATAAGCAGCAACAAGTTGAAGCCTATGTTAAAGAAAAATTTCAACTAAGAGAAGAAGAGAGGGCTCTTACAGAACACATTCAAAATGCATCTTTTGTTTAAATGACACTACTACAATTCATGGTTTTTTTTACTAGGTTTTTTAATCAAAATGTATCCAAACGTGATAGGTGTAAAAAAAAAACCACCCTATCAATCTAAACAAGTTGTTTTGGCCATGTCTAGTGCGATTGAATAATCAAATTGAACCTTGTCATTTTGACAAGCATAGTGATTAACAAAATGACTGACTATTTGATTGGTAAATAGTGGACCATTTGACTGGGTCAATTTTATACCTAAATTAAAATCATTATTTTTATTTTTATTTTAAAAATTAATAGGTAGGTAGGTAGTAAATAGGTTTAGGTAGCTTGAAAAAAGGCAATTAGGTAAGTAGGTGCTAACTTAGCTTAGCCTAGCCAAGCCAACCTAACTTAACCAAGCTACTGTAATTTAACCTACCTACCTTCACTTTCTAAACATGCACATAGGTTGTAAGTATAAGGAATTCAACCTTGGACCTTCATAATGATAAATGAAGTCTTTACCAATGGATTACAACGGTGTTTAATTTTTATCAAGTTTTTAATTTCATGTTTATTTCATATCATTAAACATAATGGCTAAACCTAAGTGATAACTAATGATTAAATTCAATGATTTAAATTAATGACTAAACCTAGTGGTTAAACTCAATAACTGAAACTAATGTTTAAACCTAGTGGCTAAACTCAATGGGGTCAAAACATGTAACTAGGAGCCAAAAAGGGCATCAAATGTTAAACATAATTAATCAAAATCAGACATTTATTTTCTTATTACCATTTAAAACCATAGCAATTATGGCAAGTTAATCACTTTTCCTTCATATGAATGTCAAGGAACTTAGGGTAAAATTTCATTCGATCTAATTTTAAGTTTTTGTTTTAATTTAAGATGTTTGAAAATGTACACCTATTGCATAAGATGGAGTCAATTTTGCAAAAGACTATAAAAAAAACTTATATAATCAAAGAATTTTCATTGAAAAAAATATAGATGATACGAACATATTAACCACACATAAAAAAAAACTCATACTTTTTAAAATGTGGAATTTTAAAACTTTAAAAATTCAAAGATTGTTTCAAAATTGCTTTAGAATTTCAAAGCTACAAGAGTCCTTTATCACATATAAATGGGTTATAATGTACATGATGTATATAAGAAAATTATAGCTTAAAATATAATAAAATTAAAGAATGTGAAATTTTAATTTTTGGTGATGACTTAAAATTTTGATCACTTTTCTCAAAATGAAACATTGAATTTGTAAGGAATTTACACACTTTTAAAAATTCAAATTTATTTTCCTTCACTACTTGATCTATTCTACCTTGGTTGACCATAGCCATATACTAAGTAATAGTGACAAAAACCAATTTCCTTATTATAATGTAAAAAGTTTGAAAAAATGAAATTTTTGGAAATTTCGGTCATTGATAGAACATGACCCACGTTGGATAAATTTTATTATTCTTACTTTCATAAGTGAAAAAAATAGATATTTTAAATGCATGTATAAAATTTGGAACAATATTATTTCATTTGACATGAGAAAAAAAGGGGAAATTTAAGACATGTCATAATAAAAGTGAAAAAAAAGGTGAATTTGAGTAATTAAGAGTGAGTTTTTAGTGTTCTTAAGGGAGTACCCGAATCATGTTTTGACCCCTTTATGAAGGTGGAAGAGGGAAGTGTGCATCATAAAAAATATGATGGTTGTTGCATGAAGCAATGAATTAAAATTCCAAAGGCTACCTAAACATCATCCATTTTGGAAAGAAGGTCCACATGTTGAACATCTTTTAGTAGGACTTTGATGAAAGATGATGTGAATGATGAAGTGCCCAATGGGACCGCCAAGACTCTAATTCCTTCTGATGGGGTGATAAATTAGGATGGGGTGTTGAAGTTAGGTGATAGGCCAAAAGGTGACCATGTCACACATTTCTCAAGTTAGATAAAAAGACCTATCGCATGGAGTTCAATCTAAAAATGTTCATATGCATATGATATAATTGAAAGGGGACTTATGATGTGAGTGTAATCTACAATGGATGAAAATAGATAAAATGGAAAATGACCAGTTGTAGAATGTAAAGCCTGAAATAGGCTAAAACAAATAGTGCCCCTCCCATGTGATCACCTTGATGGGTCCCATGGCAAATGGGATGAATATGACATTGCCTTCACAATTAAGATGACTATAAAACAAAAGAAACTCAAATGCATAGAATGCATGTACAAAAGGGATGAATTGTATGATGTTTCCACCTATTGCATGAAGTTTTTGAAATATGACCCCTCTTGACAATAGATTGAAGTTGTTTGTGATGTCTAGTTGGAAAACAACCAAATCAAGGTGAAGGTCCAAGATGCATATGATGTCATGGATTGCTATTTCACTATCACATTTAATTGTAATTCCAAATTGGTGTAGGGAAGAATGTGTTACAAAGATGTGATGAAATTAAAGCATACTAAAATGTAGCTTGTGATCGATATAATGCTTCCCCCACTACAATGGGATGAATTCCACTTGAAGGTTTGGTCATGGCTAAGAAGTGGGCCGTTCTAAAAACATGTGCAATTCAAGGTGAAATGTGACTATGTGTAATATGAGAACAAAGTTGAAACAACTAAAGGAATCCACTCATTGAAACCTTTGAAAACAATCCCAAAGATGTTCAAAAACCATCCCATAGAAACCATTTGTCAATAAATGTAGCATGCGTTAGAATGCTAATTGGAAGGAATCAAAAGAAAGCTCGATGTCTTGGTCTAGCTTATAATCTTCAAGAAAAAAATGAAAAGTAGCCATTTGATTTAGGGTTCAATGTTGTGAGAACTGAGGTGGTGTTAAAGGATGTGGGTGCAAAAAAAAATGTGCCAAAATGTGAATTGTTTGAAAGTATATTCCCTTGCACATCTAAAAACCAAATTGTGAATAAACATTTATGAGCTAAAAGATCATGTTGGGGAAGAAACATTAAGCTTGAATTTGTCATTAAAACTTGGGCCCATATAAAAAAAACTTTTTATGTAAGTTTTCCTAGTTGCCTATTAAAATATGCTTGAGTTGAACCTACATTTCCTTATGCCTTGTTGCCTTGCCACAAGGAGGTAAAACAAAACATCATTAAAGTAATAAGAGGAGCAAGTGCCAAGTTGCCACATCATAGGGGTCTTGTGCTAGCTCATCCAATGGAAAACAAAATGCCATTTGTATATCATGTTGTATAATGGTAAAGATGTAATTATACAATCAAAGATGACAAAAACTTAAACGAAAGGACTCAAAAACATCTAATGAGAAAACCTAAACCCAAGTTGATGTAGGAAGAATGGGAGCAAGGGGTTATTGAACTAGGATAATCATAAAGGTTTGGATTAAAAAATTGGATGTTCGATAAGAATGTTGTAGATGAACTAACTATCAATTAGTAAATTGATGCCCATAGGTGGGGCAAGAGATTTCACTAGAAGAAATTTGGAAATAAACGACTATAAATTTAATTGCAAAAGACAAAATTTTAGTTGTAATGGACACATGTGATTACAAACCTTATAGTTACTTTAGATAAATGGCAAAAGACAACTAGTTGCAAAAAACTCCACATGGGATGTATAGTCACACCAGTAGTTGCATGTTATTTGCGACTACAAGGATTTTTCATCCATTGATTAATCATAGGACTATGCAATTACAGATACAACTACATAAAATATTGTGCAATATTTTTTAAATGATTCAATTTACATGATTTAATATATTTTTAAATCAACATTTATTAAGTACAATATTTATATTTATATAAATAATGCAATATTATTGATAATTTCATAAATTTTTAGCCTATGAATTGTTGACATGTGTCACTACCTAGGCTAGGTTAAAAACCTAATTTAAATAGCTAGGTACACCATTTCGTCTAGGTACCTAGGTAGACCTAGGTAGACATTTAGGTTATGTAACTTGACTATGTAATGCACATATGGTTAACATACCATTATGGTCAAGGCCACTTAGTCTAAGTACCTAGGTGAACCTTGCTAGACACCTAGGTTATGTAGCCTAACTATGTAAGATACATACACTAGTAAAAATTAGCCAAAATGTAACCACTATGTTTGCAACTACATGCAACTTATAGTCATTTGCGATTTAGTTTGGGAATATTTACAACTATACAATCAAATTTCAACTATTTTGATCACTCTTACAACTATGATGCAATTATTGAAACTTCATCTATCAGTTAGATAGCTTTTAGGTTTATTTTCATCCATGAATATTTTGATATGTCCCATTAATTACAATAATCACCAAATTAGTTACATCCTAAAGGTATTATACAATGACATAGGGGTGTATTTTTATGTATGTATTAAAATTATATTTACAATACATTACATATCTAATAAAATATATATTTGTGTGTATATTAGTTATGTGTATGTATGAATATTTTTCATATAATGATTTAAAAATTAATATTTGAAGTCTGAAATTTATTATTCAAATCCGGAAACTAATATTTCAGTTATGAAATGCATATATATTTGAATTTAAGAAAAATTTATGTGAATTTGAATTTTCTATTTGCATTCTGATTTTTTTGTTTAATCAAAAATCATTATTTGAGTCTAAAAACTGTTATTCCAATTCTAAATCACTTTATTTGAATCTAAAAATCAATATTTGAACTCTGAACATTGTTATTCAAATCTGAAAACTAATATTTCAATACTGAAAAATTTTATTTCAATTCTGAAAATTATATTTGAACCTGAAGATTTTTATTCCAATTCTGAAACATTTCATTGGAAACGAAAAATCAATATTTTAATTTGAAGTTTTAAATATGAATTCTTAAAATTGTTAGTTTTATTCAAAAATATATGTTTCAGCATAAAATTATTATTGAAATTATGAAAATCATATTTAAACACTAAAATCAATGTTTCAATTCTGAAAATTGCTACTAGAAATGATTATATATATATAATTTTAAAACATTTTCAATCTAAAAACTGTTATTTAAATTTTTGGAAAAATTTATCAGAATTCTTTGTTTAAATTTTCGAATTTGAAAAGACAAATTGGATTTGAAAATTAAAATTTCCATTCTGAATTTTTACATTTAATTCTTTTAAATTGATCCTTAAAATTATATTTCAATTTTGAAAACTAGTACTCAATTCTTTTATGAATTATTTGAATTTGAAATTTGATATTTGAATCTGAAATTTACTATTTCACTTCCTTAAAAAAATATTTGAATTTTTTTATAAAAAAATAATTTAAATTCAAAAATCTTATTTGATCTAAAGTTTGATATTTGAATTCAAAATTAGTAATTTCATTTTGAAAATTAATATTTCAATTTCGAGGTTTTAAATTTAAAAAATTACTGGATTTGAAACTTGAAATTACAATTCCAAATTATTATTTTGCATTCTCAGAATTAATATTTGAATTCAGAAAATTATTAATTGAATCTAAAAATGGACATTTCAATTTTGAATCTGAAAATTGACATTTCAATTCTGAAATTTTAAATTTACATTCAAATACTTATTTCATTTAAAAAATGATATTTGAATTTTGAATTCTTTTTTTTGGAATCTAAAATTAATATTCCAATTCCAAAAAGTTTTAAGGCTTTTTCTACTAATGTTATCCATAATGAATCACTTTTATAGATAATTATACATGATTCTATTTATTACTTATAAGTTACACTAAATGATTATTTTCAAAACATAGACTTTTATATTTTATATTTTTACAATTAAAGAAATTATTTACTGTAATTAATGTTACATTACTTTAAAAACATTTTAATTACTTCAGATAAGAATTAATTATAGTATATGCATAATTATTTTTGAATTAAACATAATTATTCATAATCTGTAATTTATGACTTTAAATCTGAATAAGTTTTTTTGAAAAATAAAAATAGTAGTTAAAATTTTTATTGTAATGAATGTAATTTCAGGCGTTATTATAAAATAATTATATTATTTTGCATTTATTATATTATCTATAATTCGACTAGATGTAAAAATGTAATAAAATATTTTGGTTATGTATTTATCTTTGAATTATGTATTAACAATTTGTGAGAAACTAAATAGCTAGTTAGTTAAATATTAAAAAATTATTATTTATTGAAGTATTTGATAATGAATACTTGATATTTATATTGTATAGTTTTTGTTTTAAATATATGTTAAATTTAATCATTATTAATTAAATGGTTATTAAATTATCTAATGAGTCATGTACTTTAATTGTTTATAAATCTAAAAACTAAAAACAAAAGGCATGAGGAAAGTTTTAGCATTGTAATTTAGTTTGTGAAGAAGTTGTGACTACAAAACTTATCCCATATTGTTTGTTCCTCATTCCTATTTTGAACACTATATAAATAAGACGTGTGGTCGTCAAATTTCATACCAAGAAATTTGTGCACATGGAATGAATGAATCAAAAGGCTTCACCCAAAAGAAAAGTTATGCACAATTTTAAATTATCAACTTCCCCAACCAATTTATCTATTTAGTTAGGTAGGTACATAATATGACCTACCCACCTAAGTCAACCTATGTACCTACCTACCTAAATACCTATTTATATGAGTAAGTATTTAGCTTAAGAAGGTAGACCTACCTACTTACATTTTTACCTAAGTAGGTAGGTAGGTATGTAACCTAGGTTTGTAGTCATCTATTTATGTACCTACTTAAGCACCTACAAACTTAATATTAATATTTTGTATTAAATTGATCTTAAGGTGCCACATCACATATTTACATTAGACCACATGTCATAATATAAGATTACAGTAGCTTCCCACCTAAGTACGCACCCGTTTAAATACGCATCCTGATAAAGTACACATTATTTTCCCGAAAAATTAAGGTTCAGATTATGAAATAACTAGTGGATAACCCGTGACTACGCCACTCCAACCACCCCCAACCACCCCCAACGCTTTGTGCTTTCATGTTTGGATTTGTAGCCAGGTTTGGCTAAATCTTTCTTCAAATAATTGCCCACTTTTTCCACATCTTCCTACAGATGATGGCCATTTTGGCTACAAACAAAAACAATTCGCAAAAAAAAAAACCCCCCAGAGACGTTTTGTAATCTCGTACAGTTACAGTACCCAAAATCAGCAACGACCATACCAAAAACTTTCCAAAAAGTGACTGCTGATAACTTCCCTCAGTGGGTGTTCTCCGGAGCAAAAGTTGCTGAGCTTCGTCACACACAGTCCGGACCGGACCCGGCTCGGCACCCCGTTTTTCACGTCGGCTATCCTGGGTCTCCGTTCCGTGCTAGAATGTCATAACCTAATTTCCTCCAATAGCTTTGCCCACAGATTGGGAACAGGAAATTCCGCCCTCCGATTAGCGCCAGGCCCGGTCAGCCTGAAACCCGAACTCCGTCAGGGACATAGTCGATCGTTAACGGGTCCAAAAAAAAAAAAAGCAAATACGTAGCCTTAGATTTTTCTGCCGATTTCTTTTTTTTTATTTTGTTTCTTCATTTTTTTTAATTTAAGAGAAGGGGAGAAAAATCCGAAAAAACAAATCCAAAAAAAAAAAGATAAAAAAAGAAGCAAACATGTAGCCTTAGATCTTTCTGCCGATTTCTTATTTTTTATTTTTTATTTTGTTTCTTCATTTTGTTAATTTAAGAGAAGGGGAGAAAAATCCGAAAAAAAAGTCCAAAAAAAAAAGATAAAAAAAGAAGCAAATATGTAGCAGAATCGGTCTCTGCGGCTCATTTCTGGGGGGTTGCAGAATCGGCATCGCAGAGACCGTTAACGGGTCGGAACGCCCTATGTGTCAAACGGATGAACGGACTAAGTGATTCATCTAAAGTGCGCACCTACCGTCTAAGTACGCACAATCCTCCCAGGTTCAAGTTGCGTACTTAGGCGGGAGGCTACTGTATCCAAGCATTTGAATTAAACATTTTAGATTATTTCAAAATTATTATTATTGTTATTATTATTATTTAAATAATTTAATATTAGAACATGTGGCAACACATCATTTGCCTCAATTGTGACCAAAATAGTTGCATCATAGTGGCATGTGACAATATGCATACAATGGAGTCAAATGATGAACTTGTATTCATTGATTTTTTCTTTCATCAAATATCCCTTGTCATTTGCAAATAATGTCTCATGCGACTTGTCCAAGGTGACTAACGAGATTTTAGTTGCAAATGTCACTTGCAACTAAATTTTAATCATAAAGACCAATTGAAAATACTTATTTTTCTTCTAATGATATAATCAACATACCATTGTTGACCACAATTATGTCCTTTGTGAGGTTTGAACCTTAGACTCCAAAGATAGATATCAATTCCTTTGCCCTCCAACCACCCCACTTGATGCAAAAATATAATGCAATGGGTTCTATTTAGCCCATACTTGAGTTCAAACATTGGACAAACATTAATTTCAATATTTCATATTCTATTCATATTTGTCCAAATGGAAAAAAAATTAAGATTGATTCTTAATATACTTTCAATGACATACATGATTAAATATATATATATTCCAAAATTTTACATTAATTTGATTTTAAAAAAATTTGTTAAATAAAATTACATTTTAATGAATATTTGTTGGAAACTTTTTTTCAAGCACGTGATTTGAATGAAAAATATTTTTTGCTAATATTTAATATAAATAAATAAAAAATTATCTCGCATTTATTAATCTTTCATTTCATTAAAAAAAAAATACAACGTGATTATAATATATCATAATTTCAATTGATTCACATATTATTTTTATAAAAGAATAATGAATCTGTCACATTTCAAAAATTAATATTTAAAAAAATATTAGTTATAATATTTATGGTGTATAATGTTTTCTATATTTTACATTTTAATCAAATCACATTTAATAATGCTAAATAATTAATGAATTTGATGGAATTTTAAGTTTATATTTTTAGAAATATAATATATGAATTTTATCAAAAATTATGGTAAAAGTCTTATGATTCAATAAATGATATCTTTCTTAAACATTTTAAACCTTTATTTGATTTTTAAAAAGCATATTTGATTATGATTATTATAATTTGTAAAATTCAATCTACATATATAACATGTAATTGAATAATCATCATATATAATATTTAAAAATAGATCAAAATTCAAACATATTTAATAAAAATATAATAATTTATATTTTCCATGTCAATAAATAATACATAAAAACCAATAAACAATGAAAGATAGAAGTTAATTATCAAACAAATATTGTAATTCCAAAATGCCACATATGTTTTAAATCACATATGTTTTAATCATCAAAACATTATAAATGGAAAATTTAAATTGGCCCTAGTTGCCAAAATAGTTATGACCAATTGCAAAAACAATTAGGTTTCCATCCATCCAATGATCTATTCACAATATTGGATGAAAAATGTGCACTTCCATTTTACTTCTCCATACAAATGACGCGCTCCTAAATTTTTAGTTAGACCCAAGATGAGTCTAAGTTATTTAAATAGCGGAATTGTGACGAACTCAGGGCACATTCCCAACTCTCACCACTAGAAGGGGTAGAGGGGCGTGCTGAAGCTCCGGAATGGGACTAGAGAGAATGACAAACTTTAGTTACTTACTCGAATCCTGCATCAAACCAACCAACAAGTTAGTTAGTACACTTTCTAGAGCACCTTTAGTGCTAGGACAAGCCACGGGCAACTTTGGACTCATAAAACTCAACACGGCCTGGACTCAGGAGAAGCCACCACCTTCCCACATATAATATTCTCTACATCTCTCTGTGGCACCTACATTCAAATGGCTTTTTGTCTCGGGACTCCCAAGGAGGAGTCCCGAAATTGTCCCGGTTTAAACTCTCGGGACTTTGTGAGGTCGTAACTCTTTGCTTAGACCTCCGATTGGGATGAGGTTTAAAGCAAACTTGTAGCTCTCCTTGAGAGCTTTCCAACAGTGTATCGCGCTCCACTTGCACGCACCAAGGTCGAGTAGAATCCTGACTGATTTAGTGGTTGGGAGTCAAATTGGCAATTTGACTCCCGGCCTTTCTTTTTGCCATAACATGTGTTATAGATGTCCAAATGGCCCATGCAAACCCATTTTCAACATCTACACTTCGATGGCTTTCCAATGATATAAAGAACACCCCAATGCAAGGTGTTTGGACCCATGCAATCGAACTTTAAAATTTTGGAAGTCCCGAAGGACTCCCAAGTCCCAATTTCGAGAGTGTGAGTTTCATCTTCACACTTTCTCAAAGTAGGGTTGTGACACCAGACATGTAATAATCACAAATTATAATCGCATTTGTGACTTCATTCAATTATATCAATATTATAGTTGTATATGTGACTACACACATTTACGACTAAAATGACACATAGGGCTAACTTAACTATAATCATAGAAATAGTTGATTTGGACATTAATTGCATCTATAGTCATAACACTATGGTTGGAATGGACAAAATTTCTTCTAATGTTTCAGGTGGAAGTTGCGAATGTGTTGAGGAGATGGGGGTAGGTTGGGGGGTTTGATCAAAGACAATTGTAGGGGCTGATAGAGTGAAAGGAAAAAAGGTTCTACTTTTACAATATCAAAGGGGTTTGGGAAAGTGTACGGTCGGGGCCCTACATTCATGTGAAGGGTTAGGGCCGGTAAGGGGAATTAATAGGTGGTGTGTGGTTTGTTAAAATAGGAGGGGGAACTAGCAGGTGGTTTGTGGTTTACATAGGAGATGAGGTGAAAGATAAGTTTATGATGGCGCACGATAAGGCAAAAGGGTGATGGGAACTACGAAATTTGATGAGACAAAATGAGCTAAGGGTCATTAAACATTTGGAGCCCATAAAGAAACAGACCTATTAAAAACATAGGCCCCACTTTCTAAAGATTGCCTATTGTTATAGAATAATCTTAAATTTACAAAGCCAACCACAAAAGACTAAACAAATTTTTTAAAAAAAGTTAGAAAACCTCATAGGGTCCCTAACTAAATTGTTATGCCAAACCCAAACCCTAACTTCGCTATAAGCTTGGGGTGTCACAATCACTATTCTATTGGGTTCAACTCGACATAGACACCCTGGTACCAAAATATTACAAGCTTCACTCTTTGTCCCTAATCTTGTAAGACCTGAAACAAATAATATCACACAAAAATTTCCTGAAAAAAACTTTTTGTGAATTAATTACCTTTTTCAAAAACATTCAACTCATTTCAAAAGCTATATAGAACAAAGTTTCAAGTGATACTTAACTTTGCGATTAAAAACTTATATGTCTTGACACACTTGTAAGACTCACCATGACACTCTTAGCTAGTTGGTTGGCCTAACGAGATATGTGTTTTATGTTGCATTGGCCTTTACTTTCTTTGTAAAGACCCTCTAAGACCAAATATTACTAAGCTCAATCGGTTTCCCTGTTGCCTCTTTTGCAAGCGGCTGCTGTAGTTGAGGCGGTTGCAAGAGACTCGCATGCACAGGGATTTGGGAATCTACAGGAAACCTAAAATTGTTTGGAGAAACCTTGGCCTCTCTCGGCGAATGCAACCACCACCAGCAACGACGGTGCCGGTGAGACTCAAATCCAGAAAAAAACCTCAGTACCTGAGCAAATTGAAAGAAAAACCCTGACACGAGACGGAGAAGACGACAGAAGCGCGTTGAATGGGAAGGGGGAAAACGTGTGAAGAAGACGATGGATTAGGGCGCAATACTGTAGCAGTCAAGCAGAGTGGCAGCAGCTTCTCCGGTTTGTCGCAGATGATGTTGCGGTTGACCGTCGTTGGCGTTTATAAGGATCCAAGAGCACACGTCTCTTCTATTTGGATAACTTCCACAGTCGAAAAGTCAAACCCTGCGGCAGAGCCACACAGTTCTCCGCAGGGCTGCAGTGTCTGGCCCAGAACAGACAGTGCTCGATGGGGGCCGGGGGGTGTATTTACCCTCCTGCTGCTGCCGCTCCTGTAGATCCAGTACCACTCCTCTAGATCCAGTACCAGCTGCTGCCGCTGCACTCTTTTGGTTCAAGAAACCATCTTCAGCTTTCTTCAGTTTACAAAACCTTTGGCACTTCAAGCAAGCAAGAGTACCCTATCAAACTATAGCAATGAAAATGGCCCAGGCTTCTTTCAGTAGTGGAGAGCTGATCTCTTGGAGTCCAGGGTCCTGTGGGACTCATCTAGTTATAGTTATATGAGTCACTTGCGAGGGAGATCATGAGGAGGAGTTCTTGTTTTGTCCCAGCAGTGATTGAATGTGATAGGGATGATCAATAACTTAGCACATAACAAGAAGCTCGATGTATTTGTCCTCAGTTTGGGAGTTTTTAGGTTTGCTTTCAGAGGTGTTGTAGGTTTATATGTTAAGCACCCCGACTTGATGAAAATCCAAATCTTTTGGACAGGATAGATTTTGCTTTGGCGGCAGTTTCAGTTTAACGCGTGAACTGTAGATTGCGCTTGAAGTTCAGGAATTATATTGGAAGTTGATCGACTTTGCTCTATCGAACCCTTCTGTGTGGCATTTTGTTACCAGGATTCCTCCTCTGTGTTTGTTTCAGTATGGGTGCCAATCTTAGTCGGAATCAGAGTCTGAAAGTGTACGAGGATTGCAAAAATATAGCGAAGAATTTAGAGACCGAACGTGGAAGTGTCATGTTTAACACATATATGTGCAAACTCCTTGCAGACATTTACTCACTTTCGATTGCCGACTTGGACAACAGCTATTTACGGGGCCGGGATGAACGGGAACTCGAAAGCGATCTGCATATGTGCCACGAAGCTGTAGCAGAAATGAAGCGCGTTATGCTTTGCGGCCAGATTTTGGCGAGAGACTGGACCAAACAGGAATGGTGGAAGTCCGTGATCCACTCATCGGATTCCAAATCTGTCAAAATACGGGTCGTTCTCCACCTCAAAGAATTTCTGAATTGCGTCAAGGCCTTCAAAGTTCGAATAGCAGAGGCTAGAGGGTATGAGACATTTGATCTCCCAACCGTAGAAGGCTTGGAAAATTGGGGGTCAGCTGTGGAGGAAGCTTCTAGAAAGGATACTGACATCTTGTCACAAAAAGCAAAAACGTACTCGGAGAAAAGTAGTTTTCTTGCCACCAAATCGCCAACATGTAACATTGCAAAACATCTATTGGCTATGTTCACTCCCAACTCGAATTCCGATGGTGAGCATCTCCACTCGATTCGATACAATGATGTGCAGATGAACGAGCGTCTTGGAAACGGAACATTTGGAAACGTGTTCAAATGTAAATTCCTTCGGGTGCCTGCGGCTGCAAAAGTTTTCAAGACCCAAGACAGCGACACGGTGAAACAAGAAGTGACCATACTTGCGAATTTGCAACACCCGAATGTGCTCCAGTTCATTGGGCTCGCTAGAAATCAAAATCAATATGTGCTTGTTACGGAGCTCATGGACATGGACCTACGAAGTTACTTAGATCAGAAAATCATGAAGAATGCCGAAACCCCTCCTCTGAAGCTGCTTGAAGCTATCGACATAATGCTACAAGTAGCACAGGGCATGGATTACCTACATGAGAGGGGGGTGATGCACCGTGATCTCAAGTCGCCAAATGTTCTCATAAATGTGTTGGATTGTGGTCAATCCCAGGTTTCCAAGTCTGTGCGTGCCAAACTAGCAGACTTTGGCGTCGCAAAATTGAAGGACAGCTCTACGTTTGCCACACTGGACGTGGGTACAACTCTGTGGAGAGCACCGGAGGTCTTTAAAAAAGGCAGCGGGGAGAAATACAGAAAGTCAGCAGACGTTTACAGTTTTGCAATCATTTTCTTCGAGGTCTTGACTGGGAAGACACCGTTCGACGGCGTACAGCGACAAACGTTCTACGAACACATTCGCAGCGGGGAGCGGCCTGCTTTACCACCTACGAGCTATTGCCCGGAGTACTTATCGGCGCTCATAAAAAGATGTTGGGCTACGAGGGCTGAAGCCCGTCCAACGTTTCGTGAAATCTGCCAAATGTTGGAATACTGCAAGGGCATACTTGTGAGGAAAGAATTTCCATCCTATATGCAATGCATCCAGGCATATGATGCTGATCAATTTAAGTCCAAGGGTCTAACAGTTTATTTCGATAATAGGTTCACATTCAATCGTGTGTGTGAGGAAACATTGTTCAAGCTTTGGAGCAATAGGGTTTCTAGGGTTCTACTGTTTTTGCTGTTCACGTTTGTTTTGTGGAATGTTTTTTATTTGCAGATGATTCGAGACACGCTAATCTCGTTTCTTACTGCATTTCTGTCAGACCATTTAGTCCTTTCCTTTTCTAAGTTTCTTTCATCTTCAGTGCAGGTTCACCACTTTGTTTCAGTCTCAATTACCTCTTCTTTACAGGCAACCCCCTCATTTGTGCTCCACTTCTGTAGTTCTCTCCTTTCATTTGTGCTCCACTTCTGTAGTTCTCTCCTTTCATTTGTGCTCTTCTTCGATAAGTTTCTCCTTCCATGCTTTGAGGTGATTATTTCATTCTTTTTTTTCCTGATTTTTACTCTTTTGTTCCTACTTATTTTATGCTATTACTTATGTATAGATGATGGTGTAATCACCTGATGGGGTTTCAACTCTTGCAGGCATATTTGGGCATAGCAAGTTGTGACCTTTTTTCAATTTTTTTGCAAATCGTGCACTTCTCTAATGTACTCAAGTGAAGATATGCACGACATCTCTGTTGATCTTCATCTCATGTACTTCATTTGTTCGCATCTTCAAAGCCACGTGACATCAATCATAGCAAATGTGGTTCTTTCATCACTGAGTCGTGATTATTCCTCTTCCAAGTTTGATGGAATCAATGGGCTAAGAGGTGCAAACACAAACATTCCAGCACCTTATGGACGGCTAATTTCTACAAACAAAAAAACCCAAGACTGAAGGGGCAGTTGCACTCATAGAAGTGAGTATTAGAGGTGAATATTTTGGGTGCAAATTTATTTTCTGAAACTTTCTGAAATTTCTAAACATGTTTTGTTGCAGTTTAATTTCTTAAGACTTTTGAAACTTCAAATAAAACATGCAGTATTTGTGAGAAGACTATTATTGGAGTCAAATAAACAACAAAACAATTCATCAAGCAATTAACAAGTCAATTCTCTTTAGAAATTAAAGATAGTCAAATCAATGTAATTGCTCATAATCTTTCAAGGATTTCAACTTCATTATTTGCTATCTTATAGAAGATGATCTTCAATTGAGAAGATTTCAAAATAAGTGAAAGGCGACAAGCTGAAGCAATCAAATTCATAAACAAGATGAAGGAGACAACAAAAAATCAACAAACAACATACAATAAAATCCAATAAGCTAATAAAAAAGCAACAAGGAATTCAGTAAGCTAATAAAAATATCAAAAAAGTTTGAAACACCAAAACTTAAAATAATCAGTTCAAATGAAATTGGAAACCAATAATTAAAACCAACCAGGAAAGATATAAGAAAATAAAATCATGAAGCAAATCAACAAGCAACTAACACTTCAAGCATGTTAATCCAAAAAGAAAAAGAAGCTGAGAAGAGAAGCAACAAGTGATAAATAAAAAATTAACAAAATAAGGAAATGAACATCTGTGTAATCAACTAGTAATAATAATTTCAGAAGAAGTGACATGGGCCATCTGGTATGACATGATCATGAGCTCATGAAGACATGCATCATGGATGGCATGGCCCCCATCACTTGTTAAATACATAAACCTGAAACATGCACAAGCTGATACACATGAATGGCATGTGTTTTGCTTGGTTTGAGCCCAATTGCTCAGACCTCCAAAGTGACTAGGGTAAACGGGCTCGTCATCAATCACGTGCCTATGACCGAACAGTTATTCATATCTTATCATATGTGCTTCATTTTGAGTGATTTAAAATGTTATGTGAGTGTTACCTCAAGCTCTAGAAATCATATTTGAAGTGCAAAGGAAAAGGAGCAATGAAAAAATAACAAGAAAAATAAGCTTTTTCAACTTACAAAATGCGTTATTTTTATTTTATTTTCTCTTTGGACCACTCCTACTTTCAAGCCTCATAATTCTTTTATTTCTTATTCATTTTAAGCTATTTACAGTGCTATAGAAGTGCCACCTCAAATTTTACAAATCATCTTTGAACTCTAATAGCAACATATGAGAAATTTTTTGGGTGTTGAGGAACTGACTTTGTGGCATTCGGTGGCCCACTCTACTTTGGGGTCTGTAACTTTCTCAATTGTAATCTGTTTTTGACAATTTTTAGTGCATCAAATACTTTTAAATGAATTTTTAGTGCACCAAATGCACCAATAGGAGGGGTTAAAGTTTTGTTTGGACACCAGAAACAACAAAGGCCTCCCCTTGGATCCAGCTTGCCCTGAGTGCTTAAGTGTTCAATCACCGATCGATCTACTCTAGCAACTTGAAGGTTGAGAGTTAAGCCCATTTTAGACAAAGGGTCCAAGGTCCAATTTCCTAGGAATCAATTTAGACTGATTTGAAGCAAATTGAATCCTTGAGTTGGACTGTACCTTGGTCCCTAGCCTAATTCTTGGTTCTGCAAAAGAGGATCTCTCCTTTAGCACTGTTTTTTGGTCTGAACTAATTGACTTTCCCTCCAAAACAAGTGCCATATAGGTTTAGCCGCAATTTGCCACTTTTTGGTCTTGGACCCTTATCTAAAGGCCTTGGGACCAATTTAAAACTTTCGACCAATAAGATTTCTTGAATTCATTGGTCCCTGGACCTTGGACCCTAGTCTAAAGTTGGCCTTAAGATCAATGTTTCTTTTCTGTCGAACTGGGGTTTAAAAAATTATCCCCCATTCATTAGGTGTCATATTAGGAAAATGGATTGAAAGAAGGATATTGTAGTATATCGTAGAAGATTGAAAAAAGGATATGGCAGTTTATGGTAATATATTGAAAGAAGGATATGGTAGTCTATGGTAGTATACCTAGTAAGAATCATACTTGGGCTCCACATTGCTGCACATAATCAGTGACATTCAAACTTTTTTTTTCTTATCATGTTCTCATTTGGTTTTCAATATCTCGTTATTATTTATATCAATTTCAAATTTAATTTAAATTTAATTAAATATTATATCCATGGTGGGTAAGGTAAAAAAAGGGAGATAATTATTAACAAAAAAAAGTGAGATAGTTATTAGTAAAAAAAAATGAGATATTTAACCTTGAAAATGAAATAGGACTTTTTTTCATGTTCTTACTGGTGGGTAGGGGAAAAAAGTAAGGAAATTATTAAAAAATGAGATAATTAAGTTGAGAAATGATGAAATAGTTATGAGTTGTCTCTAGAATTGTTCAGGGATGATGATATGATCAAAATAATCATGTAAAAGCAACATACAATTTTTTTTGCAAATCACCCCATATAAACCAGTTCCTACATCATTGGAATTAATTAGTCGTGGGGGACCCCAAAGTTCACCACATTGGGCTATATACCACACATGGAAGTTTAAAGAAAAAAACATCTTTTTATATTTATTGACAGCTACCTACTGGAAGTTATTATGAAAATCTGTCAATTTGGAAATCTAAAATTCAAAATCTTATGAATTTAAGTCATTTTTCCATGAAAATCATTTTTAAACCTATGTCAAAACCATATTTTTCACATTGAAATTTGGCAAAATTTTGCCAATTAAAAAAACTCACCAAGCTACTATCACCCATCATCCATGCTTCTCTTCTTGGAGATGGCCTTTTGATTAAAAAGCCCACATTCCACTAGGGCTCAAGAACTGGCCAACTCAAAATGTAAAACTCTTGTTGGTTGAGTCCTCTAAATTGGGCCTTGGGTTTACACTAAGTCCCAAGACCCACAAATGATGTTGCTTATATGGATTTATTTTAGCACCAAATTCTTAAGGGGACTCATGCAAAAGGAACTCTCATAAAATCAAGTCCACCTTCTTGGGCTTGGGCTTGGCCCAAAAGTTATATCATGAATTTATTTGTATTTTTCAAAATATTTGCCCATGTGCCAACCAAAGGGCATTTTGATTGTGGGCTCAGATTGGCCCAAGAAGTCACCTGACTTGGGCCAAAGATTTTTAGGGCCGGGGTCATAATGTAAAGCAGTCCTTGACATGATTGAGCACCAGTTTTTTTAATCTTCATTTTTTATGTAGTTGAAGTGGTGATCATCCATAACAAGATTTAGCCAAAATTGGCGATAAACCAGCTTCTTTTTTTAAAAATTAACTATCCTACTAGAACATAATATAAAAATCTAGCAGATTCTAATTATTTCTTAAAATATGCCATTAAAAACCTCTAAAATGACCTTTTTCACATTTTCAATTCTCAAATTGGCAAAATTTCTTCAAGGAAGACACTAATACGAAGTAATCAAGCATGTGACTCCTATACATAACCACAATAAGGGGCCTAGGATGAGGCAGTCCTGCATTTTGGGAGTGCCACCCACCATAGTAGGGCTTTAGCCTCCACCGTAATAAGTAGGTGGGTGATACCTAGTACCTACCTGTTATCTACCAACATATTTACTAAAGAAACATCAAAAACTGGTGTGAACCAGTTCTGAAAAACAAAATAGAAATGTTCCAGTTCCACACGTAAAATGGTACTGGGAATTTGGTTCTAAGTCCAGCTCTTTAAAAAAATAAATCTGGTTCTGGTTCCAGTTCCAGGTTTAAAATTCACACTCAGTTCCAGTCCATTTCTAGTGAACTGGAACTGGTGGTTAATTAGCCGTTAATGTCCAATTAGCTCTCAATTTTAGTCTTTTTTTTAAATGAAAAACTTAGTTTTTCAAAAATCTTTGATTTCAGTTCCAATTCCAGTTCTAGTTGTACACATAAATAAAATTGGAAACCCCCAAATGCCAGGTCTAGTTCTTAAAAGGTTTTGATTCCAAAACTACAAGCAAAAATCGAACTTGGTTCTTGTTCAGTTTTTACTGACTGAAACCAAAATTGAGAATTCTAGCCTACCAAATCAGGTACCCACCAGTGTTGAACAGTTATCAACTTTTTAGACTGTAAAGCATTTTTATTTTCTTACAAGCAAAAAAAAAATCAATTACTATACTAGCAAGTTACACATTCATTTTAAAAAAACCTCCTTCACGAGTTATGAATATGCTAGTGTTCAGTTTTCAAAGCATGACAGATATGCACAAAGATTATGCATATCAATTTTTCAATTTTTTTTACTTAAAAAAGAATTTTACAAGAGTACAACCTAGTCTCCCAAAACAAATCACAAAATTCAAAATAGAGTAACTTGTGGGGGAATTGAATCCAAATTCTATAGAGAAGTCTACCCAATTGGAACACAAGTTCTTTGCCCTAACCACACCCCATACAAACCCACCCCAGCCTTAAAATATCAATCACCATCAATTTGCAATTCTTCAAAAAAATTGTGTTCTTCAACTAAATTGTAATTCTCCTTTTCCAAAAATTCTTTCATTTTCAAGTATTGCTTCAACTCTAAATTTGGCTTGTAATTGGCACATGGGTCATCAAGCCAATTTTTCGCCACAATAATAATCTTATTCAAGTTTTTCACTTGCTTTAAGGTTGTCAACTCCCCAACAAGATTAAACAACCATTCAATTTCTATTTGTGAAATTAAGATTTCAAGAATCTGTTTTGCAAGTTAAGTCACATTTGAAAACTAGCTTTCATGGATGCGCCACCAAGCTAGAGGATATATACTTGTAGATGAAGGAATAGAAAGCATCTTAAAGAGATCATTCTTAGTGATTAATGTTTAAGAAAATTCTTCAATTTAGGCCCCCCACACCAAACATATTTTCCTCAAAATCTATTCTTACAACATCAACTACTGTTGTGAAATATGCATTGGCAATAGAGTTTAACTAATCAAAGCACACTATCAAAAAAGGAATGACAACCTTGACATCATACTCAAATGCCAACAAAATTGTATTCCCAATGGTATTCCCACGTCCCACCAAGTTTTCCACAACATGCAAAGCTTTGAAACATTGATCCAACATGATAACCATCATGTTGTGAACATGTCATGTATCAAAAGACCTCAAAATCTCCAAAAAAAAATTGATTACCTTTATAACATCTAATCACATATTTGTATGCAAAAGGAAGATCTTAGGCACACAAGGGTCAAAGATTTAAGGCATGCTCGAAGGTTGCAATGGCTCAACTTCCATGTTCATAATAAATGTAATAGATGTTTTCAAGGCATTTGAAAACAATTACTGGCCCTTGAATTGATTTATCACATACACAAATACAACAAGCTTTAAAAATAGATGTGAAGTCTTGCCACAACAATAGCTCACACTTGCCGACTTTAAGTACTTTTTGTTGTAAAGCTACCAATTTATGCTTATCATAACAAAAAATTATGGCATTTTTAAACCCAAAAGGGTGAAAAACACGGTCAAAAAAGCTCAGGGTGCCAAGGTACAAATCCTTTTCCAAGGACTGTACATAACACATGTCATTTTTGTGTTGGTTTATAATTTAAAATTTATATTTTGAATACCTAGTTTAACACTATAATGTTGATATAAATTTGTTTTGACTACAAATTGAATTCATATAATATGTATTATGCATTCACACCCTCTATCACATAAATATGAACAACTTTTTTTTAAGGCCACATTTTTTTAATCCATAATTTTCAACATCAAAAGCATGTTTTGAACCAAATGTGCTAAAATTAGTTATGAAAACAATTTTCATTAATTCAAATCATTTTGCCCTTCTAATCACCAATGTTAGAAGGAATGGTGCACATTTGGTATTAAAAAAAAGATGTTTGAAAAGTTTTAAGAATGCCCACTTTTGAGGTTTGAGTGCCAAGAACATGGAAAAACTTTTTTTTGTGTGTCAAGCTTTGAGCATATAAACTTTGTAATTAATGAAAAATATTCCAAAAAAATTTACGCCAATCCAAACTATTATGCTTCCCTTATGATCTTTCAAACATACAAAAATGTATTTTTAAGGAATGTCCATTCACTTGGGTGACTCCTTTGACTATGTTTTTACCCAAAATTTTTTTCAAACATGATGACTTTGTTGGTGAAACTAGTCTTCATTAAAAATTTCAATTTTCAATGTTGCATCCCACTTTCAAAATATGAATGCTCCCACTTTTGTTTTTTTTTCCTAGACTTTTTAGTTCAGGTAATGAATTTTATGTAAATTAACTTAAACTTTTTCAACCCAACAAAATCTTTGTCATTATTTGTAACATACTAATAGGCATTAGACATCAAATGCCCAAACATGTATCCTAATATAACTTTAAAATCTTCAAAGGTTCACAATCAATGATAGAATGCAAAGTTGTTGCCATAGCTATCAAATTATTGCCACATCATCTACAAATGAAATTACTTGATGCAATAAACCAAACCTTTCCAACAAAGACCACAATTATATAACCATGGGTTTTCTACTTATGTCATTCACTTCAAACAACCCACAATAATATGCATGGGCATTCAAGTTTCATTCAAAAAACTCATAACCAAAAATAAATGTATCCACATCACCACAAGGCATCCAAAGATCAAAACTAGCAAGACTAATATTGCAAATGCAAAATTTAACAAAACATGTTAAATCTTTTTTTTTTTACTGTAGCAGGTAACAATTCTTCCATAAGAAAAGACTGAAATTAAACACAAGGGCATTGGCATAAAACTAACCTTAAAGCTAAATGTTCTTGCAAGTGGACGAGGGCCTATAACCCTTGCAAAAATAAAAGACCAATTCCTCCCAAAACTATTGTTAAACATCATAAATTTTTTAGGGGTTTGTGGCACCAGGAAGTGCAATAATTTCATAACTAAATGAACCCATTCTTTTCTTCCTTAGTTGGCGAGTATGAATAAGAGGTTTTCCCACTTTCTACCTAAGTTATTAATTTTTTGAACAAACACTTTGGATTAACAATTTGCACATGAATATTCATCCAAAAGTTATACCATTAGCTTTGTTGTATATATTAAACCCTTGCAAAGAATAAATCTTTGCATCAAAACATCATGAGATGTTTGTTCAAATCTACAATTTATGCATCACAACATTTATGGTTTCACCAAATCCATAGGCACCCAATTGTTGATAGTAAGAAATCCCCAACGTATGAACATATGACTATAAAGTATCCAAGCTAATACTTGTGTTTCTAGAAACACAAGTTGCAAAGCATCAACATTTGACATTAATGGAACAACTTCATCAACTCCACCTATACTCTCAACAAAACAACATTTTTCCTCTTCAACCATTGAACACAAACAATAAAGACATCAAACATTAAAACATTGAAACACACAAAACTTTTCATGCTTTCAAAAATAAATAATAATATTAAAAGCTTATTGGGTGAAAGCACACTGCAGTGAACCTGTTTTGGACACTTTTGGGTTTAGTATTATAATACATATAGTATAATTGTTTTAAAAGTATGGTCCATCTAATTTTGGGTATCAATTTTGGTTTTTGGGTTATGCAATTTTATTTTATTTTTCAAATAATAAATCTCATTTTCTATATTGAAAGATTCATGGGTATATTTATGATATGTACATTGGTTTAAAAGGGCTCACTATTTCATTTTGACTACATTAACTTTAAAGCTTCATTAGTCATTAAAATAATCAATTTTAATGCAATTTCAAATATGACCCATCTAGCTATGCTTGTCATCTTCCATGTGAATGTGATTACTTGTTAAATTTTTAATTTACCAAACATTTATTGTGGTTTTGCTATAAATTTTTTTTTTTGAAATGAAAACTTTCAAATTAATCACATGGTATCCAAACATGGTTTAAACTATGTGAAACAACATGGTTCAATATACCTTTAATTTTCATAAAAATTTAAAATCATTTAAATTTGTTTGGAATGTATTTTTGTTTTTGAATATACATGTACACTACATTTGTTTTCAAAAAAATACTTCAATCTCCCACTTTATAAAATACAATGAATTTTTATTTTTTAATATCTTGCATAGATTAATATATTTTGACATAATATGCAAAAATATTGTGAAAATATTTCAAAAGTTTGAGGTGAAATACACTCAAACATGCACAACCTTGGAAAGTGATACAATGTGACATGCACACCAAAAGGCTTCACTGTAGTGTGCTTTCACCTAACTTGTTGATTCCCTTAACAACAATGTTACTAAACTTCACAAATTCACTAAACAATTAAATTGAATGGATGTTTCCCAATGTCAAGGCCTCCCAATCCATCCAACAACAAGATCACGAGGTTGATGCCTATTGATTCACCAAACAACAAGATGTAACCAATGCCTTCCAATTCATCCAATAACAAAATGTAACTAATGATTGCCTTTTAATTCATCTAGCAACAAAACATAGTCGATGTTTCCCAATTCACCAAAGGAATGAACCCAAAGTTGATTCACCAAGCAACAAAACACAAAACCAAAGCCTTTCCCTCCTAATTCACTAACAACAAAACTAGAGACAATAAAAAATTAACTCTATAACCAATGTTTGGACCAATTCACTAAATAACAAACCCAAAGCTTATTCATAAAGCTATAAAACACCAAGACCAAAACCTTTCCCTCCCAATTTGTTGAAGAACAAAACCAAAACAACAAAGAACCAACTTCATAACCAATGCCTTTTGATTGAGCAAGCAATGAACCTAAAGTTGATTCACCCAATAACAAAACAAAAAACCAAAGTCCTTCCCTCCCAATTCACTAAACAACAAAACTAAAGACAACAAAGAAGTAACTCAACTATAAAACACAACAAAAAAAAGAACCAAAGTGTTTTTAAATAATAAATTTTATACCAAAAACTTACTTAATTCGAAATGAAAAGTGCATTGTGAAGGAAACATTTTATTCTTTTAAAACAATAAAATGAAACATTTAAAATAGGAACTAAATTGTTTAGTTCTTGCAAAACTCACAATAAATGAAATGCTTGATTATTGCAAACCTGACAATGAAATGAAACATTGAAATAGGAAATGAAATGTTTGGTTCTTATGAAGCTCACAACAATAAAAAAAGGACCCAACAAGTTTATTAAAGAACAATATGAAGCACCCCACCAAATGT